>CEUT01032883.1_pt1 | contig 14193 bp, 25 predicted proteins | sample 531401 | NCBI WGS metagenome assembly CEUT01 (sample SAMEA2622821, study PRJEB7988) | marine metagenome | biome: marine biome (ENVO:00000447); feature: surface water layer (ENVO:00002042); material: "saline water (ENVO:00002010), including plankton (ENVO:xxxxxxxx)" | depth 5 m | reverse complement strand
GGATAAGCAGCACCATCAAGATAAAAGAAATTACCACTTCCAGGATTTACAACAGTTACTGTATAAGTCTTTTCTAAACTGTTAGCAAGAGATGTGACGTCACTAGCTATGTTTGCAACACTAGTTACATTAGAGCTAATACCACCTACTGTATTAATATTTGTAGCATTTCCTGCTACTGCAGTAATATTTGAGTTAGCTGCTGCTACTGTATTAATATTTGTTTGTTCAGAGCTAGTTGGTTTTACATCTTCCCATGCAGATCCGGTATAAACTTGCATACCATCGCCAGTTTTAAAGTATAACGCACCTGTAGCTAGCGCATCTCCATCATTATCAGTTGACGGATCACTACTTTTAGCTCCTAAATACCTATCATCAAAACTATCGAAGCTATTTGCAGCATTTGTGGCACTAGTAGCCGCCGCAGACGCGCTCGAAAGCGCAGAGTTGGCTTGTGTTGTGGCGTTTGTGGCCTGAGTTGATGCTGTAGACGCTGAAGCTGCTGCGTTTGTTGCACTAGTTGCTGCATTTGTCTCACTTGTAGCAGCGTTTGTCGCGTTTGTGCTAACAGAAGACACAGCATTGCTAGCTGTTGTGGCGCTACTGGCTGCGTTTGTGGCGCTTGTAGCTGCTGCAGTTGCAGAACTAGCTGCTGCGGTTGCAGAAGTTGACGCTTCTGTAGCTTTTGTTGTTGCTGTTGTTGCCTGTGTGGCAGCTGTAGTAGCAGAAGCGGCTGCATTAGTTGCAGAAGTTTGCGCAGATGCAACGTCTGCTGCAACAAGATCGGGTATACCATCAATTTTTGAGTCAGTAAATAAACCACCGTTAGCTTCATTGTCTGTCGCTCCTGTAAACTGACCTGGTCGTGCTGGTGTTGTCATTATATCAACCCTCTTCCGTTAAAGTTTATTTGTACATTACCACCAGAAGCATTTCTTTTCCTGTCTTCGTTATTAAGTTCATTAATTTCGTTATCAAACATTAGTTTATACTTAGCAGCTTGTTGATCATCTTGCACAAATGCAAAAACTTCTACTAATGCCCCATATAGTAGTATGCGTTCATTTTGGTCTCTTAACCAGTTTGGTACTTCTGTACCTATATAATTAACTGAGTTTGTACCTGCGCTTCCTGTATCAGCAGCTGTAGCTTCTGATTGAGTTGCATATGCAGTAGTTGTATTACCATTTACAAAAAATAACGGAGTTGTACCACCAGAGGTAGTTAAAAATCCCGCTGTAAAGTTTAATACTGTTACGGCATATTTAGCATCTAATGCAGGTAATCTTCTATAATATAGTAACTCAATACTGTCTGCTGTATTACCAAAAGCATTTTCACCAAAGCCAGGTGTTAAAAATATTAAGTTACGTTCTCTAGTAAAGTAGTTATTAGCTAAGTACTTTTCTGCTGTAGGATCGTTAAACGTTCTAACATCTAACTTTTCATTAAATACTCTAGTTGCACCACCAGCAGAATCTAACTCTTTTATTTGTATTATTTCAATTAAATCAAATGGAACCTTTATCTCAGTTTTGCTAGATTGTAGTTGAGTGTTATTAGTTGTAGCTGCTTCCAAAGTTGTTTTATTATAAGTTGCAACGTTTTCTAAAGGAGGAACTCTAAGATTTCTATAGGCCTTATCAGCTGCGTATCTCAAAGAATCTTTAATAATGTTATCACTAACAACTTCTTCGTCTCTGTTAGACCAATTGCGTACTAAAGCTACGAGTTCAGTATAAGTCATAATACCCTCCTATGTATTTACAAGCAGATGAGGATATTCCATTTTTAATATAACTTTTAACTTTTTAAGCTTGTCCTTATCGTGCATAAAGGCAGGATCATGTAAATCAATACCATAATCCTCTTTTATTTTTATAGCGACTATATCAGGTATAGTAGCCATTTTACGATAACCCATTTTGCTTTTACCAAAGTAAGCCTCTCTATCCCTATCTCGCTTTACTGATTCAATAAAATGTGTTACATCTTGTGTAGCTTGCCAATTGTTGGTTTCTAAATCATATCCAGCCTTTATAGACTTTTTAGGATCAACGGTGGCACTAGAAAAATTAAATTCATATTGCCTTCCCATTATGTAGCAGCCTCTGTTATAGCAACAAATCTTCCTGACTTGCCTATATAACCTAGCTCATCACCAGCAGTTGCGGCTGCAGGTGCTGCGTTAGTTGCTACTGAACCTGCGTTAGGCGTAAAATGTGTTAGCTTATATCCACCACTAGTTACTTCAGCGATTCTAAATACTGATCGGTCTACTGGATATATATTTCCATTAGCTGCTCTTATTACGTACATTGGCTTTCCCTCCCTTATGCACTGTTTGTATTTCGAAAGAAGCTTTTAAACTTGCTCCCTTGTGTGGTTTATATCCACCTGCAGGATTTTTCATTAGTTTAAAACCTTTACCACTTTTCATCCAATGAAACCCTTCAGGCGCTTGTACAGATTTATTTGCCATTTTTATCTTTCCCGTGTGCTTTTCTTATTGCTTGTTTACCTTTTTTAAATATACTAGATACTTGTGACTTACCCATAACTCTAGCTCGTTGTTCTCCAACAGTAAGTATTTGTATCTTTCTAGCATAAGGCTTATTAATTCTTTTTACTTTAGCTACCGTTGCCCTAGCATCAGCTGGCGTAGCAAACTTTATACTTACTGTATCCTTAGGGTTTTCGTCTGTATAAAGTCTGCGGCCAGAACCTTTAGGCTTTTTACCAGTACCCTTTTTAGGATCTGGCATTATGCTTTTTTAGTCATGTTAGGCTTATTCCTAGCTGGTCCACAACCCGCTACTTTAGCACCATGTTTATAGTATTTAGCGTCATGAACTCTACCACCATGCATCATCTGCATAACTTTGTTCATATCGTCCATTACCATTCCTCCGCCCGGCTTATAGTGTACTTTACCACCGTGCATCATTTTCTTATCTTTTCCGTAATGACCTGGCATTTATCTCTCCCTTAATTTAAAAAATGGGGAGGCGATTAAACCTCCCCAAAAGTCTTATGCAAGACCGTAGATAGCTCCGCAACCCTTAGGATTACGTACTTCAAGTGTAAGCTCTTCAACCATCATTCCAACAGTTGAGTCACCCTTTTGCCCTACGTCCACCTCTTGTAGAGGTCGTAGATTCGCAATAGCGAAATACATAGGATCGTAAATTAACGCTGACTTGTCTGCCATGTTAGTTGTAGCACCTAGGTTACCAGGTGATCCAGCAGAGTTTGTTAGCTGTACGGCATTCGTTAGACCCATGATGTAGTTAGGTACTACCATTAAGTCACCAAAATCAGACATGTATACGTCGACAGATTGACGTAGCTGTCCTGAGGAACCGATTTCTCGCTTAACACCGGTATCAGATACCATTAAGTCAGAGAAGTCTCTCCTTAGTTTTGGTGATACCATTATGCTAGTAGCGGTTCCACCCTGCTCATAGATTTTCTGCATAACAGAGTCGATGTCTGTTAATGCTAGAGAACCTGTAGAAGGCTGAGAAGTTCCAGAAGTAGCAGCACTTCTAATTCTACCAGTACCATCTGCAGTTGTTGCAGGAGCACCATACCCACCTACGTATACGCAAGTGTCAGTAGAGTTAATGAAGGACTGGTATCCACCAGCACTTCTGGCGTTAGCATTTTGGTTACCAACAGCAGCAGAAACGTTGTGTGAGTGAATCATGTCGTGCTCGACGTCACGCTTCATTTCAGTTCCGCGCTTTTTAAGTTGGTAAGCATACTCATCAGCTACACCAGCTTGATCAACAGCTCGTCTAGTTCCTGACACAGCAATAGTTTTACCATTGATCTGTGTGTAGTTACCTAGTCGTGTTCGGTTAGGTCCATCAGTTGCAAACTTAGCACCAACTGCAGGAGTTGCAGTCGCACCACCACCTGATACAGGCTCAATGTAATCGGTACCCTCACCGATCCTTGAGTCACCAGGAGTTTCTAGTTCGTCAGTCTGCCATTCGTGATAGATTGCAGAAGCTTTCGCTTTACCGATAGATGATATAAAAGGAGTTTCGTCCCTTGTAATCATCGTAATAAAATCAGCAAGGTCTTCCCTTTGGGAAACGTCCTTGCCTGTGGATCTAGCCGGACCTGCTGGTCCACCTACACCACGTACACCAAGTACATTAGTCATTTGTAATTACCTCCAAAGACTGAGTTAAGTTAAACGTTACTCAGAGACTTTTGGGCTATTGACTTTAGGAAATCCATATCTTCGTTGCCTTCACCTTTCCCAGCTAGTACTTTTGCACGCAGTACCTGGTCAGCATCTTGTTTCTGTTTAGAAACAGTTTTAGCTTTCCTCACTGGTGCCTTTTTAACTGGTAAGGCTTTACGCTTTACAGAACCTTGCTTGATGCCTTGTTTTAGTTGTCTGTAGTCATCTACAAACTTTACTATACTAGGATCAGTAACAGTATTTAAAACATCCTCTTTTATTCCTTCTGCTAGAGCAAACTCACGTATAAGTTTAGCTCTACTCTCGTCGTAACCAGGTATCATAGTAGGAATAGTATCGTTAAAATGCTTTATTTGCTCATTCCAAGCTTTCTGAGTTTCCTCCTGTGCTTGTTTTTGCACAGCAGCTGTTAATTGCTCTCGCTTGTTACGAGCAGTCCAATACTCTTTTTGCACTTGTTCACGCTCGTCTTTTAATTCACTTAAGTTGTATGAATCATTATCCTTACGTGCTTCTGTAATTTTTTCCTCGAGTTTATGGTATTGTTCCGCTAAGTCTTTTTCACTTGAATACAATACTGTTAAACTAGCTTTTGACATACCGTCAAGTTGTGCTAATTTATCTTGGTATTCTTTTTCAAGTTCTTTCCTAGCATCTCCAAGCTCTCGACCCTTCTTAGAAAGAGATTGTTCAGTAGAGTAACCTTTAATAAGATCACCAAAAGATACTTCAGTATCTGTACCGTCGATTTTAACGGATACTTTAGCATCTAAGTCTAAGTCTTCTTGAGAATAAGTTTCAGTTTCTTGGGTAGCGGCTTCTTCAGCGGCATCCTCAACTGGCGCTTCTTCACTTTCTTCTTGGACCTCTTCTTCAACTTCTTCGCTAACGGGTTCCTCAGACTCTTGGGTCTCTGAATCTGATTCTTCCGGGTCTAACTCAGGCACTTGCTCTTCGGGTAGAGATTGTGTAAAAGGCGAGCTTTTCACAATGTCAGCCAGCAACTGATCTTCTGTTCGACCTACATTGGCTTGGGAGTCATCCTGTTGGGTAGAGTCCACTTGTGCTTCTGTATTATTATCCATTAGCTACCTCCTTTACCGGGGCTGCCTTAGAATTCTTTAATTCCTTTTTATATATATCTTTTAAAGTATACAGACTTACTAACAAACCACAGTTAACTTTTGTTTTACCTGCAGATCTCATAGAGTCATACTCTAAAGTATTTATCATTGTGTCTATATTATATAGTAGTTCGGTTTTATTTATTTCCCTCACTCTCGTTCTCCTTCATTATAGGTACATTTTTTCCATAAGTCTCAATATTTATCATCTTCTCTTTGACACTACCAAGTGCCATTGCAGTTGCGTATAAAAACTCTCGAGACTTAGTTTCGTGAGGCTCGGTCTTTAACCATTGTAAAAACAGATCTACTAGTATATCACCATATGCTTCATCAAAAAACTCATCCCGTTCTCTAGCTGCGAACTTACCTTGTACGTGAGCTCGCCTAGCTAGTTCTTCCGGGTGTATCTTATGATTACCATAGGATTTAGTATTACTTAGCCTCTTCTCAGCCGTCGCTTTATACTTATCCATTTTGTCCTTATTTTATTTTAATCGTTCTAGGTTTCTTCTCTTCAGGAAGTATCTTTTCTAATTTAATAGTAAGTAAACCACAAAGCAAAGATGCGTCTTTTACAACTACATCTTCAGCTAGTGTAAACTTTTTATGAAACTTTCTGTAAGAAATACCTCGATAAATTTTATCGTTATCATCTTTATTTTCTTTTACAGATTTAATAGATAGCATGCCATCAGCTACTGTAACTTCTATTTCAGACTTGTCAAAGCCAGCTACTGCCATCTCTATCTTAAATTTTTCTGCATCCTCCTTTACAATATTAAACGGAGGATAAGTATCCGTATTTGTATTTTCTGCTAACCTTTCTACTAATCTATCAAAACCAATAGTGTAGGGTGTATAATTATTGAACCAATCAATTATTTCTAAATGTCTCATTTGTTTCTCCTTAAAAAGCAAGATAATAAATGCATAAAACACCTAAGATAACCATAATAATATGCGTTATCAAAGCTTGTTTATTCATTTATGCAATCAGCGTGTTATATACAATCTCACCATTTTGTGCAGATGTACCATGCGCTGTTTTTAAACTAGTTAATGTTTGGGCTCCATTATCTAGCCCTGTAACTATAAGAAAAGACTTTTCAGCACAAGTTAATCCTGTCTGTACGTCTGTTCCGCCTGTAGCTACATTAAACGTAATTCTAGCATCAGAGTCATTAGTAACCATTATACTTCCAGCTCCTGAGCCAGCAGCAGTCGTTACTGTACCTGATTGTGTGCCTCCAACTCCTGAAGCATTAATTGTTACTGTTCCCATTTTTTCCTCCTAAAATGCTACTTGCCATCATTAATATTTCGTCATAGCTCGGATGAGGTGGTATTTGTGCCCCTTCCTTCTGAGCTTTAACACTAAGTTCTGCCCATTGCTGAAAATGTTTATCTATAGCAACAGCTAGTTGTCTAGCATTATCGTCCATAGTATTTTTAGCTTGAGCGTTTGTATAGGCAACATTAGCTTCTTGTAACTTAACATCACTCATTGCTTTTTGCATAGCCGCCTCTCTAGTTGTTTTAGCGGCTTGCGATTGCAACTGTATTGCTTTCATAGCTTTTTGCCTAAACTCGTCTTTATTATAATCTTCTAAGAAATCGTTACTATCTAAATTCATAGCTTCTATTATTTTAGTAGCTAATACCGCAGGAGCTTCTGGCTTTATAGCCATACCTGCTCCTTGTTTATTTAAAGCCGGGAGAACTTCTGCACCTATTTGTCTCAACTTGTTTAGTCGAGTGCTGTTACTATTTTCTCCTATATCAAGAAGAATTTCAACTTCCATCTTACTTGGTAGTGCGTTCATATCTATAGTTTTGTATACATTATTCATATTAAAAGAAAGTTTTCTTTTCATATTTTTATGCATAGTCGTATAGACCCCAGCAATTAACCGCTTAAATCCTGTTTCAGCAAATCTCCGCGCAATATGAGATATACGCTTCTGGGCTGCTGATTGAACAGCGGCAAATTTTTGCTCAGAGTTACCTGATACGTACAAAGTATCGTTAAGACCTTGTACTGTTTTACTCATACCTGTAGCTTGTTCTTTTATTGTCTGTAAATGGTTTAATAAAGGAACTGTACCTGTAGATATAGTTTCAGGTGGTAGAGTTGTTACTGATCCTTGAGGATTACCATTTGTAGGTATAATCTGCTTTGGTTTCATATTTTGTAAAGCAGAAAAATCTACTACATTTGGATCAGCAAGCTTTGGAGCATAGTTAGTTAAGTAAGTATTTTCTACAAAACCTCTTAATATTGCTGTGTTTGCTAATGTAGAGCTTCTTGTAAAGTCTGCCATTGACAAACCATAAAACTCAAACGGTATATCAAAAGGAACTATAGAAGCTAGTGGTATTTCATCAACATCATTTTCATATATAATATGATTACCAATAGTCATGATGTGTTTTAGCTCAGCAATACCATCTCCATCTCTATCTACTCTTATCCAGCATTCTGTAACGTTTACATTTATATTTGCTTCTAATGGTACTTCATATGATTCAGCAGATCCTTGCCAATACTCTTGCCCTGTTACATGCTTTCTAGCTGCAACATCTTGTGAGTATTTAGCAGAACCTAACCATGAAGTATCATGCATACTATCAAAATCTATATCATCAGATACTTCTGGGTAATACTTTCGTATTTCAGATCTTGACATTTGTGTCTGTATTCCTACAAACTGAGCATCAGATATACATGTAGACTCTCGTGATATTCTAAAATTTTCTGGTGGTATTAGTTCTAGTTTTACTTTAGACTTATCTATTTTCTTTCTAACTCTAACATCAACATAAACTAATTCTAGTTCATCTTCTTGCGTTATTTCAGACTTAACAGGTCTGTTTTCAAACTCTAATTCTCCAACGACCTCTACATTGTCATCGGCTAATATTTCATCTAGTTTTACCTGTGTTATTTCTTCATAATCTTCAAACACATAATCGTAATCTTCTACAAAGTCCCATCTACATACAGAGTTTTTCCATAGTAAAGCAGCTTTAATCCATTGTGACATAAACTCCCAACCATTGTTTTGTTTAAACATACAATAGTTAACTACATCACTAGCGTCTTTTGCAGACTTAAATGCTGCTGGACTATCATCATAAGGCATAAACCTAGCTAGTTTATGATTATTTAAAAACAAATCAGATAAAATAGCAGTATATGCTTCTATGACTTCAGTAGTAGAAGTATCAACAATAGCGGAAACTCCTTGTGGTGATAGATGATCTGACGGAACTCCAGCGTATTCATAAGTTGCTTTTAATCTTTCTCTAGCTAAGTCAGAACTATTAAGAAAGTCACCAGTACTGTTTTGAACTCCCATTTCGATAAGATTAATGAGTTGCTCGTCGGTAACTGGTTCTTTATAACCATACCGTTTCATTAATACTTACCTCCTATTTTTAAATAAGTTCTTGCTGCCTTTTCTAGTTCAACAGCTGTATATTCTTTAGGTTTAGGAAGAGGCTTGTCTAATACCTCTTTAGTCGTCTTTTCTTTTTTCTGTTGCTGAATTACAGCATCTTGTATATATCTAGTCATGATCCGCTCCCGGGTTCATTCAATCAATTAAACATTAATTCAAAGTGAGGACCATCGATAAATGGCCGTCTACCTTGTGATCTCCTTAAATCAACGTATTTATTCATAGCTTCTTCAGCAGTGCCTGGGTAATCTCTAATATCACCTTCAGACCAGGCAGCTCCCCACTTAACAGCTGTATTATTTTTCTTAGCAGCTTCTTTCATTGCATCACATATATCATCGTATACGTTTATTTCCCAGCAAGGTTCTCCATCAACATATGCCATTAAATCTACAGCATGACAAAACCCGTCTTCTTGTTTTAAATGCTTGCTTTTCATTGTTTGTGATCTGCCAGCAGCTACTAGCTTTTCTTGTTCTTCTACAGTTCTTACACCATATATAACACCAAAGTCTATCTTAGTTAGCTCAATGGCATCTCTTACAACAGAATTTAAATATGGATGTACACCAACTAATTTCTGAAATGATTTTTGTGATAATTTAAAAGCCATAACTTTCCTTTCTATTTCTTACTCATATAAGCTGTTGTGCCCATATATGCGCCTACTATACCCGCGCCACTAATATAAAATAAGTTACTAATATCTGATAATGCAGTTACTCTATCCAAAGGTACAATAAACATTACCACCGTGAACGCACCCATTCCGATAAGTGTCCAAGTGGCCATTCGTCTTTGTGCACGCTGTTTCCGTAAATTATGCTCGACTTCTTTAATTTCTTTGACATGCCGCAATTCTTCATCTGTGACGACTCCATCCCCGTCCTCGTCATACTCATTGTACTTGCTACCTTTTTGTAAGGATTTCGTATCTTCCACATTTATTACCTCAGTTAAGATTTTTAGGTTCTACACCAAATTGTATTTCAATATCATCTAGTGCTTCTTGTAGTTCTTCATCAGTCAAGTCAGCAGTTTTAGTTACTTGATTTATATCTTGTCTTTGTAGTTTAGGCGCTTCAAACTCTGCTAATACTGTTGCTAACCGTGTAGCTTCGTCCATATCTTCTACAGATAAAGCTTTTGTCATAGCTATTTTTAATACATCTAAAGCCGCAGGAGCATCATCTTTAATTTCTTCTTTTAAAGCTTTCCAGTCGTTTAATGTAAGTTTCAATGCTTCTCGCGCCTCCTTATTAGCTTTACGCGCTATAACAGAGTTCTTTTGGCCGGCGCGCGCACCTTCTTTAGAGAAGGGGCGCAGATTCTTTAGTGAGTTAGGGTGTACTTTGCTCATGATTTCTTCTTCTTTTTAGAACCTCTAGCTTTAGCAGCTAAGTCTTTATCAGCTCCTCCCCATGTACCCGGCTTCTTAGCGATAAATGAGTTTACTCTAGCCATAGCCCATTGTTGTGGTGACTTAACTCCAGGTCTTGTACCTGTAGTCTTAGCAGCTCCTATACCTCTTCTATATACTGCGCTTAGTATACTTGCAGGTATTCCTGATTCTGCAGCTTTAGCAGCTATACCAGTTTTCTTAGTACTCTTACCAGTACCTTTGCTTTTAGGAAATTTCTTTTTTGTAAGTTTTACCATGTTAACACTTCCACCTTCTTCTAGCTGCTTTACCTCGTTCGCTTGTCCAACCTTTAGATCTAGCGCAAAAAGACTTTCTACGTTTTGCAGCTTTACTTCCAGGCTTTACTTTACCGGTTACAGCGGTTTTTAGTTTAGATCCAGGATTAGCGCGTCTATATTTTGCTACTCCTTTTGCGGTTAATCCAGCTCCTTTTTTAGTAGGTAACTTTTCTCCCCTACCTACAGATAGATTTACCATTGTTAATCTCCAAATTGATGACCTGCTACTCTACGTATTTGTGCATTAAACTGTGCTTGAGTGGGTTTAGATTTAAATAACTTTACAGTTACTTCAGGTCTTTGTTTGCCTTTTATTCGCCATTTAAAACCTTTTGCAATATGCTCTGGCTTTTTAGTCTTTACTACGCGTCTTTTATATTGAGCAGCAAAAGACTCTGGCTTCTTTTTACTAGACATTTTCAGTGCAAGTACAGTCATCATTGCATTTACGATTTAGTATCGCACAGATTAGTCTTTTAAAGTATCTATACATGTGATAACTCCTACTTTATAAAATTCTCTAATAGGGGACAGGTTAGTCTATGTGTGTATGATCTTCTCCTATATAGTCATCTAAACATGCATAAGTTTTACCCATACCTGTCATTGATAATTGTACCATTTGCTCAAAGCAAGGTTGATACTCATGAAAGTAATTAATACCTTCTCCTTCTATAGTTCCATCTGGAAACAACGTTATCATTATTAATATCCATCCATGTATCATTATTTTTCCCATCTATAAAATATATGTTTATCTATTCTGGTTGTACGCTTTTTAGTCTTAGCCCATGCAGGTCTAACGTAGCTTGCATGATAGTGAGTAGCTCCATCGGTTACATCTATGTTAATACTTTCAGTCATTATTATAGATGCGTGTCTTATAGCATTACTCCAAGCTTTACTATCTCTATTAGGTTCATCAGACTTACCATCACAGTACCAGCTAAACTGGCATTTACCTATAACTACTTTACCGTTTCTATAAGTTAGTCCTTGCTTAACTACTTCACATACTGTATCAGGGTATCTGTTATCTTCTACTCGATTCATTACTACTTGTGCTACTGCAAACTGTCCTAGCATAGACTGATTCTTTGCCTCATGATATATGTTTGCTGCCATGCACATTAGTGCTGTTTCTAATATCATATCCACCTCGTGTCATCTTGTTCTATATCAGTAAACTTCTGATTCCAAGGAACTTTATTGGTTGTTATACGATCGTAATGTGAGCGCAGCACTTCCAGTGCTATAGCAAAAGACATGACATAATCATCATGACAACCGGCTGCTGCTTCTGCCTTACCTTGATCGTTTACGATATAATCTTTTAGTTCTTGTATAATATCGGCACTAGGTACATACACATCATCGTTCTCAAGTGCATTTTTAAGATTACCTATTATTGTACTCCTAGTCGCTGTAGTTGTTCTAAAACCTAGCCTATCGCCCTCCTGGTTAGATATATTAGATATTTTAGTTTGCCTATATAAGTTTACATATGCCATATCATCTAGTTTCTGTAGTGTTGCTATACCCATTGAGTTAGACTCAACAGCAAGCAAAGCATTATTATAATACCTACCTAGATAGAATAAGAAGTCACCAAACTTACTAGGGTCTATTCTATTGTTTCTATAAGCTGCTACTATGTTTCTATTCTCATCTATAACTACAGCAGCAGAATAATCTTTACCTACGCCTAGTGCTACGTCAGCACCAATAACATAACCCATATCGTGGTCTGGGTAATCGTATATTTCTATATCACCTTCATTTGTAGTTTCAAAAAACTTAGAATCAAGGTCAAGCTTCATCTTCTTTAAATAAGGTACTGGCTCTAGTTCAGCTAGCTTACCAGCATCAAAAACGCTGTTACCACTTACTAAGAACGCTTCTTCAGCAGTCGTCGGATATTCTTGCAGAAACTTTCTTTCACCCGACTCAGCAATCTTGAGACGCCTCCAATATAGCTGATCAAAGTCCAGTCCATGTTTATCCATAAGTTTAGACTCTTCTTCAGTAGGCTCAAAGCTTTCTGGAGCTTCTCTCCTATATTCAGCAGTGATATACCAAGGTAAAAAGATAGGTACATACTCAGTACCACCTTTCTCATAATCTCTTTCAGCTTGTTTCCAAAGCCTATAAAATTCTCCTTTAGCACCGTTGGCCGTCGATTCCAATATAACTTCGGTACCCTCAGCTTGAGAGATACCTTGGAAAAGTCCGGCAAGAATTTTTTCGTCAAAAGTCCAAAAGGCCACCTCGCTAAGATGGGCGATTGTAGGGGTAGTGCCTCGACCTGCTTCAGGACTACCCGCCGTATATAGTCTATATCCCGCATTGTTATGCTCAAATTTAATCTCCTTTGCGTTTGAAGCTAGCAACTTAGGTCTAAACTCATCTGCCATACGGTCAAACAAGTTTTTACTCATAGCAAACAAAGCATCAGAAGTAGCACTATCATGAGCCATAACTACTGATCGGGCATTAGGGGTAAAAAAGCTTTTCCAAGCTGTACGTGCAGTACAGAACGTAGATATGCCTTGTTGTCTAGCTTTTAATATTAAAGCTCTAACCCTGCCTTTTTCCTTCAACTGCTGCTCTAATGCTTCATTTACTTTTTGCTGAGCTTCGTTAAATATAAATGGCACAAATCCTTTACTAGCATCTTTAGTAATTATTTTGATTTGTTGTTTTGCAAACTGTTCAAAGTTTGTCTTGTATTCAGTTAGGAGCTTTCGCTTCGTTGCTTCCTTAACAAGTTCGAGTTTTCTTCTATTGTCCATAATGAACCCCAATAGCTAGCAAGACGATTATTCCTATTACTCCTAGCACTATCAGGTCTTGTTTGGTTTGTTTCTTGTTCATTATTATTCCTTTTTATCCAATCACTAACACTCACTCCTACATCATCGCAGGGATCATTGTAGAGAATCATTATACCTCCTGGTTAAGATTTAACCAATTGTTATCTCTAATAGGAGGCACTTCCTTAAAAGAGACTTAGGAAAAATAATAGTATATATATACATACACCTTATATTCTACGCCCCCCTTTCTTCATCCATAAATTATATATAAAATATAATTTCTTAAACTATTAACTTTCTCTTCCTACATCCAACATTGTCGACCGGAAGAGATCAATTTTAAAAAGGAGTATAAAAATGGAAACATGTGAATCAGCGGTAGTTAATAACATCGAGTATGCGGTGGAGTTAACTGGTCTACTAAACGAAGGTGCGGCTAATAACGATGGTACCTGGTCAAGTGGTACGGCTAACTGGAAGTTTAAACACAGTAAGGTGTTTGTGGTTAAGGACTGTAAGACGGCTCAGGAGGCTGTGGCGTTTGTGGTGGCTCTTGGACTGGAGAACGATACGGTTCTTAAGGAGTGGCCATGCAAGGTTATGGCTAAAGACACGTGGGCTCAGGAGGTAGGAGCTGACGTGGAGAGAGCTAGGTATGTTTCGCCTAGGAACGTAAAGGCTGCTAAGGCTGAGATGAAGGCCAAGACAGCTAGGTTTGGAATTTAGAAAGGAGTACAATATGGTAAACGGTGAGGACATCTTCGGAGTGACTTGCATATTTGCTGCTATCATTATCCTACTTATGGTATCATAATGGGGGACTTGGTGGCAGCGGTATTGCTGGTTGGTTGGCCTTTCATATGGAT
>CEUT01022531.1_pt1 | contig 14197 bp, 23 predicted proteins | sample 531401 | NCBI WGS metagenome assembly CEUT01 (sample SAMEA2622821, study PRJEB7988) | marine metagenome | biome: marine biome (ENVO:00000447); feature: surface water layer (ENVO:00002042); material: "saline water (ENVO:00002010), including plankton (ENVO:xxxxxxxx)" | depth 5 m | reverse complement strand
TTAAAGCAGCTTACTCAGATGCTTTGTTAAATACTGGAATTGACCCTAATACACCAGAAGGACTAACAGCAGCAGGTAATAAATTAATTAATAACTCTAATCCTACTATTCAGTTAGTAGGTCATAACTTAATTAAAGAAGCTCAAAAATTAGAAGTTAATTTAGCTGCTCAAAGAAGAAAAGTACAAACAGAAGAGTTAAATATAGCAGAAAAAGTATTGAACATACAAGAAAATTTAAGAGGCGGTACTGAGTTAATTGCTCGTTTTCAAGAAGCAGCATCAGCATTAGGTCTTCCTATATATCAAACTCTTGAAAAATATAGTAGACCAGACAGAATAGCAATGGCAAATTATCTTCAAACATCAGCAGTAAAAGTATCTGCTGCTGCAAAAGAATCTTTAAGACAAGAGAAAGCTGCACTAAGACAAAAAGGTAAAATTGATGCTGCTAGAACAACTGTACGAGCTTTAAATAGTGTTATTGGAAGATTAGATTCAGAAAAAACTGAAAAACCTTTTATACCATCAGCAAGTGTAGGAGGTTTATTAACTTGGCTTCCTGGTTCAAAATTTAAAGACCTTGCAGCACAGTTAGACACTATAAAAGCAAATATTGGTTTTGATCAATTAGCCCAGTTAAAAGAAAGCTCACCTACAGGGGGTGCTTTAGGACAAGTTTCTAATTTTGAATTAAGTTCTTTACAAGCTGTAAGAAATTCTTTAGATCAAACTCAAAGCTCTGCTCAGTTAGAAAGAAATTCTAGGCTTATAAGAGATGGTTATGGTGAATTTTTACTTAGTATTTATAATGACCCTAAGTTAGATAAAACAACAAAAAGAGAAATTAGATTTATGTTAGGCGAATTAGGTTTTTCACCAAATACAAAAAGTAAAAGTTCTGATATTATATTAAAATATAGTGATCAAGACGCAGAAAAACTTGTAACTCAGTATCAAATTCAAATGAATCGTATAAAAGACGGATTAGGTTTAGAAAAATTTAACTTTGGAGTTTTAAATAAAACATTAAAACCGATAGATGTTTTAACAGAAGTAGAGCGTTTAATGGTTAGAGAAGGAAGAATAAAACCAAAAGGAAATTAAATGGGATTATTACAAGATATTCAAGAAAAATACGGAGAGATAGAAACTACTGCTAAAGAAACTCTTGAACAGTTACCAAAAACTACTGTAGAAGACGTATCTAAAAGTGATATAGTTTCTTCTTTAACTTCTACTCTGTTTCCTACTTCTGTAGGATTAAAGAAACAAACAGGTTTTCCTCTTAGTTCGTTTGAAAAAGGACAAATAAATCAGGTAACAGATATGCTTACTGGTTTGGAACAATCTGTATATGAGTTAGGAAATTTTATAGGTTTTAATAAAGACGAAACTTTACAAGAATTAAAAAATAAAGCAGCCACTAGATATAAAAAATACAAACCAGAAGATAAAGCTATGGCTTCTATGGGAGAGTTTGTGTTTGAAGTTGCTAGTGCTGCTCCTTTGGCAACATTAAGATGGTTTAACAGTGGCAGTAAAGTTAGTCAAATTTTTAAGCAAGGCAGTTTTGGATTTATATGGGATTATGTATTTACTCCAGAGGCAGAAGGAGAAAAAACCAAAACAGAGGCAGGAAAAGAAGCTGGTTTTTATAGTGCAGCAGCCCAAACTCTATTTGGTGCTGGAGGTAGGATAATAGAAAAAGTTACTAATTTTGATTTTAAAGATAATATTGAATCAGTTAAAGATGCTGCTAAGTCTTATAATATTGAGCCTGAAGTATTAGGAGACTTTACAGGGCAAGATGCTAGAAAAGCAGCAGAAACTGCTGATTCATTAAGAGGCGGTGGTATTGCTACAAATATAAAAAATAATATAAATAAATTAAAAGATGCTGTTGGAACTTTAGCAGACCCTTTTGTAAGAGGGGCTGCAAAAGTAGATAAAGTAGGTGAATTCACTTTAAAAAGAATAAAACAAATACATGATGCTAACAAAAAAACAGCTAATGGATTATATCAAAACGTAGACAACAGAGTAAAAACTTTAGTTAAACAAAACCCAGATGCAAACATTGTTAATGTATCAAATACTAATAAAGCAGTAGATGATATGTTAGAGGGTGATGAAGACTTACTAGTAAAAATTAGTAGCTCATTGAATAGACCAGAATTATCATCTAAACTAAAAACTCTTAAAGGTAAATTTGACGAACAGACTGTAATTCAAAAAAAAGGAGTTATTGTTGATGAAACAGGTACTCCTTTGTTACCTGAAATAAAAGAATTTAGAAAAATAACTTTTCCAGAAATGAGGCGTTTAAGAGAACAAGTAGGTTCTGCATATCAAGAATCTATAAAAGCTGGTTTTTCTTCAGATGCTACTAGAAAATTAGCTGTTCTGTTAAAAGGAATAGATCAAGACATGGATACATGGGCTGAAAGTTTTGTAGATAATAAAGGATTAAAAGAAGCATACGATAAAGCTAGAAACTACTATGCTGGCAATGTTATTCCTTTTAGAGATGCAGATTTAGCAGTGGCTATGTTAAAAGACCCTTCATCTAAAGAGTTAGTAGAAGATGCTTCTACATTTATACAAAGACTTATATCTCCTGCTAAGGAATCTCAAGAGGGAGCTAGTAGAGCAATAAAATTAATTGCTCCTTTACTAGATAATGATACAAAAAAGATAATATCAAAGAAGGTGTTTGATGATGCTCTAAGCACAGCCCAAAAAGGAGGAGAGTTTGACTCTAATACTTTTATAAATTATATAAAAGATAGAAAAACAAATTTACAGCCGTTTTTGGTAGGAGATGTAAATATTGATAAAATGATAAATAAATATAATCTTTTATCTAAGGCTATGACTAGAGGTAAAGAAAATACTATAATGGGGGTAGGAGACCCTGTGGCTACTGATATTCTTAAAAAAGCAGCACCTGTTACTGCTTCAATAGCAGAGAAAGTAGGTACTATTAACAAATTAAATGAATTTATTACTAGACAGGTTTTTAATACTAAAGTAGGAAGAGAGCTTTTACTTAGTGCTACCAGCATACAAAATCTTTCTCCTTTAATAACAGCAGGTACTTTGGGTTACATAGATGAATCAAGTGCTCCTGAAGAACCACAAAGAGTAAATTTAGAATCAATAAACTTAAATGAATTAATTAAATTAGAACCAGAGTCAGGCACTAATGAAAAACAAACTGACTCAATAAACTTAAATGAATTAATTAAATTACAATAATGATCGACCCAATCACAGCTTTAGCTACAGCAAATGCAGTATTTCAAGGTATTAAAACAGCAGTAAACTATGGTAAAGAAGCTCAAGAGGTATTCTCACAGCTAGGTAAGTGGGCTTCTGCGGTAGAAGATGTAAAGTTCTGTTTAACACAAGAAGAAAGTAAGCCATCTATATTCAAGAAGATTACTTACACTAAGTCAAGCACAGCAGAAGCATTTGACGAGCTTGCTGCAAGGCAGAGAATCAAAGAGATGGAAAAGGAACTAAAACATATGTTCTACTGGGGTTCATTGCACCATCTTGGTGCAGATGGGTATAAACAGCTAATACAAATCAGACGATCAATACAACGCAAACGAGAAGCACAGGTATACCAACAAATCCGCAAACGTAAAGAACTCATTTACAATTCCAGTATGTTATCTATTATAGCCATTATGGGTATGGTTCTATGGTGGCTGGTACAATTTCTAATTGACTCTGTAAAGGGAATACAATGATAGAATTAATACTATCTAGCATGATGGTAACTGTAGTACCAGATCGTACACAGTTCTATTGCAAGCTAGAATGGATAGAAAGAGGACTATGTGTATACTGGTGTGCTAATGAACAAAAAGGGTTTAAATGGTTTGAAGTAGAGTCTGAACAAGGCTGTAAGATACGAAAAAAGTTTTATATAACATAAGGAGTCATAATGCTACAACTACTTACTGGTCTGCTTCCTGTGGCAGAAAAGGTTATAGACAGGGTAATACCAGACCCTAAAGCAAAACAAGAAGCACTAAAAGAACTAGCTGAACTTGAACAAAAAGGTGAACTAGCTAAGATAGAAGCTGAGTTTGGTGATAAAGATAGTGCTAGAAAACGTGAAATGGCTATCTCTACTAGCGAGCACAGCCCCTGGTTAAATAAAATAATTACTAGTGTACTTGCTTTAGGTATAACTGGTTTAACTTTTAGTTTATTCGCTGTTATATTATTTTTAGAAGTCACACCTGCAAACAAAGATATTTTAATATTTTTATTAGGTAATTTAACTACTTTAGTGGGGCTGGTTTGTTCATACTATTTTGGCAGTTCAGTAGGTAGTAAAGATAAAACAAAAGAACTACAGAATATAATAAACAAATAAAAGGAGATGCAGATGAGAGGTGATATTGAATGGGGTAAATACTTCAGTAAGAAAGAGTTTCAATGTAGTACAACTGGTGACTGTGAAATGGAACAAGACTTTATTGACAAAATGAACCAGCTCAGAGAGGTGTTTAGTAAGCCTATAGTTATCACATCAGGATATAGAAGTGCTCTACACCCAGCAGAAGCTAAGAAGAAGACTCCAGGTGTCCATAATGAAGGCGTAGCTGCTGATGTAGCAGTAAGTAGAGAGGATGCTTATAAACTACTCCTGATAGCTTTTCAGATTGGCTTCACAGGCATTGGAGTGCAACAGAAGGGTGTAGGTAGGTTTATTCATTTGGATACGTCTACAGGCTCCTTACGCAGTCCTAGACCTACTGTGTGGTCGTACTAGATACGGTATTTATTACTTTTTCTTTTTCTGCGTCACTCATAGTTTCCCAGTTGGTGATTTGTTCAACTGTTCTATTACAGCCAATACATATATTATCTTTTAGTTCACAAATACCAATACAGGGTGATTCAACTATTGTCATTCTCCTAAACCTTTCAAGCCTAGTTTATCTCTTCTGGCTTGATCTTCTTCAAAGTGTAGAAGCACACACTCCTGCCTAAGTCTCTCCTCAGTCCATTCATACTGTGCTTTAGCTACTGCGGTGCCGTCTTTCCTACCAACATCATAAGCTACCTCCCACAACTTAAACACTTCATTTGTGCCTTGATACAGTAGAAAATAACTAGTAATACATCCAAGTATAAATATGATAATATTTCTCATTTCTTTCCCCATAAGAAACCAAGGTAGATTGGGGTGAATATAGAAAGAACAACTAAAAATTCTTTAAGTGCTATTTTGTCTTCATCTACAAACTCTCCAAACAACCCTACTGCAAACAAGTTTATTAAGAAACTAACATACAATATTAGCAATACATGTCTAAGGATTTTTAATACAAAGTCAATCATAAAGTATCAATATGAACAGTAAGCCTAACTAGAAAGAAATCTATCACTATGTACTTATACCCTTCAACATCACTGGTGTATTCAAACCCTACCATCAATCCTGTTATTGGTGTAAATTCGTATCCCATTATTGTACCTCTCCATTGTTTTTAGGTAAATATACTTCAACGTAACAACCGCACTCAGGACAAGACAAATTTGTTTTCACACAGAAAAAATCATCATCTTCTTCAATGTCGTGATCTCCTCCCCAAATAAGCTCTGTTTGACAGTGCCAACAATTCATCATTGAACCTCGCAGCTTCCAGCAGTACAAGCTAGTTCCTGTACTCCTTTAACATTATCATCTACCTCAGTCAAGTCTCTCCAACTTATGTTAATAGGAGTATCACCTTCTAACTTAACATACTCTTCTTTAGTACACTCTTCATATGGAGCTTGTCTGTATGAACCGCCATCATAAGGTAGGAAGGATATACCGGATATGTCATCAAAGTTCTTCCATACCCATGCTCCTACTTCCATCCACTCCTCTTCCTTAACACTGATAGTCACAGATGGTTTGTGTTCACACCAATGCTTCTGATACATCATCCATAACTCAAGATGGTCTATAGCTGTTAAGTCATCTCTGATCATAGCACCTTCAGGAGCTTCTATTGGGAATGAGAATACCACAGTAGAATCAGGCTTCATCACACAGTCTTCTGTATGTACTCCCTTCTGTTTTAAGAAGTTGGAAAGAGGGTCTTTTTTATCTCCACGAACCCTACGAATATAATAACTAGAATGTCTAGGATGAATACCACTGGCAGAATCAACGAGTTGAGAAACAGTCCCAGAAGGTTTGATACAAGTAATTGCAGTTGATTGAGGAATAGAGAGGAGTGTTGATAAGTCAGCGTTTGTTTTAACAGCCACCTGTTTGAGTTCCTCAAGGAGTTGTTTTGTGTTATCATTTACTTCTCCCATCATTTTATTATCTAATATACCTGTCAAAGATACTCCTAGCAGTCTTTCTTCTTCTGTGTTTTTTTGCCATATCTTACGCAAGTATGGAAACTTAGTTAGTGTAGCTTGCCATGTACCTAGTATTGTAGCTATCTCCACCTTTTCTTTCAGATTCTGTACTGTGTCGTCTGCTCTTACTACCACCTCAGTCAAGTTACAGAACTGATATGGTCTAAGGATAATCTCACTACAAGGATTCGTACCAAAATCATAGTTAGTATCTCTTCTTTCATTCTTAGCAGCTTGTCTCTTTGATGCTGCCCTACTGAAGATACCACGCTCTCCTGACTTACTCTCATACAAGCTAGACCATTCCTTCATAAACTGACTCATATCAGGCTTCTCATCATACATAGCAGAGTTGTTAGCCAATGCTCTTTGTGGGTTATACTGCCACCATGACCCAGACTTACAGGCTCTCATCTTGTCATCTTCTAAGTCTGATAGAGATATCATAGCTGACCTTCTTACACCACCTACTACCACTACTTCGCCTATCTTACACAGGATATCGTGACAATCAATAGATGATAATTTTCTACCAGCAGCCTGTTTAAACTTAGAGATGCAGAACTCAAACAATTGCTTCAATGGTTCTGCTCCTGATGCTCTACCACCAAAGGTTTTCAACCTAGCTCCTGCTGGTCTTACTTTGGATAAGTCATACTTAGGTACTTCACCACTATACAATAGGGCTATAAGCTGTCTCAGAGCCTTAGCCCAGCCTTCTTTACTGTCAGCTACTGCTATAGTAGTATCAGACTCAAAAAGCTTCTCAGGGACTTCTGGTAGCTTCTCAACATACTTATGCTCTACAGAGAACCCTACACCTGTACCGCACAGCAAGATATACATAGCTTCATCAAAGGCTTTTACATCATCAATAGGAAGATAAGAACAATTATATCCAGCAGTATTATCTCTATCTAGTGCCTTACCAGCAGTCATAATAGCCCTCATAGATGGCATAACATCTAGGTTCTCTATTGCTTCCTGTACTCTTAGTTTTGTTGGTGTATCTACTACATGACCTATTTCTCTTTCTAAGTGATTTACCATAAAGTCCATGTATCTCTGAACAGACTCGCTCCAATCTTCTCTTCTCTGCTCTTCTTCCAGGTATCTTGCGTAACGGCTCTTTGCTATAAATTGGCTATATGTATTCAATCTCTTAACTCCTCTTCTAGTTCATCTGCTTTCTCTTCTATCTTATCATTGAATCTATCAACGATATCTTCTGATGATATATCCAAAACCTCTAACAAGGAAATCTCGTCAAGGTTTTTAAGTCTATCACAAATGTCATATATTGTCAATGCCATATTACCCCCAATTACTACCTTTCGTTTCTTTTAATAATTTAATCATAGCTTTTAAATACCATTCAGCCTTCTCAGCATCTTCTAATGCTTTACCCTTATGCCACATTCTGCTAATGTATTTGATTATGTTGCCTTGACAATAACTGATAGATTCATACTCTCCTAGTGTATCAACTATGTAATCATAGGTTTCTATTGTTCCTTTGTTGTAGTGTGCCGGATGGTTTACTTTGTCTTCTAGCTTCATATCTTCCTCATACAAATCGCTGTTATTCTTAGTTATAAAATTATCCATACTTCTTCCTTAAATATTTTAAACTTACAAACATTTCATCAAACTGTCCATCCTGCACATCATGTAATACTACGATACCACGCCAGTGAGTGTTACCTTGCACTCCCATGTAGTCTTCATTGTGTAGATAACAAGAACCAGCTATGATACAAGTTATGATAGAACCATCTGCTCTTTTGCCATAGGCTACCTGTCTGCCTTGCTGGTGACCTACTACGCAACTCTGGTGAGTCTTGTTGACCATAGCAGAAGCAGTACCAATAGGTCTACCCATCACACCACTTACAAGGTAGTGAGAGTATACAACCCCATCAATACTAACAGTATCAAGGAAATCAAACACCTCCCAACCAGCTTTTGAGTATCTGAGATCATCTGTACTAAGAGTGCCGTCGAGTTTAGAGTCTCCTTCGACTGCTCTGTTAATTCTTTGTTCGTGGTTGCCAAGTGTGAGAACCATTCTGGGTCTATATTGCTTGAGTTTTTGTTTCTTTCGTTTTTCATTGTATTTCCTTAAAGGATTAAGTAAAATATTCATACCTTCAATAGCTACTTCAACATCATCTTTGTATCTTCTTCCCTCAAATGACTTCTTACCTACATCGTAGGATGATAGTGACGGCATATCAGCAAAATCACCAATCTGTACGATGACATCAGGTTTTTTGTCAACAATATATTTTCCAATCCATTCAAGATAACCTAATTCAACTCCAGGTTTGACTTGTGTATCAGGTATGATCAAATGTTTCAAGAGTTAGCCTTTCTCAATAGTTCAAAATAATGTTCAGCCCGAACCACACACAAAGGTATAGATCGGTTCTGTTTAACCACAACAACTGGTTCTGCATCACCAGGGCAGTTAGTCTTAGCTTGCTCATAGAAGCCATATACAGCAACTCTAGCCCTGCTTTTACATTCAATAGAAACATTTAATTTCTGCCTAGCTGCTGGTGAAAGTAGGATATCTTCACCGCTACAACCCATGATAGTAGATCGTACATCATCACTCGTAAGGTTGAACTTGTCTATTATTAAGTCTCTGACCCATTGTTGTAGACTTCTTCCTTTGCCTTTTTTGCTGCTTGTTTTCAAGTTCTATGTCCTTTCGTTTTTGTATCCACTTCTTAGGTATATGTATCCTACAGTTACTCTGGTCTTGTGATACAGTGTTAGATAGAGTCAAAGCATCTTTGGTTTCATCAACTACAAATCCTATACTGGTACAATCATGTAACTCTGACTTGACACCTTCTTCCCATCCAACGTCTGCTACTGCGTCTTTCCAATATACCAAGGTTACTCTGGTAGCATCCAGAGTTCTTCCTTTTTCCTTCGTATCCATAACAGTCTTCCTTGTTCTAATAAATAGTCACGATTATATTTGTATACTTCCAATACTGCTCTGTATAAGTCTTCTTCCTCTTCTAATCCATCAAGTATCTTATCAGCCTTCTTATCGCCAATACCTTTGATACCTGGGATGTTATCTGTCCTATCACCTGTCAACAACTGCTTATAAAAGTTCTTAATAGCTTCTTCCTCTTTAACATAATACATTTCATTCTTATGGAAGTTGTAGTGCCATCCTCTAAGGTTGTTCAGGTCTTTATCAATAGAACAGATAACATAATCTCTGGGGTCTAGTTTGTATGCCTCTATGCCTATAGCATCATCAGCTTCCTGACCCTCTTGCATTTCAAAGCCCCATGCCTTTTCCATGTATTCACGCATTAGATCAAAATGCTTTGGCTTTGCTACTCCTAATCTGTGTCCCTTGTACGTCTGTGTCTTTGCTATATCATCTCTATAATTACTTTTACCAGTTAGATAACCTCGTGCCTTTTCACAATTTGTATGAATAAACACGAGGTCTTCTAAATACTCTGCTAGTTTAGCGACAGCGATATGCTCACTAAAATCCTCACAACCAAACCCAACTCTGTAAGTAAGAATATCGCCATCAACTAAAGCAATCATCTACAGCACATCTCCATCTCCATCGTCAGCTACACCACCCTCGTATACCTGAAGATCATTAATTACCATCTTCTGTAGTGTTGGTGATGTACCCTTACCCATCTTACTTTTCCAATCATAAGAGGATACGATAGCTACTCCGCTAGAACCATTACCAATAGCAACATCCTGTAATGACTTACCTTCAAGATCAACTATCTTCAAAGGCATAACACTCCTACAGGTAATAAAGTTACCCTTCTCGTCACCTTTGTTTCTAGCTTCTACTCCTAAATCATTCTGCAACGCCTCTACAGCAGCATCAGAGAGTTCACAGAGATCAATCTGGTACTTCTCTGATAGGTTGTTTGGCTTGTTATGAAATGCCCACATAACCTTAGCATTTAACTTAATCGATTGTTTATAGTCCATACATTCTCCTTAATGAGTTTGTTTCCAATTATCACCTACTTTATACTCGCCATCCAAAGGACAATTTAAACGCAGAGCCTTACCAGCCTCTACAATTGCTTTGACACCAAGTTGCCCCACAAGTTTCGCCTCTTCCTCCTTAACTTCTAGTTGCCATTCATCATGTACATTAGCTACAAAGTGTGCATCTAATTCATGTAGCTTTATGTACTTATCAAATATTACAAGAGCCTTCTTCATAACTACTGCACCAGCACCTTGAAGTAAAGTATTTAATGCTGCATGTTCTGAACGAATAAATAACCGTCTACCGTCTAGTCCTGGTAGTGAACCTTTGTTTCTTAAATTCACAGCTATCTTCTCTTTCAGCTTTGCAAGGGCTGGTACGTTTTTCATAAACTTATCTATGATTACTGTTCCGTTTGTGCCTGTAATACTACCTATCTTCTTAGCACCCGCACCATACAGAAAAGCATAGATAAAAGTCTTTGCTTTGGCTCTAGTGTCCAGTCCTGCTGCTAACTGATTTTTTGTATGAATATCGCCATCCACAACCTCCTTTGTATACTCTTCGTCTTCCATGTAATGAGCTAACATTCTTAACTCTAATCCACTAGCATCAATACCGACCAGCTTATATCCTGAGTCAACAACCCATTGCTCACGACATTCTGAGCCATATTCCGCATGTACTGATGGTATTTGTGCTAGGTTCGGGCTATGGTGTGTCATACGCCCTGTTACTGCTCCGTTTGTTATGACCTTACCATGAACCCTGTGTTGGTTTGTAGCAGCTTCAATCCAAGAGGTAACCTGAGAAAGCCGTTTCTGTAAGAGTAGATATTCACAGATGAGTTTTGCTTCTGGAATATTAACTCCTCGTAGAACCGATTCATCGACAATGACTGAACCTTTCTCTGTGTACTTCTTTGGCTTCCATCCAATCCCTTGTAACCTCTTAGATATCTGCTGTCTTGATGCTGGATTAAAAACTTCAACGTAGTCCTTTAGTTGCTTTCCTGTTTTTTCTGAAACTCGTTTGTGAACAATTGGGCGAAAGGATTCTTGTAGTCTTTCACATATTTCTTCCATTCGTCCTGATAAAACTCCACATAGTCTTTCGCAGCCTTCGACATCAAGCCTAAAGCCTCTGCTGACTTGTTTGCTGATAACTGAGCAAACTTCATGTTCGAGTTGTATAGATTCTTCATCAAATCCATGACTTTCTTTCTCCTTTAAAAGTTGGTTATACACTCTTTCTAATACCTTCACATCATTGACGCAATATTGTCTCATTTCTTCTGAGTATTGATCGAACTGGTTGAACTCTGTTTTAGGGAATCCTAAATCTTCTCCCCAAGCTGCAAGGCTGTGTTTTGTCCTCATTGGGTTCAGCAATCTGCTTAATACCAGAGTGTCCAAGACCTGATGTAGCTTGATCTTTAGACCCCACACCTTGTTTAGTACTGGGAAGTCGAACGCTATTCCGTTGTGAGCTACTAAGATTTTTCCCCATATCTCTTTCTTTAGACTTCGTGGTTCTCTGTGGCATTTAATTACTCCGTTTGCGTTTGTTACCACCAGATGTATCTTTTGATGACACATCGTTGTCTCTATATCCAGAAATACAAGGTCTTTCATCTGTCCAATCATTATGCCCCTCCAGGCGTGATTTTATCGAGCCATCATCAAATAATACATGGTACGTCTTAACTCCATTATTATTTTCAGTGACACTTAGACTTATCGGTTTGCTCATTTTTGTCCTCGTTTGTGTAAGTATCTCCTCTAGCATACCACATGTCGTAGATAGTGTCAATGATTTTAGTGAGCTTTTGGATTGCTTGTTGTATAAATGTAACATTATTGATTACCCTTACTTGTGTGATTTCAAGGTGCTGTATTCTAGCCTCTAGTTCCTCTAACTTAGTCATTTTGATAATCTCCTTGAATGGTATCCTCAAACTCAACAGCTTCATTGAGTTCATCGTCTGAGATAGATAGTAATCGTTCTGCAATCGCTTTACGAATTTCATATGGTGTTATTGTTGTTGTGTCTTCATGTTTATGATTAAGTGAAAAGCATAAACAACCAACGCTGTTAAAAGTCATGGTCTTCATTTTGATAATCTCCTTCTGGTAAATCAAAATACTTCTGTTTCGCTACTTTTCTGATAAAGTCATTCATAACGTAAGTGTAGCCTAAATCTGCCAACTTGTTAGAAAAGTCATTCACGCTCATTTCAAGAGTTTCGTTGTAGCATTTCTCAATCAATTGATCATTTACAATATGACTCATCACTGCCCCCTTTCTAATTCTCTAAGTCTTTCGTTATGTTCGTAGTACTCGTCCAAATCTACATCTTCCCATTCAAACTCGTCCATCACTTTGCCTCCTCTAAATCTTCTTTAAAAACTTCATTCATACGTCCAGTGTTACGATCATAATACAACGCACACGCCTTACCTGTCAACCCTGAATATCTATTTTTTATTACTCTTACTCTAGTTGTATGTCTTTCCGTTATATCGTCAGCTTGACTGTTTCTTTCTAAGCCTAATACCATATCACTAAGCTGACCTATTGCACCAGAACCCCTAAGTTGTGATAAAGAGGTAACACTGCCTTCCTCATGTCCTGTCCCTGTTGGTCTACGCAAATGTGAAACAGCAAATAACGTGATATCACACTCCTGACATAACATCCTTAACTTTGTGGTAATCTCATCTAATGCCCTGCGTTCATCGCCTTGCTGCTGGTCTGAGACCACTATCGAAATATGGTCTAAGAATATGAATTTACAGTCTAATGCTTTTGCCATATAACGTACACGATTGATGATATTATCAACGCTTGTAGAGCCAAAAGAATCAAACAAAAACAATCTACCAGTGCCTAAAGTAGCATCAAAAGCAACCTGTTTCTCTTCTTGTGTTGCTTCTGTTTCATTCAAATGTAAAGGCTTCATTGCGTCCAAACTCATGATTGATAAAGCAGTACGCTTGACAGATTCCTCCAAAAACAATAAACCAATGTTTTCCTCTGTGGACTTTAGCAGCTTATATATGATCTCTCGTAGAAACTGACTCTTACCTAATCCAGAACCAGCCGTAATGACCACCATTTCGCTAGAACGAATACCACCAGTTAAATCATTTAATGACCCATAAGGATAGATAGCAATAGACTTTTGAAGTGGCTCCAATACTAATGACTTCAAATCTTTACCCTTGACAATCCCATCAGGCATAAATACCTGACTCGCCCACCAATCCTCTGTGAAGTGTTTAAACGCTGAGTCTGAAGAATAGTCGCAAGCGTCTTTGTAACCCTTACGCATCTTCATCAGTTTAGCCTTATTTGGGAATAGTTCTGCACATTCAAGCTGGGCTTTTTGACCTACATCATCATTGTCAAAACAAAACACTATTTGCGTAAACGATGATAAGTATTCATAGGCATCTTTGCATGACTTGATAGCACTTGCACAACCATCACGAACTGATACTACTGGGAAACGCATATCAGCACTTAGCATTTGACTAGATGCCAATGCGTCTAACTCGCCCTCAACAACTGTGATGATCTTAGCACAACCCGCTGGATATACGTCCATTCCAAACAAAGGATTCTTTTCGCCTTCTCCTGACCAACGGAAACTCTTTTTTTTCCCTCTTATTTTGAAAACGTCTTTACCATACGGATAATAATGTGCATCATTCAAAGCTATTTTGACACCATATTTTTCTAGTGTGCTTTGTTTGATGTTTCTGTCCAATATGCCCTGTGGCTTGAATACAGGCTCGTCAGC
>CEUT01058239.1_pt1 | contig 14287 bp, 17 predicted proteins | sample 531401 | NCBI WGS metagenome assembly CEUT01 (sample SAMEA2622821, study PRJEB7988) | marine metagenome | biome: marine biome (ENVO:00000447); feature: surface water layer (ENVO:00002042); material: "saline water (ENVO:00002010), including plankton (ENVO:xxxxxxxx)" | depth 5 m | reverse complement strand
TCTACCGCTCCAAGTATCTCATCAATCGTTCCCCAAGTTCCTCTTTTCAACAATATGGGTATTTCTAACTCACCAAGTGCATCTAACAATGTATAGTTTTGAAAGTTACGAGTTCCAACTTGAACTATATCGATACACTCTAAGGCAGAGTCTGTAATCTGATTTGCATCCATAATTTCAGTTACAATTGGTAATCCGGTTTCTCTTCTTGCAGTTTTCAAAAATCTTAGACCTTGTTCCCTTAGTCCCTCCTTCCAACCATTTTTTCCTACTTCATCTCTAATCGGATAAGTACAAGGTTTATATGCTCCACCTCTTAATGCATTAACACCTGAATTCTTCATTTGATGTGCCCAATTTACAATCATTTCTTCCGATTCTACCGAACACGGACCTGATATTATATATGGTTTATTTTCAAATTTCCATCTGTTCGGTCTTAAACAAATATCTAATTTTTTAGCGTCCTTTAAGGTCTTAATATATTCGTTCATTTAACTCTACTCCTTAAGTTCCAAATGTTTATTTGGAAACAATCTCTTGTCACTCCATTAGGTAACACTCTTGGTGGTATGGAGTGATATGATTTATTATTTCTTACAAACCCAATTAACCTATTAGGTTTAAAATCTATTGATTTAAATTTAATAATTCTTTCCGCTTCCTCTTCCGTCAATCTAACATTAGGATGTTTCACACTAAATCTACCACCACGATATTTATAATCCATTGAATCAGTTTTATTATTATACACAACCTTAGTATCAATAACTTTCCAAAAATCTGTACCACCAATTGAATCTTTATCCCAATCATGATTATCCAAGTACAATAAAAATGATACGACTTTTTGTCTTGCGTCAGGATGAATTATATCACCATAATTATGGTATTGTGAACTTAATTTACAACTTAATTTACTGTCTCGAACATCATCCTCTGATATATTATTTTTATACACTTCGGTATCAGAAAATAAACTAAGAAAGTATTCATACATATCTTTCGAATACATTTGGTCTATGAAGTTTTTCCAATTAATACTTAAATCGTTTAATTTATCAAAATATTCTTTACCACCACCTGCACCACCAACACACCAATTCAAACCAAAAGGTTCGTTTTCATTCCATATTCTTGGGTTTTCCTTAATGGTATAAATATTTTCGGTTTTGATATTATTAAAATCTTTACATAAATTATCAAATAGAGTTTTTTCTAAATAATTGTCAATTATGAAGTATGAACCCCATCCTTGTTCCTCTTTAATTTGATTTTTTATAGAATCAACCGAATAATTGGTTATGTTAACCATAATTGTATTGTCTCTCGATTATATTAGTTTCGGCCTTTTTAAGGTCATCTTCACTATGTATATTAGTGCAATTATCCAAATAACTCCCAACTCTACGACTCATCATACCACTTTCTACAAATTCTCTCTTAGTAATTCTAACTGCACCATTACGAGTTCCACTTGAATCAACGGTCACCAAATCATCATATTTATTTTCAACTGCATAATTTATCAATTTATCGGCAGTAGTCTGTCTATCAGGATGGTCAGGTTGGATTCCAACAACATGAGTCATTTCCATATGAAGATTATAATAGTCTTTTTCAAATTGTTTAGTTACATTTACATAAACATCGGCTACTTCCCTCTCACCCATGTAACTTTTATCCCTATCAAATATCAAAACATTATCATATTTTTTGACTAAATCTTTGACTTCATCTGACTCTGTCGTGACAATTATATGTTTTATTATTTCTGAATTTGTAGCGTAGTCTAATGCATGTTCTACAAGAGTTTTACCCGCTATGACTCTTAAATTTTTCTTCTTCAATCTCGTTGAATCTGTTTTTGCTGGTATTATTGCTAACGCCCGTATATCATTTTCATACATAATCATTTTCCTCTAATTCTTTCATTATTTCTTTTTCTTTAAAGTATTGTTTGAGTTGGACTAAATCATTTGTCTTGTTGCGTTTTTTCCAAGGTTCTCTCCATGATGTTGGATGTAATTTTTCAATGGTTTCAACCTCATCATTTTTATTTATAAATTTATTATTTAGAAATATCGCGTTATTTGAATATATTTTATTATTTAAATCCACACAATTTGTAACTAATGTGTAATCGTGTTTATTCAACAACTTCTGAAAAGCACTCAAAGATGCCCCATATGCAGAAGTTCGGTCTTTTTTGTAATCTAAATTAAGAGTTCTAACATAGTCTTCGTCATAATTGAAAATTGGATTATACTCTAATATAATTACACTTGATTTATACCCACCTTCAAGAAGTGACTTCAATACATACCAATCCATACTATCAATATCGAGTGATAATAAATCAATCACTTTGGGAGTATCATTCTCCTCTAACAATTCACATATGTTTCTGTGTGTTACTTGGACTCGTTTTACTCTTGGATGAATTCTTTTCCACTTTTTGCTGAAATCAAATTCAGTTGTATCCCAATCATTTTTATCGGCTAAGAATCTCATATTACTACCACCATATCCATGTGCAGAACCTATATCGACACCAAACTTATTAATATCATCAATGTATTCAAATAGATACTCTAATATTCCGTCCTCTCCATCATCTGAATAGTATTCTCCCTCCCATAACCAACCTTTTTTTCGAGTCAGGTGTCTTGGTAATGGATTAGTTCTATATTGATTTAAATTCAATAACCAAGTGTTGTTAGTATTTTTTTTAAACATCAAATTTCTCTACTGCCCAATGATAGGCTTTCGTCTGTCCTTCTATTGTCATCCCACCAATGTGTGGTGTAATTACTACATTGTTATTCGGATTCATTGAGAAATCAACCAACTTACTATTTTCTATATCACCGAACTCATCACTAATTACATCCGTCCCATAACCTTTTAAGTGACCGACTTTAATTGATTCAATAATAGCGTTTTCGTCAACCAACTCACCTCTGGCAGTATTTATCAAGTAACTACCCTCTTTCATAAGTGATAAAAATTCTTCATCAACCATACCACGAGTATCTTCTGTGACATGAGTATGTAAAAATACAACATCAGATTTTTCCAATAATTCATTCAATGGAACACCTCTGGCTGTTGTGATTCTTTCATAAGGGTCTGTTGCCAATAACTTAACACCCCATCCATAAAATAAATCACACATAATTTTACCAAGTCTTCCATATCCAATTACACCAATAGTCTTGCCTTTGATTTGATGTCCTACATATGGTTCGTAGTCCCAATTACCATCCTTAACCGAATGAAAAGACTTAGGTATATTTCTCAATAATGACATCATTAAACCAAAGGCTAACTCTGATGTTGATGGTAAATCATTAATTAATTCGTAGTCTTTTTTAAGAGACCAAATCTTGATATTGTTAGACTTACAATAATCCAAATCGATGTGATTTAAACCTGTTGAGCATGTATTAATAACTTTGACATTTGTATTTTTCAAAACTTCTTCATCCAAAATAAAGTTTTGTTTATTGGGATTTGTAAATAAATAGTATGCCGATGTTTGGATTAACAATTTATTTAGCTCATCTTTTTTTATCTCAGGCTCATAGATTAACTCCCCATAACCTGATAATTTTTCGTACACACCATCAAGATGTTTAATTGGTGTGATACATAATATTTTATTCATTTAATACCTTTTCAAGTGATTTTTTAAAAGTATATTTGGGATTGTAACCCAATATACTTTTTGATTTAGATAAATTTGGTTTTCTCCTACGAATATCCTTATAGTTACCATGTGCTTCTTTTTCTGTAACAAATGATATTTTAGAGTTTGAATCCGTTAGTTCCTTTATCATTTCAGCATGTTCCAATATACTCATTTCTTCATCTGAACCTAAGTTAAAAATATCTCCATTACATACATCAAAGTTATCCATTATGGATATCAAACCATCAACTATATCTCCCACATATGCCATACTTCGTGTCTGTTTTCCATCCCCATGAATTGTAATATCCGAACCTTTTAACGCATTCTTTATAAAAAGTGGAATATGACCACCACTCCATCCATTTGAATTTGACCTCTCACTAAAACAACCGAAAACTCTAACAATACTTGAATTTAAAGAACCCTCGTTAAACTTATTTAGTATGTATTGTTCCTCAAATAACTTTGTCAATGAGTATGTTTGTCTCTCAATATGTGGATTTTCGAATGATACTCCATCACCTTCACTAAATGTTTCATGATGTCCATAAACATCAGAGGTGGAAGTAAATATTAATTTAGATTTATCTTGTTCTGCAAATTTAACTACATTTCTAATCATCTTGGAATTATTTTCCATCACCCAAGATGAAGTTTTAACTTGGTCTAATGATATTTCTGTATCAGTAGGGTATGTTTTCTTTCCTGATGCTAAATGAAATATATAATGGAATTTACTCAAATCACAATCACAGCTTACCTCACACAAACAATACTTTGATAATCTCCAAAAATCATCTGTACAATCCATCTCCAAAAAAGTAAAATTATCATGACTTGGTAAGTTTTCAACCTTACCGAAAGAAAGATTATCTACACCAACAACCTCACATCCAATTTCTAATAATTTATCACAGAGGTGACTACCAATCAATCCTGCAACACCCGTAATTAAAATTTTCATTAATAATCTCCTAAATCAAATGTTTTTAGAGGGCCTGACCTTGTATCATGACCGATAAATTCATTTATTAATGTACCATGATATTTTTCTTTTATTGGAGGAATCGTCTTTGGATTTTCATAATCCCAACCCCATCTTTCTTCCCAAAGTTTAAAATTATTGGGTGCTCCAAAATGGTAATCGTTTCCTTGTTTTGCTGACCGTGTTGAATTTGCGGAGATATCATATTTCTCCTTTAACTCTTGACGATTCATTAAATATAGTTTTGGTAAAACCACATTGTGACAATTCTTAGATAAAAATTGCATCAGTACATCTGGTGCCCACAAATGAAAATGGTATCCATCTGTAGGGATTATATTTTCAATCCAAGACTTGACATTTATTCCAAATCCTGTCCAAGCATTTATCTCAACACTAAATGGTTCTTTCCATACCTTATTTTTATTTAACCAACCATTCATAGTCGGTTGTAACCAACGACCTGCCGTATCTAAAATTGATAAATGTGCCAAACCAAGAGCACCTAATGGTTCCTCACCATTTAACCAACTCGAATAGGACTCGCCTGTATGTTTCCCCATATCAATCCTATTAAAACCAATCGTACCAAAATCATTAATTTTATCATCGGTTATTAATTTAGATATTCTACTAAAAAATTTTTCAGAAATTGGATAACAATCGTGTTGAAAGTGAATTATCCATCGACAATCAGGCCTATTTTCTTGAATAAAATCTATTAGAGTTTGAGTGGCCATTTGAATACCTCTTGATTTATTATCAAGAAATACGATATTGTTTTCTTCACAAATTCTTCTACCCTTTTTGATTTCTTCAATTGAAGATTTATCATCTACATTTATGAACTCAAAACCTTCTGTATTGATATTTTTCAAAACTTCTCCACTTAACATATCATAGTTGTTTCGTGAAGAAACATAAATAATAATATTACTCATGTTTTATAATTCCTTATTTTGTGAACTAAATCTAACGCAGGTTTTGCGTCTTCTAATGTAAATCCATTACCATTTAATATTTCTTGATAAGTTTTTGTATGCAGGTCTGTGAAACCATCAGAGAAATCTATTTCTTCACCATTGACCTTTATAGTCCTAAAGGCTTTCCAATCATTATGTGGTAAATCTCTTTTATCTACACTTAATGACCAATCTACATTAGCCCTTTCCAATTCCAAATAACCACTTGTATTATAATTACCATGATGTGAAACATAATTGTTTTTAATGTCCCCAAAAATCCACAATAACATATCAAAAAAATGTATTCCTATATTTGTTGCTATACCACCTGATTTTATTTCATCACCCTTCCAAGAATAATGATACCACTTACCTCGTGGTGTTACATATTTTAATTCTACTTTATTATCCTTTTTATTACCAATCTTTTCTTTCAAATCAATAATACTTTGATGTAATCTCAATTGTAAAATCGGGTATATTTTCTTTCCTGTTTCGACTTGTAGTTCTTCTAATGAACTAATACTATAAGGATTTAACACCAATGGTTTTTCACATATTGCATGACTTCCGTTTTTTAGTGTAAATCTAATATGTGCATCATGAAGATAATTGGGTGAAGCTATTGAAATATAATCGAGACCTTTTCCCATCCTTTTAAGTCTATCCACCTCTCTATCGAATCTTTCATATTCACTAAAATATGTAGCCTTTGGATGATACCTATCTATGACTCCTACTGAATCATTTGGGTCAAGAATCGTAACCAACTCACCACCAACATTTTTGATTGCATCCATATGTCTTGGTGCTATATAACCTGAGGCTCCTATCAATCCAAATCTCATACTACTCCTCTAAATCAAAATAACCAAATTTGTTTCTTTTGAAATAACTAATATTTCTTCCACCATTATTAAATATCGCTCCAACTCGTATAGTATCATTTTTTGTTTCGTAATCATTTACAAGTAATAGCCCACCATAACACTTTACTAAAAACTTACCATTTGGAAATACGACCACTATCTCACCAACTTGATTATTATCATATCCATAATCCGAACCATCGAAAACTTGTGAATCATATATTTTTACCTTATCATCCAAAAATGAAAACGCACCATTGAATGGTTTTGTTACTGCTCTTATAAATCTTTCTAATTCATACACTCCCATTTCCCAATCAATCAAACTATTGTCCGGCGTTCTTTTTGGATAATATGTTGGTTCGATATCTTTCTGTCTCTTCAAGGTAAAATTACCCTTCAATAATTTATCTAAATTTCTTTCTATCAAATACTTCATAGCTAAGGTGTTCTTGAAGTGCATAGTTTCTGCCGTATCTCTGTGTGTTATATCAAATTTGAATGTATCCAATACATCACCTGAATCTACACCCGAATCGTACTTGAATAAGTTAGTGTAGAAATAATTTCGACCTTCTATGATAGACCAATTCATAGGTGAACGACCACGACCTAATGGTAAATCCATAGAACTACCATGCATACCAAATGAACCAATAGACATACTATCTAAGATTTCACCAGGTACTATTCTTTGCCACCCCACTACAAAAGCAACATCTATATTTAAACTCTTAATGTAATCTATATCTTCTCTTCTCTTTAAACTATAAGTCTTTGAGTTATAAAGACTAATGTCGTGATTATTTGCTATTTCTGTTAAATTACAGTAATCTGCCACATCAAACTTCTTCCCCTTTTCCTCATCGATTGTTATCAAATAGTCGATATCAATTATCTTTGATAAGGATTCTATCAAAAATTTCGTAGTGTTCTTACAACCAAATATTGCTTTAATCATCCGAATGTTCCCTATATGGTATGGAATTTTCTCGAAAAAACTTTTTATTCATTTCGTGATTTCTATCAATTATATTCTCCATAATATCAATGGTATCTTTTTTATCAGACATCCACCATACTGGATGAATTAATAAATGAATTGATTTACTTTCTTGAAATTCTTTACTCTCCAATGGATGTCCAAACCTAAACCTACCTCTTGAATCTGCGAAATATTTTATATCCTTAAAATATTTAGATAGGTATGTGTGTTCAACATCAATTTGATTAACCAATTCTAAATTTGGTCTGTGAATACTTACGATATCAACTTCTGTATCAAAGAAAGATTCGAAAATATCTATCTCTTTTTTTAAATCTCCAACTTGAAAATCGAAATGAACCGAGATTTTATGTCCCAATGTTTTAATTTTTCTTACATATTCTCTATTTTTTTCCGAAAATAAATTATAAATCGAATTACTCAACATAAAAAAATAAGTTGACTTAACACCAAGATTATATTCAATCTTTGCCATTTCGTATGCAAACTCACAATCAAAATCAATGTCGTGTCTAATAATCAATTGGTTATATTCACTCGATAATTCATTAAAAAATATATCTTTATATCCCTTTTCTAAAAATTCAAATATCAAGTCTGTGTATTTACCTATCATTTAATATTTCTCTTATTTTCTTAGCACTATTTCCATCACCATAAACATCTGTATTAAACTTAGGATTCAAATCTTTCAATTTACTATAAGATTTAATAATTGAATCATATGTTGATTCACAATTTATACAAGCATTAAGCTCAACAAGTTCTGGCCAAAGTGGGTTCTCAACTAAAAGAATACTTGGTTTATTTGACCAATATGACTCTCTAACAACTCCACCACTATCTGTTATTACAAACTCACTATTCCGTATCATACCCAAACTTTCTGTATATCCTATTGGTTCTATCGTATCAAAATCAAGAGTCAAAGAATATTTCTCCATCATCTTCTTTGTTCGTGGATGTATTGGAAATATTACCTTTATACTTTTATTAATCTCACATAAACTTTTGACTATATCACTTAATCTTTTTTCATCATCGGTATTATTTGCTCTATGGATTGTTACATATACAAATTTTTCTTTTGTATATTCAGTTTCCGAATTAGAAAATTTTTGAAACTCTAAAAATGAATCATACATCAAATCACCTGTGTGATGTATTTTTGAATTATACCAACAGGTTTCGTTTGATAGATTGTCCACACATTCAAGTGATACACACAATAATATATCGGATATCCTATCTACAAGAATTCTGTTTATTTCCTCTGGCATTTCAGGATCTAAATTTCTTACGCCTGATTCATAATGTATAATCTTCAATCCCAATTGTCTTCCAGCAAGTGCCCCAGCTAATGTCGAATTTGTATCACCATACACGAGGACAGAATCAAAGTTCTCTTCAACTAATACTTTAGTTATTCCCTCTAACATATTTGATATTGATGAACTACGAAGATTCAAATTATAATTAGGTTTTGGAATTCCCATATCACTAAAGAATACATCCGACATATTCTTATCGAAGTGTTGGCCTGTATGTAAAACCTCAGAAATTATATCCGTCTTATTTAACTCTTTTAGCAACGGATGTAACTTCATAAATTGTGGTCTCGCTCCAACCACATGCAAAAGTTTCATTTCAAAATCCTCGCTGGATTCCCAACCACTGTAACCCCATCAGGTACATCTTTGGTCACTACCGAACCTGCTCCGACCACCGAACCCTTACCTATTGTTAGGTTTGGTAGTATGGTTGAGTTCGCTCCTATTGAAGCACCACTCTTTACTATGGTTGGTTTTTCTTTTCTCCACTTACCAAAGGATGGTGGATTTTTATCATTGGTGAACACCGCGTGGGGCCCAACAAATACATTATCTTCCAATACAACATTTTCAGGTACAAACACCCCTGCTGATATATTTGTATTTTCTCCAACCACCACATCTCTACCAACTTCTGCGTAAGCTCCGACCTTAACACCCTTACCAAGTTTTGCCGATTCAAATACATTGGCCTTATCACTTATCATAAACACCCCTCTATGACTTCAATCATTTTTTTGGTGGATGAAAAATCAATACCACCTTCTATTACTTCATTAATAAAATTATCATCTTTACCTGATTTCATCATCTCGTCAATTTTTTGTTTAATTGACCTTTTGGCGGGTGGTACAAATCCTTTAAACAAGGGAAAATGTCCATCTTCATTACTACCTTCGATTAATATTGTAGGGATTCCGAGTTGAATTGATTTGAGGGCAAAAGTACCAGGACATGATATCACTAATTTTGAATTACAAATTAAATCGTCATTGTTTCCATCCACAATAACCGAATAGTCAACATCAGGCATTATAGACTTCACATATGATGTATTTCTTTCAACTTGTTTATCTCCCTCTCCCTCACGACTCTTTAGTTTGATAATTATTGGTAAATTCAAATCCTTTTGTAAGGATTCAAAATCAATTTCACGCACCAACCTTTCATCAAAAGTTATGGGGAACGGCTTCGAACCTATTACAGATTGTATGTTACCGAGAAAATTTACGATGACCAAAATATGATTATGTTCTATACTTTGGTTTTTTAATATGTCATTACTTGGAATTCCAATGGGGACACAATAATTTTTTAAACAATCTTTACGACCCAAGACTAAAGTTTTATCATAAATTTTTTTATATCCCTTTTCAAAGAAATCAACATTATTCCACTTTTGAACTGGCCCATGAAAACAAGATATCATCACACCTTTTTTCTGTTGGTATATATTTTCTAAATTAGTTTTTGAGGAAACTCTGTTATCATCCGTTAGGATTAAATCGTAATTATTAAACGATGGATTTTCTTCATCAAAAATTTTATTGAAGTCCTTCGAATATGTTTGATAAAAATACTTTCGTGGGTCGTCATCACCTGGCCATTGATGTTTTCGAGACATTTGATAAATCAAATAACAATCCAAATTATATTTTTTTGATAACTTTGGGATTGTTGGTAATATTCTTTCACAAACCCTATATTGTGAGAGAACCATCAATATTTTTTTCATTTTTTACCCAATATTTTCTAAATCTTTCTTAAAAGTTTGAAATCCTTCATCCGTTAGTTTATGATAAAACATTTTATCTAAAATTTTGGGTGGGATGGTAACATAATCAACCCCAATTTTTATTAATTCATTTACATGATTCATATTTCTAATACTTGAACCCATTATTTTAGTCTTGACTTCATTGGTATCATAAGATTTTTTGATTTCTCTTACTACTTCTAAACCACTTATACCATCATCATCCATTCTACCAATCAAAGGACAAATAAACTCGGCACCCACTTGTTCTGCGATTAAAGATTGACTTAATGAAAAGACCAAATGTAGATTAATTCGAAACCTTGATTTAGATAATTTCGAAGTTGCACAAACTCCAGCCTCTGTGAATGGAATCTTGAATATTAAATCTTTATAATCTGAACCTTCTGATATCCTCCAAGCATTATCCTCAATCTCATTTGATGTATCACCAAATGCCTCAATATAAATTTCACCAACTCCATCTTGTGCCTCAGCCACTTGTTTGATTGTATCTAAGTCATCCTTCATACCAAATCTTTTTGAAAAGGTTGGGTTGGTAGTCGTACCTGAGATGATTCCCAATTCAGAATATTTTTTTATCTCATTCAAATCTAAGGTATCAATTAATATTTTCATTCCAAGTTTGCCCTTCTAATTTTCAAAACTCTATCTAACAATGGTGTTAAATCTTTCAAATCTAAACTACTCGTACCATCCGAAAGTGCTTCATTCGGTCTATCATGTACTTCTATAAATAGTCCGTCAATTCCTACGGCAACTGCTGCTTTCGCTAAAGGTTCAATAAACTCCTTACAAGAACCACTACTACCACCTTTGGTTCCTTGTTGTACAGTATGACTGGCATCAAATATAACTGGTGCATATTTTTTCATAATTAAAAGGTTTCTCATATCTACAACATAACTACCATATCCAAATATATTACCCCTCTCGGTTAACCACACATTTGAACTTCCAACCTTACCGACAATTTTTTCCGTATCCTCTGCCGATATAAATTGTCCCTTTTTAACATTGATTGGTAATCCTGTTTTTGAAGCACTTACTAACATATCCGTTTGTCGACAAAGAAACGCTGGTATCTGTAAAACATCAATAACATCTTTAAGTATTTCCGCTTGCCAACTTTCGTGGAAATCTGTTAATATTGGGACATCAACTTTACTTTTTATTTCACCAAACATATTTACAGCGTCATCTATAGAGTGTCCTCTGTAATTATTTAACGCGGTTCTATTCGCTTTGTCCCATGACGCCTTAAATATATATTGTATATCTAAATCATCGCATCGAGATTTAATTTCTCTGGCCATGAAAATTGAATGTTCAACACTTTCTAATGCACAAGGACCTGATATGAATGTCAATCTTTTTTTATCTAATTCAAACATTAAATTAATATCTCACCATCAATAATATTTCCACCCATCGGAAATTGTCTTTGAATAGATATACACTTTGAATATCTTGATATACATTGGGTTGTTCCACATTGTATCCCTACATTTACTTTAGCTTTTGATTTAATATATAATTGTATTCTTAAATTCATATGTCTCAAATTTAATATCTTTTTAAATTTAAATCCTAATTCTTCTATTGGTTTGTAACTCCAATAAAAGTATGGATATTCATTCTCTTTGAGTAATTGAGTCATTTTCTCATGATGACTTTTAAATGTTTTGGGATTAGGAGTTTTGTCATTTTGTCCGAATCTTTCTGAAATCATCAAACACCCAAACTCTCCACCATTGGTATGCTCTTTTATAATTGAATCTCCAAGACTCACCTCTTCAGTTGTCCAATACATTTCAGGTAAGTAATCTTCCATCTCATTATCTTTAAACTGCCAAAACTTCAACATTTGTTTTATCAAAGGTATATCAGATTTATCTTTGTTCCATACTCTATAATGGTCGTGGAATATGTCTCCTTTTACAGAATCAACAAAACCATCCACATAAGGATTATTATTGTATATAGATTCAACTATTTTATTATTTCTTCCCCAAAGTTTTTTGTAAAGAGGATTAGAAGGTAAAAATACACCACAATTTGGATATTTTTGTTTTAGTAACCGAGGCATAGCAGATATGATTCCATAATCACCAATTCCATGACAGGCTCTCATTATGACAAACTCTTGTTCTTGTAAATACTCATCAGGTATTCTCATTCCTTCACTTTCTTCAAAACCAAGTGTTTTAACTTCATCTACAGGTAAAACTTTATTATCTATGATTCTCCAAAAAATCACGAGAATATCCTCATTGTTGATAAATCTGGCCAATCATCGATTGTCCATTTTCTTGGTTCTTTATACAAAGCATCATTAAATTTTTTAATTCCAAGTTGAGCAGTTTCGGGTGTCATATAATAATGATAACCAATTGTTTCTATATCGTTATATTGTTCTTTCCAAGGTACATTTGGAATTCTACCATCATAAACCATTCTACTTAAAGTTCTTGAAGCCTCTAAATCATCTAATAGTATCATACCACCTCGTCCTAAACTTAAATGTTTTTGAAATTGAAAACTCAGACACATCATTGTGTTTGGTATATAACTCATTTCTTTCCATAGAACAGCAGCATCATAGATACCACTATTACTAATTTCATAGTAATTGTTCCACTCTTCATCTCTCCATTCTAACGGAATATTCAGTTTGTGTGATAGGAATGGTATGGATAAATAAGTTCTTTTTGGTATTGATAACTTCTTAACATTTTTATATCTGAGACACAGCTCAATACCATGAGTACAACTATCTACTGCTATTCCATATTTTGCACCAAACCAGCTTGATACAAGAGACTCGAAATCATGAACAGACTTCCAACTCACCAACTAACTTCCCAATCCTTAAACTCTGAGGCAATACAATCAATTTTATAATCTTTTCTACCACCAACTACTTCCATAATTTTATTAACTGCTGTATTTCTAATACCATTGAGTCCGTGAGTCAGCATCAAATTATCTGAACCTCTATCACCCTTTCTGACCATAGACTCATTATACCAAATGTGTGCATTCATTTGTGACAATACAATTATGGCTCTTATTACATCACCTGTTATTTCACCTTTGTTTTCTTTCAAAATCAAATCAATATCGTGAACCATGTCCTTCATTTCATTACCATAATTTTCTTTATTTTCAGGTATGAAGACCTCTTTTAGTTGATGAATACTTAACCTATCAATCAATTCACCTAATGTTGGTAACCACTTTCTCGTTTTAGCCATTATATTCTCCTAACATTTAATTCTTTACTAAAATTTTGATTGTAAAATAAATTTTGTTGTTCTTGTTTTTGTATGGTTTTTGGATGATATAAACTCAACTCTTCATGAGGTGGTAAATGTGCATATGTTTTACAACCAATTATATGTTCGTGGAGTGGTCTCGTCCAACGGATTTCGCTATCACGGCGGAATACACGAGCTTGATAATCAGGATAATTCACCCATTTATTTTCTGTAACTCTCCACCCCCATCTTTTAATGTGTTCATCTGTCATACCCTCAATTGTATTAACTCTTGGTATCCATATTAAATCAACATTATTTATTTCCAATATTTGTTTGAGTTGGTTTAATAATGTTTTGTGTGGATACTCATCTGCATCTATATGAAATATATAAT
>CEUT01030484.1_pt1 | contig 14342 bp, 12 predicted proteins | sample 531401 | NCBI WGS metagenome assembly CEUT01 (sample SAMEA2622821, study PRJEB7988) | marine metagenome | biome: marine biome (ENVO:00000447); feature: surface water layer (ENVO:00002042); material: "saline water (ENVO:00002010), including plankton (ENVO:xxxxxxxx)" | depth 5 m | reverse complement strand
GCCCAAGGGAAACCTTGGGCATTTTTATTTATAAACTATTTATTTCAAGAAAGCATGAGGGCTAGATATGTCGCAAGGTGACGGAACGCAAACTCCCACTATTGAAGTATCAGAAGCACAAGTCGAATCGATTCAGGAAATGAATCGTAACCTGAACATCGGCATTGAGCGAATGATCGAACAAAAGAAGATCGAACAAGAACGCTTGAAGATCTCTGGGGATTTATTAGAACAAAGAAAGGTTGAACTTGATATTGCCGATGGCATTGTAAAAAAGCTACAAGCCGGATTGGAAGAAATTAAGAAAACCGCTCCACTAAATAAAGATTCCATCAAACAAATGAAAGATGGTGTAGAAGCATTGGCTCAATATGCACCAAAATACGCAGCAGCGGTCACCGCACAGGCCGACGCCATTCAAGACCATATAGAGCAGATGCTGGAATTAAAAGAGAACTCTGAGGAAAGACTTGCGGCGGAGAAAAAATTAAGAGATATGTACAAAGAAATGGACGATCTCTTAGAAGAGTCTGGTGCCAAACTTGATGATGCGTCAAAGAACGCACGATCACTTACGAGTGAACTGTCAGGTGTTGCGAAGTTTTTAGGAATCAGCGCAAAACACTCAGAAAATGTTAGTGGTAAAATCTTCGACATGATCGTTGACCTTTCCACTGCGGATAGTGAAGAAAAGATAAAAAATATGGGAAAGGCTCTGAGGAATATGGTGAGACCTTTGAACTTGATCACCTTTGCCATTGATAAGTTTTTCAAACTTGCGATAGATATCGACGATGCAGGAAGGGCATTTCAATCAGCAACCGGTTTCACAGGAAACTTTAATGAAGTTTTAAATGAATCTTTGGCTAACACAGCCAAGATGGGAGCCACAATAGCAGATCAATCTGCCGCTTTGAAGTCTTTAGCCGACAACTACACTGGATTTGAAAAATCGAATAATACTCTAAACGCAGCCTTGATGGAAAATGTTGTAACTATGAGCAAGTTTGGCGTTACAATGGACACAACAGCCGAAAATATAAACTTTTTTGATCAAGTGATGGGAATGGGCACTGATGCTGCGATGAAAATGTCACAGGAAGTTGTTGCTGCTGGAAATGCGATAGATGTCTCTCTTACAACAATGGCCGAGAACCTCAAGGCAAATCAAAATCTAATAGCGGAGTTTGGATCTCAAGGGGTCGCACAGTTTAAAGATTTGGCCGCTCAGTCAAAACTAACTGGTCTAGCCATGGGAGATTTAATCAGAGTCGCAGAAAACTTTGATACTTTTGCAGACGCTGCGACTCATACAGCAAAGTTAAATGCTGTCTTGGGGACAAACCTGAGCGCTGTGGGCATGATCAATGCCTCTCATAGTGATCGAATCAACATGTTGAGAGAAGAGATAAACTTCCAAGTTGGAGCATTTGAAAATCTAGATCGATACACCAAGAAACTTATCGCCCAACAAATGGGAGTCAACAGTGTAGCCGAAGCCCAAAGACTGTTGAATATGGATACGGGCAAATATCTAGAATATCAAAACAATTTAGAAGACTTTACCGCTACACAAGAAGAACTAGCGCAAGTTGCCATGAAGTTTGTTCCTGTGTTGAAGCAGATAGAAGCAGCCTTGAATGCTGCATTTGCCGAAAATCCAGATTTGATAAAGAATGTCGCTGCTGCCGTACAAGCATTGGTTGACGTCGTCGTGTTTTTCGTCGACACTGTAATACCAGTGCTTTTAGATTACTGGCCTCTTGTGATAGGCGGCTTCATTTTATTTAAAGGTGTTGGAACAATGGTGGCAGGAGTCTTCGCAGTAATGTCCTCAGCACTGGGGGCGTTTATTACATCGTCAGCCGCCGCTCCGGCTGCTGCTGGGACTGTGGGAGCATCCATAGAGGGCTTGGGTGTTGCAATTGGATCCGCAGGAACTGCGGCACTCGCTGGGGCAAAAGGGCTAGCCATAGCAGCCGCTGCGTTTGGCGTGATTGGTGGAGTTGTTGCTCTTATATTGCCATCAATGGTTGAAATGTTTACATTGATTGTGGAATCACCTCTTGCGCTGTTCGAAGCCGCTGCCGCTTTTGCGGTTATGTCTGGTGCATTTGGGATAATGGGAGGAGCCGCTCTATTGGCCATTATCCCAGTTACTGGTTTCTTGGCAGTTTTAACTGGATTTCTTTTGCAAAGCAAAGTACTCAACTTCAGCAGCGTGGCGCAAGACCTTAGAATTCTTGGAACCAGTTTCAGAGATATAGGGGAAGGTGCCGAAAAATATACTCAAGCATTAGGCGCGATTATGTCACTTAAGAGTACAATTGGTGACTGGGGCGGTGATATTTTAATGGCCTCCTCCGAGGGAGACAGAACATCAATATTTGCTGGTAGTTCTGATGTGTTTAATAACCTGACTGGTGTGAACAATGTCAATGTAAAAGTTGACATGCCGCAACTTAACCTACCAGATATCAAAGTTGAGGTAAAGATCGACGGCACCCTGCTGGATGACAGACTAGCCAGAGTGTCAGCAAACTGGACCAAGCAATGATCAACACATACGCAAAGGAAAAGAACGCTCAGATCTACTTCGCCTCCGACAAAATGGGCAGCGTGTCTTTCCCAGCGTTTATAAACTCTTACTCAATAGAGGCAGATTACTCAGTGTCTTTGGAAAAAAAAGCAAGTACAAGTAATATACCGTCGGTTTCACAAGGGGTGACCCTTTTTAGATACAAGGTGGCACTAGATATTCCCTGTGCATCCGTCAGCGAGGCGATGACTAACTACAAAAACTTACAAAACTTATTAGATTACATCAAGCACCCAAACAACCCAACTAGTTGGAGAGATTACACATCTTACACCTATGTTCTGCTGTCCAATCTAATACACAATGGCCTATATACTGGCCCGACAAGCAGAACTGCAACTTCAGCGGCTTCTATTAAAAAATATGGTGCAAAATGCATCATAAAAACAATGGAGTTCAACCCGGATGTTGAATCGGGCTTTTTTGACTACAAAGATGGCAAAACCGGCATGTTTTACCCAAAAGCGTATACCGTGAGCCTAGACTTATTATTGATACCTAATTTTGTAAGCAAAGAGCAGCAAAAACTATCAATCACAGCAATGAATAAACAAGAAACCAATGGCAAAGTTGCTTTTGCGGATAAAGATACAAGATATTGGCCTTTTGGAATCAAGGTATTTTCTCTAAACACCTCAAATGATATCACAAGAGGAAAAAATGGAACAGATTCATCGGAAAAATATGCTGTGGAGAAAGGTGCAATGATCGGCATAGCCCATAAGGAGTATGATTACCACACTGTTTTTGAGGCTTTCTTGAGAGACTACAATTTTAAACGAGAAGCGCAGATCAAACCAGTGATCAATGAGAATGGCCAAGTAACACAGTTCAATATCGGGTCAGGTCTAAAGGATTCTACTTATAGTTTAAATTTTGACTGTGTTGCTCACTCTGTTAATGAGGCGCTAACAAACTTGGTTAAACTCCAGTACCTTGTGCGCTTTCCAATCAAAGACAAGGAAAAAAAACTAGGTGGCGAGGTCATCGTGTACTTCCAAAATCTAATATCTAAAAAGCACAGACCGGCATTTGGCAAACGTCTAACATTAGACAAGATACAAAAATATGGTGTAATGTGCGCTGTGACTGGGTTTACTGTCGCTGTTGATAATGACATGGGCTATTTTGATTACAAAGGTTTCTTTCTGCCGAAGGTGTTGACTGTTTCGCTTAGTTTGGTTATCACAGACCCTAAAGCAGTAAACGAGCCAATGGGCTCAAGCGGGAGTGGAAAATTCAAGAAGTGCAAAGACCCGAAAACTGGTCGTTGGAAAAAATGTTAAGGAGTACAATAAAAGATGCCAAAATATGTAAAAAGAACAAAAGCGTTGAATAATGACGAACTGTATGAAGAAATGTTTGAGGATAGAAACATCACAGGCGGAATCACCCAATACAAGACTAAACTAATCGGACAAGATTTTAAAAATATTAAAACAGAAACCATTAGGCATGTTTGGTCAATGGGTGATCGGTTCTTTAAGTTGTCCCACAAGCACTATGGAACCTATGACTTTTGGTGGGTTATTGCGCTATTTAATAGCGTTCCAACTGAGGCCCATTTAAACTACGGAGATGTTATCTACATCCCGGTAAGACCATTGCAGTTGGTAGCAGAGGTATAAAGTGGCAGACGAAAACATATTACAATTAAATAGCGTACAATACAACAAAGATATTAAACGATTTGTCGATAGAGTGAGCAGAAATAAACCTGTCTTGAGGCGACAATATAAAGATTTGTTTGAAAAATACAGCCAATATGACAAAGTAGTGTCAGTATACACTTCTCTTATCACGGGAGAGCAGGACATCGACACAAGTACGGAAGTATCGCCTAGAGATCTGCTATCGAAAGCAGAGACAATCGCAAGTTCTATTTCTAATGATGAAAATTTAAAAAAAAGCTTTATAGAATGGTTCAAAAGAAGTAATCCTGCCCCCGGTATGACTGAGGAGCAGGCGGGAATTGTTTACACCGCATATTCTAAAGAAAATAGTCAATATGTATCGAAATGGTATTTTGGCGGAGATGACTACGACACCGCAACAGCAGCAAGTACAGGAACGCTAATGAAGATACCAGAAGGGAGCCCTCTTTGGCTCCTTCGATGGAAGGAAGTGCCGATTGATATCATTATCGCCGGAAGTGGATTACACTATCCCCCAGATGATGCCAGCACTTTAGAGATGGTGATACCTTTTTGGGATGCAAAGGCACCTGGTAATGCTACGGCGAACGGAAACAGATTAATACAAGAATTCACAACAGAGCGAGGTATTCAAGATGATCTAGATGCACTGGACAATGTCCCAGAGGATCAACTGCCATATGAAGACGCCGAAGCCAACGCAGAGTTTTTGCAACAACAAAAAGCAGCCCTATATGCTCAAGCGGCAACCGGTGCTCAAGGTTTAAATGAATATGTTGCTAACATACCTAAAGATAAAATAGAAAAGAAAGTCCAATGGTGGGCCACTCATAAGCAATGTATCTTACTTTCTGGCTTGGAGAAACTGTCCCAAGGCGTTTCTGTCCCGGCCAGACAAGCACTTATCGACAGTGGCATCCAACCCTATCAAGGAAAATTGTTCCCAGTCAAAGCCGGCAAGGCAGAAAGGTTTATAAACGAACTAACTTTATCAGACAAGATTAACAATTACCTAGGTCCGGATTGGCCTGCTGATTGGTTTACTTTCGTATTGCCAAAGGTTAGGCTAAGTCTGATCAAGGCAGAAGGAGCCGGCCTCAGAGAGTGGGACTTTACCTCCATTAATGATGATAGCAATGTCAGCAGCCTAGGCTGCGATATAACTGCTGATAGATTGGCCCAAAATGCTGCCATCTTGGGAGAAGAGGGAGCCGGCCAGCACGTTATTTTTGAATCTTTTACATACACAATGAACGGTTCCGACCCTTCAACTTCCAGAAAAGATATATCTGCAACATTAAAAATTAAACTAACCAGTTTAGAATGGCTTAATACCGGCATCTTAGTTGACTCCCTCGGACCAGATGGAGAAATGAGTAAGAAAGAATTTAAAGTAGTTGATCTTTTGCTCTACCCAAGCAGTAGAAAAAATGCAAGAGGCTATGGCCAAGCGTTTAAAAATCAATATGATCCTTCATATAATAGATTGCGTGCTGTAATATTCAACGAATTGGACAAGCCAAAAGCAAAAATGGTTATGTCCGAAGAGGAACTATCAGATCACGAAAAAATGTTTAATGATACTACGATGGTTTTAGACTTGGCACTGGTGGATCATGAATTGTCAATAGATAAATCAAAAGATGAAATCTCTGTCTCTTTATCTATTGAGTATGCCGGATATTTTGAAACAACATTTTCTGCTCCGTATATGGACGGGCTTGCAAGCCCTGAGATTATCAAAGAGAGAAAGAGAAGACAAAGTAAATTAGATGAAGCCGTCGATCTTGAGTGTACAATTTCACAGTTAAACGCTATACAGAGAAACCTTCAAAGGGCTGTAAGGGCAGAAGCAATTTTGGCAAGAAGATCTATTATGGAAAGATTGATCGAAAGAAAGAAGATATATAAAATTAATTTTAATATTGCAAACATTGCATCATATCTTTTGTCCTCGGACGAAGTCCCAGATGATATTGAAAGAGTATGGCAAGAAGCCGAGGTTGAACTTAGTTCCGTGGGATCAGACACCGATATTACTTCACCCACAGACGATTCCGGAACAGACATTGAAGCATCCACCTCTCCTGCTGGTAAAGTAGAAGAAATACAGAAAGCAACTCAGAGAGGCCAAGCCGGAGAAGACGCTATAGAGGAAATCTATTATTTCTTCTTGGGCGATCTAATAGAAATCATATCTGATGTTATGTATGCCCACACTGAAACTGTGAAGTTTGGTAAAGGAGTCCCAATGGCTGATGAAATTAGTATGTTAAATGCTAGATTTATCACATCAACATTCAACTATAGAAAGTTGGTGACCGATTATTCTCCAAGCACAAGCGCAGCAGAAGACGACGACGGAGCCTTAGGAACCGGAACAGCCGCAGAATCAGGCGAAGAAGCCGAGCCTGATGGCGATACTCCTGCCTCTCCCAAGAAGACTGGTGGAGGTAAAACTGTTGGAGAAGAATTGCATGAAATCAACATTGCTGATATTCCTATTTCGGTCGATTATTTCAAGGCATGGTTTAAACAAACTGTTATCGACAAAGAGAGAACATATTATCCTGTCATGACCATGGTACGAGATTTAGCCGAAGTTGTTATAACAAACATGTTAAACGAGGTATGCTTTGGAGCCAGAGGGGCCGGTGCTAAACTAAAGTTTAGAGTGTCTCACCACTCATCTGCTGAAAGAGTGATTGAGCGTGCGTACACTGGTCAGAGAAAAGCCACCTTAAGTTTCAACGGACTATCTAAGCCTGTTTTGGTCAAGAATCCATTCGCACACGCCATGGACTATTGGAACTATATAGTTTTATATTGCCACGAACACAACATATATGACCCAGAGTTTGGACGAGATAGTTATGACGTTGGCGGCAAAATCGATTATCACTATAAAGAGTTTATCCCCCACCTTCTTGTCGGAGAGAATGTTGATGGAGCAGTTATTTCTGCCAACTTCTCAAAGACAGACACTCCTTTTCTGAAGGAGGCAAGATATTTTGACAGTTCAGGAGGAAGTTTGATCCAATTGGCAAATGTTTATGATGTAGGTGGAATGAAACTGCATCATAATACTTTTTGCTACCCTGGACAAATGACATGGATTGAGTTCCAAGAACTTCTATATTGTGGGGGCGGACCAAGCACGAGAGGATCAATAGCAAACCAGTTGGGACTTGGAGGTTATCACCTTATGAAAAAAGTTACTGGGACTCTGTACCCTAACAACAAAGGTGAAACCACAGTAGATGCTACTTGGGCTTACTCTGGTGCTGACCCTGTTAGAAGAAAGACTGGAGATGCGACTTCTATCTCTGCCAATCCAAAATGCGATGAAAACATTGAGGTAACGGATCAAGAGGCAACTGAGTTAGAACTTGAAGCCAGTAACCAACAAACACAAGATTACCCAACTGGAGTTCCGGAATCAGCCGGAGGTGGAGGCGTTCCGGATATCACTAGTGCACCAGATGTGACAGGAGGACCATAAATGGCGAGAGACTTTAAAGGTAAAAACAATTTCAAATCGGCAAAATCCCTATGGGTAACTCGCTTAGATTATTTGGCGAATGCATACCCAGAAGGAAACGGCAGAGGCGGAATACAAGTCAAAGATTTAGACTTCTTTGAGCAAACCTATTATGGAATGATAGACACCAGAGATCAATCGATAATACCAAATGAAGACTTTATTGTACCAATCGATGTAACTTCTTCTAGAGCAGCGGCTTCTGCTCCTCGGGCTATGGATTTTGTTGTCAATGCCTTTAATGATTTAAAAAATCTTTTTGAAAGGGCTTGCCGTGCTCAAATATTATCTAAGAGGAATTCATTGTTTGCTCCTTTGCAAGCCACAAGGGCCTATACCCCTCCCAAAAAAGACTATGAAAAGTTCTTAAAGAGAGTCTTGACTAGATTTAATTCTGAAATCATACCTAAAATGTATGATATTAAAAAGATAATCACATTTGATGATTATGTCAAGACATTTATAAATTATTTATCAAACAATCCAAATGATCATGTTATAACCCTGAGTAAATGGTGTCGCTCAAGCCTCTCCGGAGTACTACACTCCGGGCTTGCGATTGATATAGCGGGGCTAAGTTTTGGGGACGATCAACCAAAGATATCTTCGATCATAGACGATGAAATGTTTCCTTTTTACAAAAACGCTGTTTTGAATGGCGGCTTTGCTATGATGAGAAACAATCCAGGCATATTGATTGCTGATTTGCAATCTCCGGCTATGACACCTTATTTGTCAAATAATCTTGGGATAACAGATCTAACTTCTTTATTTAATACAAAGTATATTAATACTGTATATATTGAAAGAAATATATTAAGTTTATTATTATATAGATATTATAATTTCTTTGTTATTACAAATCCTATGTCTAAAGAATTGACTGTATGTAATGGTATAACTACTCAATCATACACTATGAGACCACAAATGCCACTACAACAAATGATAGAAACTTACAAGGAAGATTATTGGATGGACGTTCAGATAGAACTTAAAAACATAGAGGACAAGACTGGTTTCTCCAGAGGAAAAATAAACCATATTAAGAAAAAAGCAAAAAACCTTCTCAAAACAGTTGACAGTCAGAGAGCCTCAGGTTATATTATTAAGGAATTCGGAAATCAGACTTGGAATAAGCCATATGGCTATGGAGATTATTTAAAAGATAAAAGGTCCCAAGGTAGAGAGGCGCCACAACCGTCATCCCAACCAACAGGACCCGGAGGATCATCAGGAGGTGGTGGTTCTTCATACTAACGGAGGACAAATGACACCATTTCAGATTATTGATGATAAGAGAGATTGTTTTGGAGTATACACAAATGGCAACTTTATATACGATGTATCCGACCTTCCTTTCGATGGGGGAGTTACATGGAGTTGGTCTAGCCATCTCAGCGGTCGCTCTCATTATTATGGTTATATACTTAGCGGCGGAAAGACTATTTCCGAGGCATGCCCAGAACATCTTAAAGAAAGGCTCACGCTCAGACAAAGAAAAATAAAATCTTTTATCAATTCGTTTATCCAAGCCAAGATAAAGATTGATGACGCTTGTCTTTTTGACCTGATTCCCTCTCAGCATCTCAAGCACTACCTTGAGGTCAAGAATCAGATTTGCCATGAGGTTTTCACAAATTCAAAGGCTCCAAAAAACTATTCTCTTCTGCATGACATTTATGAGATGATCAACGATATTTCGCTTCATCCTTTAAGGCTAGATTGGGAACTTTTAGAGCGGCTGGCGCTGAAAGATATGAAAGCAAAATCGTTGTTATCCCGCTTTAAAGGCAGCAGACCAACGATCAAGTATGACCTCTATGGGACGGTCACTGGCAGACTGAGTATACAAGAAGGTAGTTTCCCAATATTGAATGTTAAGACTGAAAACAGAGGAATTCTTACCCCTTGTAATGATGCCTTCCTTGAGTTGGACTACAATGCAGAACAAATCAGAACTTTGTTGTCTCTTTCCAAAAAAGAGCAACCAAATGAGGATATACATGAGTGGAATCGCAAAAATGTGTACCGAGGCTTTGGCACACGAGACAAAGCAAAGAAAAGATTCTTCGCTTGGCTTTATGACGACAATTCCGATGATCATCTTACCGAGAGGTTCTACGACAGAGATAGCGTCTTAGAAAGGCACTACCATCAAGGCGTTATTAGCACCCCATTCGGCAGAGAAATAGAGTGTGACAAATTCCACGCTCTAAACTATTTAATACAGAGCACAGCATCGGATAACTGCCTATCTCAGGTAAGCAAAATCCATCGATTTTTGAAGAATAAAAAGACGAGAATAGCATTTGTTATCCACGACTCAGTTGTTATTGATTTAGCCAAGGATGAAACTTACTTGATACCTCAAATAAAAGAGATTTTTGAGGATACAAGTCTCGGGAAGTTTCCCGTCAACATGAAGTTGGGTAAGAACTATGGCTATTTGAAGGAGTTCTCATGGTAATAATAGGATTAGGTGGTTCTGGTAGGGCTATTAGCAAAGAGTTCAAGAAATGGGAACAATATAGAGTTATTACACCCAAAATACCCGAATATCAGACTGCTGAGGAGTACGAAAAAAATACTCCCAACTTTAAGCAATCATTTAAAGGAGTCAAAGATGAGATATGGTTTATCGTTTGTGGAACTTCGAAGGAAGCGGCATGCTCTCTACGCATCATGGAACAAATCAAGCATTGCAAGATCAAGGTACTTTATGTCTACCCTGAGGTCGATTTTCTATCTCCCGGAGCCCAAAAGAGACACAGAGTGGTATTTGGTGTCCTCCAAGAATATGCAAGATCAGGTTTGTTGGATTCTATGTATATCGTCTCTAACGAAACAATTGAAAAGATGCATGGAGGAGGCACAATAAGCAATCATTATGGTAGAATTAATGAGACAATAGCTAGCACAGTGCACTATTACAATATTTATAGAAATACTGACCCTGTCATGGGATCAACCCATCAGCCAAGACATATTGATCGAATCAGAACATTTGGTTTGCTTGATATGAATAAAAATGAAGAAATCTTTCTATTTCCCCTTGACAAGCCGACAGGAATATGCTATATTTATAATATAACGAGGGATGATTTGGACAACAACAATACACTTCTTACTAATATGAAAGAGAAGACCAAAATTAATGTTATAAACAACATCAATTCTTCGTTTTCGATATATGAGACCGAATATGATCAAAACTTCTGTCATATGGTAGCATATACACACTTTGTTCAAGAAGAAAAATAAACTTTTTTCTTGACAATATAGCCAAATCGGTTATATTATTAAAGAGAGACAAACTCTCACCTATTCTAAACAACATGGAGGATATATGAATAGCAACTACACAACTTACACTGGCACCTTTCTTACTCGCTCTGGTCGTTCACGCAAGATGACCTTTATTAAAGGTGCTGATATCCCTGCGGGATTTGCTACTGGCAAAGCCCCACGCATCGCTGAGGGATCTGAGATTGTATATGACATCGAACACAATGGATTTCGTGTGTTCAACTGGAATACGGTACAAGGTTCCGTAACTGAAGGAAAAATTAATTATTCGTTTGACAATAAACGTTAAACACATTATATTGCAATTAGCGGGGGGCGATATTTGGCCCCCCGACTTTAGGGTGTATCCCCATAATGACCATTAAAACATAGGAGAAAACAAAAATGGCACTTAATATCGAAAAAATGAGACAAAAACTTGAAGCATCCCGCAATGGTGGGAAAGTAAAGAATACTGGATTCAAATGGCGCCCTTCTGAAGGCGACCAAACCGTCCGCATTCTACCAACCTCAGATGGAGATTCTTTCCGAGAGTTTCACTTCCACTACAATGTAGGGAGGAACCCTGGCATCCTCTGCCCAAAACGAAACTACGGAGAAGAATGTCCTATTTGTGATTTTGCATCCAAACTATGGCGTGAAGGTGTTGAAAACAACAACGAAACAGCCAAAAAAGAAGCAAAGAAATTGTTCGCTCGCAAGCGATACTATTCTCCAATCATTGTACGTGGAGAAGAGAGTTCTGGTGTCCGAGTGTGGGCCTACGGCAAAACTGCCTATGAAACCCTCCTTGGATACGTTTTAGATCCCGATTATGGTGACATTACAGACCCAGAAACTGGAACTGATATTGTTCTTAACTACACAGTGCCTGGAACCCCTGGTTCATTCCCCAAAACAGCACTCAAGCCCCGTCGTCGTCCCTCAATTTTATGTGATGATATGGTAGATGACTGCGCTGCACTTCTTGATAGTGTCCCAGACGTTGAAACCCTTTTTGAACGAAAGTCCACTCAGGATATCCAAGGTCTGCTGGATGAATACCTGTCCTCCGATTCCTCCTCCGAAGCCTCCTCCAGAGAGACACACAAATATAAGAGTAACGCAACCTCAAAGGTAGACGCTGCTTATGCTGAACTGATGAATGACTAGCATCTATGCGTGTAGAGTCTATGGCCCCGAGACTTAAAACTAGGGGCTTTTTTAATTTCGGAGGACAATATGGGAGCGACACATTTATCTGATAGAAGTAATTGGCAGAAAGGCGCAAGGATAGTAGGAGACGCAGGAGAGAATGATTTTATATATCATCTACGTCCCTTGTTACCTTCTTCTTATGTGATTAGACACAAGCCAGAAAAGCTTGTAATCTACAGTAGCAACAAAGGGATTAAACTTGATTCTAAAATAGTAAATACCGAGACAGGAAAATGTCTCTTTATTGAGAAAAAGACTGGTAATAACGGTGGCAATGCTCATGAGAGAGTCTACAAGTTTATGTCTCCATCTTTAAAAAGAAAAATTATAAAAGAACACAATGCTGTAGATCAACCTTTTTTTCTTGTTTTTTCTGGTAAGACTTTCCAAGGACAAAAATATCAAGATGAACTTGAGTTGCTCCTTGAGGAAGAGAACTATATCATAATGGAACAAGGCTTCAGCAATATAGCAGAAGCAGCAAATAAAATCACGGAGGTGCTAGGATGAAACCATTATTTATGTGGGCAGGTGGCAAGAATAAAATGCTAAAGAAATATGCAAAGCATTTACCAACCAGCGTAGAACATTATGTTGAGCCATTTCTTGGTGGCGGCGCAATGTTTATTTGGGCGTATAAACTCAACCCAGAAGCAGAGTTTGTACTTAATGATTATAACGAATCAGTTATGGCTGTCTATCGGGCGATTAAGAATGATATTAATCCATTTATTAAGAGAATGGACGAACTCCAAGAGAAGTATATGCCGTTAGATAAGGCAGCCAGAAAAAAGTTTTATTATGACTTGCGAGAAGAACACGCATTTGATTATAAAAAGTGGACGAGAACAGAAGAGGCAGCAAGTCTGTACTTCTTGATGAAGACCGGATTCAACGGAATCTGGCAGATTAACAAAAACACAGGTGGAAGGTTTGGAACTCCATCTGGTCTTCTCAATCAGAAGACGAAGGTGTATGATAAGGACAATGTCCTTGCTTGGCACAAGGCGCTACAAAGGTGTAAACTTATGAGCGGAGATTATAAAGAAACATTCCCCGAGGTTAAATCAAACTCTTACGTATTTCTAGACCCACCATACAGAGGCTCATTCACTCAATACGGAGTAGACTTTGACGACAAGATGCAGAATGGAGTTATTAAATATCTTAATGATTCAACCGCTTTGGGAGCATATGCCTTGATGTCCAATCGTGATGTTGGCGATGGTTTCTTCGAAGCCAGAGTTGGCAAAAATGACATCGTTTATTTCGATGTAACTTATACAGCAGGTCGTCGCAAAAAAGAAGCAGACGGTAGCCATAGTGCAAAAAAAGCAAGAGAAATCTTGATGATAGGAAAGCAATAGGAGGTAGAATGACAGCACAAGCACATATGAAAGAAACTTATTATAACGATGAAACAGAGGAAACTTACAATACATTTCAAGAGTTTCTAGAGTCAGTGGACAAGTATTGGTGGTATCACAATATTGGCACAAGCGATTCTTGTGATGACGACCGGTACTTTAAATTAGTCCACGAAGAAGTCCTTGAATCGTACCTTGATTTTAAAAGAGGTTATAAAATGATCCAATATATATACGAAGCCTTAGATGGCTCTTATTGGGGAATTGAATTAACCAACTATCATCATGGTGAAAATGATTTGGACCACAACACAACTGTCTGGAAACAGTTTAACAAAACCAAAAGAAGAGTAACTATTACCGAATGGAAGGAGGTATAATTGGGAAAAGTATTACAAATGGCGGTTAAGCCGGGAAAGATTGACATTTCAGCAATGAAAAAGTTTGTCAATAAGAAAGTGGGACTTGACGTAGCACACGACCTACGACAGGACAATCCCACAACAGTAAAACAATGGATCCCCACGGGATCAAGATGGCTAGACTCTATTATATGTAGAGGTAGATATGCGGGTATCCCCGTTGGAAAGATTACCGAGATTGCCGGTCTCAGTTCAGCAGGTAAATCTTTCATGGCTGTGCAAGTGGCAGCCAACGCCCAGAAGATGGGCATG
>CEUT01147878.1_pt1 | contig 14365 bp, 6 predicted proteins | sample 531401 | NCBI WGS metagenome assembly CEUT01 (sample SAMEA2622821, study PRJEB7988) | marine metagenome | biome: marine biome (ENVO:00000447); feature: surface water layer (ENVO:00002042); material: "saline water (ENVO:00002010), including plankton (ENVO:xxxxxxxx)" | depth 5 m | reverse complement strand
GAAACCAACATTGGTAAGAGAGGCAAACCAACTGCTGTTCCTGTTCCTCTTAGCACATACACTGGTGCTCACACATATGTTGAGGCATCCACAACTAAGACTGCAGCGATTAAAAAGGTCACTGGTGGTGCTACATTAAATATTGCTTCTGGTTCAAGTGCAGTAGCATACAATTCATCAACTGGTATAATCACATTAACAACTTCCTCTGCTCACAACTTGAATCCAGGTAATGAAATCAGAGTCCTAAAAGAAGCACTTGCTTTCACCTGTGACCTGGATGGTAACACTCTCGTCAAGGTATATCCTCGCGTTACTGACCCCATCTTTGATGGTAATGCACCTGGTGGTCAAGATTTCAACGGCACTATTGATGGTGATTACAGCAGACCAATCACACTTCGCACTGCTTCTGGAACTACGATGACATTCAGTGTTACCACTGATACCAACAATACTAGTGTTCCTTCTGCTGCTGAATACATCAGAGACCTTAATGGTGGTGCTTATGGATACTTCAGAGGACGCTTTGAAACTGATGCTACCAACAAACCAATCTCGGTTCTGGGTTACCTAGAGAATAGGGGTAAGGATAGAACCAAGAACATTGATAGTGATGACTACTACTTCTATGCACTGAATGCAACTACTGATAATATTATCCTGAATACCACAGACCCATTCATCAGAGAAGAGGATGCAGACGCGGAAGGAAATAGTGTTGGTCCTGAACCCCCAACATTTACACTTGCCCAACTATCTTCTATCAAGGTTGCTCCGCAACTTAGGTCACCCATACCTAAGACTGGAACGATTGTAGCAAGTCTATTCATTCCCGGATCAGGTGAGAACTATGATCTGTCGCCATACTTTGACTTCAATAAAGAGTATCTTTCATTCCCCCTAACTAATGTTGTGGATAGTCTGTACATATGTGGTTCATCACAAAAGAGTTATATGCAAAATACCAGTGTGTTCACCCAGGTGGGAGTTACAACAGATATACCAGTAGCAAATGTGTCCGCAAGTCTTACATGGGAGGAGCAGTGATCAATGGCAAAAGGGGGAAAGGATATACGACTGGGCGATGACAAACGTCCAGTCAGTGTCATACCAGGCAACGAAGATTTTCTATACAATATACAAAACGGAGAGGTATTAGTAGATGAGTTTGGAATACCTCTGGTTACAAGGGTAGACCAATTCTTTACCAAAGATGCTACATCAGCAAGATCTACATCAATTGTATTTCCAGAAACAGCAGAAGACGATGGCGTAAGAAAATTCTTTCAGGAAGTTGGAGTCCATACAGCAACTTATAACGTAAACTTTGACGTTAGAATTTCTTCAGCCACTGTATTACCACGGACTGGAAGTGCTGTTGGTTTTGGAACAACCGTTGCTTTGGCAGCAGGTGGTTTTGTAACTGTTAGCACTGGTGCTAGTGTGACTGATGCACACTTTGCACAGTTTCCATTCCTTGATGTTAAAACACTCAATGATCAGGGTGGAACCAAGAACAAATTATATTTCCCAGATAGTTCTAATATTAATTCTACAACAGTTCAAGTTGATGATAAGATATCAGGAACTGGTATTCCAGATGGAACTCGTGTCTCAAAAGTATTTGGTTCCAGATTAATTCTAACAAATGAGATTGATTCTAGTATAAGTGGAGTTCAAAATTCAGAAGTAAATATCGATAGAGTACTTTTACGGAAGACAAAGTTTGATAACATACTCAAGGTAGAAGAAGCATTCAGAGAATCTAGTGAAGTTAGTTCATCCCTGCTTGGTATCCCCCGTGCTGAGACACAATTAAGTTTGTTCTCAAACGTATCATCATATGGTTTGAACAATGATGAGTTTGAATTCTTTACTTTTGTTGGTGGATCTAGTTTTAGTTCTTGGGATACAAGAGCAAACAGAATTTATGGCACAAGATATAACGCTGGAAGAAGAGAAGAAGTACAAGAGTCCGCGATTAGATTAGATTCGTTTGCTGTTCCGTATTCATTCCCATTTGGTCCAAAGTTTGATCAGGTTGGACTGTATAATGAAGATCTTTATGATCAGTATGTCAAGTTCATTAAGTTGGGAAATCTATTATATAATTATTTTGATAAACCAGGATACCCTGCCGACTTCAAAGATAAGTTCCTGAATCCAGCAGTAACTACTACAACCGGTAATGATGTAGACTACATAGAACCCATTCCTAATTCATTTGCCGCAATTGATACCTGGACTGATACTTGGAGAGACATTGGTGTTGCTCTAGTAGATCCAGTCACTAACGAATTTCTCACCTTCGGAATAATTAGTACTATACTGGGTCAATCATTTGACGGAACCGACACTCGACCAGGATACAGCGATTCACTTAAGAAGTATTCATACCTTCAGTCTAGAAGAGTATTCAGATATCAACCTGGACGTATCAGTGGATTTACTTTTGGTCTAAGAGCATCAAATGAAGCTGTTAGTGGTGCTCAGATGGAGTGGGGTATCAAGAACCCAACAGACCAATACGTATTCAGAATGGATGCTGGATTCCTTTCCATCGTTCGTAGAAGTTCTGTGCCTCTCCCCTCATCTGCACTAGCAAGAAGTGGATTGGAACCACAAGATCAGAAATTTGAACCTACTGGCGATCCATTTGACATAGATCCAGAAACAGGACAGCAAAGATTATATCATACCATTAATGTTCCCAGAGATAATTTCAATGGTGACGCACTCGATGGTAATGGACCATCTGGATACAACATCCAACCACAAAACGTCACAATGTATAAGATTGAGTTCGGTTGGTATGGTGCCATCGGTGCTAGATTCTATGCTTATATTCCTGCTGGTCCTGGTGAAGCAAGATGGGTGGTGGTGCATACATTTGTAATTGAAAACTCAATTGGTCAACCATGCTTGGAAGACTCATACTTTAGATTGGTTTATACAGTTGATGTAACTTCGGCTAGAGATTTACGTCAACCAGTATTCCTTTACAAGTATGGTGCTTCCTACTATATTGATGGTGGCGATGAAGGAACTACACAGATATTCTCTACCAGTTCTGACTCAAAGTCTCTTAGCACTATTGATAATAAAACTCTGATTGGAATTCAACCAAAGAATTTCATTCAGAATGGTGTTGGCGATGAGATTAAGAACAAGAAATTAATCATTCCAACCACTATGAATGTTACTAGTGAATGTCTGGCACAGGTTGATGTTGACAAGTGCAGAGCATGCCCTGGATTTGGACATGTATTTACTCCTGGTATTTCTGCTGACATAAGTGGAAGAGAACTTACTGTTCAATTAACAGAAGACAATACACTTACAGCAGTAGGTGTAGGAACTGTTTTCCTAGAATCTGATGTAGGTTCAAAGGTTATTGCTCCAGGTATCTGGGATGCTTACATCACCGAGGTTTCAGAAGCAACTGCTGGTGGATTTGAAAAGGCAACCATCAAAGGATATAGTGGTAACGCATATCCATCACTAAGAAAGTTGAATTATGCTATTGAAGTTATTGATCAGGTTACAGGTGTTACTGGTACTGTTGATAAGGATTCAGTATATCCACACAAAATACGTCTAAGTAATCCCAATGCTCATTACTTTGCATCTGATTTCAAATTCACTGGAAATAAGATTGAAATTCAATATCTAAATCCTGGTTCATCAGATTCATTCAATCACTTTGCAGACTTCCAAATCGGTATAACAGATCTTGTTCCTCAGACCTTTGGAACTGATGAATTACTCGGATTTAAAAAGACTCCCACAAGCACATTACAAACTACCATAAGAACAAACGTTGCTCCACTGGAAGCACCTTACATATCGCATACTCATACTCGCCAATTCTTAACCGAAGATGGTGCTGCCCGCGCTGAGGGTTGGGGTCCACTTCAACCACCACTTAGAGGTGCTATTGATTTCAGAATTCCTAATCCACCGGGTCCTGTTTCTGGTAAATGTTCTAAGATAACTGTTGACGTCTTAGATGCAGTCTCCATAGAAGGACTCCAAGAAGTCTTAGACACAGAAGATTCAAACATTCCAGGAAACATTGGCAAATACTACTTAAGAAAAGAAGGAGCATTTCCTACCGATATTACATTTGATGGTGGACAAGTTAAGTTATCAGCTCAATCCTCTGCATCGGCAGCAAAGTATGTTGGAGATGCTAAAGTGTATATAGATGCAGATGACAATACATATGGTTACATTGAGATTGATCAATCAGTTACCAATTCAAGCGATAGTTTCTCTATTGATATCAGACCCGTGAGAATTAGTGCAACAGGCAGTCCCGATAGACAGAAACTGTTTAACTTTGATCCATTCCCACTTTACTTCTTTGCTAAGTTGAGTGATAATGCTACCATAAATAATATCTCTTTCAAAGAAACAACAGGTGGGTTCCAAAGAACTATTTCCCCTAGACTGTATAAATTTGGTGCAAACTCTAGCATCATCACCACCAATACAAATAACCTTGGAGAACCACCAACCAACTTTGAGGAAGTTACCCGACTATCATCTGCTGTGATTGATAAACAAAATGTACAGAAACTGAGACCAACCACAAAGATTGATACAGTATATGTTGGTAAAGATCAGAGTCTTGAAGTTGATATGTCTAAGGTCTTTGGACAGGATCGTAACGTAATTACACCAGACGATCAGAACATTGAAGCAACGTTTTTGGTTGCAAAGAAACTGGATGACTTTACTACAAATCCCAACAATGCAATTGAAGCAACATTGAACTACAAAGAACAATAATAAATAAAAGAAAACATTAGGTTATAATGTAGGGATAATATGACAGTCAATCCACTTAGGAATCCAAGAATATTTGGTCTCGCTGTTGGTGCAAATTTTGCTGACGTTAAAAATAAGAACTTAGCACTACAAAATATTCTTCTGCCACCAGTAGACATAGCTGTAATTCTTGGTTCTCAAAATGCTGGGGCAACCATTTCTGATTGGCGTAGTTTTTCTGGATTAACTGACCCCTTACATAAAACCTTAGATAGATTTAACAAAGATAGCGGACAGTTCCCTGGTTTACTTGCTGACAGAGCAGGGGCAGATAGTATTTTGTTCGGAAACCTGAAGGTAAATGGTTCAATCAGTGGTAATGCAATACGCTATCGTTACGTCAAAGGATTAGGATCTAGTCCAACAATATCCTTTGCTGATATTTCAACGTCAAGAGTTAGTGCTTGGAGTTCTTCTGATCCCAAGTCAACTAATCCAGACCCTGTTATTCAAGGTCAAGCAAAGATTTCTTATGGTGGTAGAGTTCGTATTGCACCTGGTTTTGTATTATCTGGTGGTGTAGGACAAAACACAGCACCATTCTTAAGATTTGGAACACAGGTCACTGGTGAAACGGGTGTCAGTGGTAAACCAAGACTACAAACATCTATTGTTCCACAGGCAAAAGAATTTGATTCAGAGTTTCCTACACATCTGTTAGAAGCAAACATCGGTGGTGAAATTGTAAAATTCTATGTTATGAAGGGCATTCCCATTGTATTCAAGGGATTCTTCAGAAGTATAGATCCATTCATTGTATTAACAGGATTGGTTAATGATATTAAACCAAGTTGGAAGATTGTTGAGACGGGAAATGCAAATTCATATTCCAACTTTCCGAATCAACTTTCCTCACTGACCTCATCAATATCTTACAGAGCTTCTGTTTCTAAAGAAAGGTTTATACAATTCTATTACACACCAGATAATATTCAATCCGTCAATATAACATCAGCAAACATTAGTGAGTTACCAGCAGTCAGGTTTAATAGTGCAACATCACTTGAGTTCTCTTATAATAATTTGAAGAACTTCCCGGACATTAATTTCATCGCACCGAATATACAATCATTATTACTGAGAAGAAACCCATTCTATCTGAGTGAAACTGAGAGCGAGAGAAAGTTACAGACTGTGAGTGTAACCGGTATAAACAACCTTGGAGCTTTAGTCACCGAGACAACATACACTGGAAATTTAACAGTTCAAACTTATGGTGGAACAGCGTCCGGCACCATACTAGATAAGATTCCTCAATCTGTCAAGCAGCTTTATCTTGAAGGAACTTTCTTCGGTTCAATCACACAGAATATATTTGCCGATAGATTCACACAACTACAGGTATTTGATGTTGGTAGAGGTGGTGGAGCATACTTCCACCCAGACACTGCGGATAGCACTTGTGTGTTACCCAATGTTCCTAATACTGTTACTAATTACAATGTTGCTAGAAATGACTTTAGAGCAATTGGAACTAGTGACACCGCTAATGGCAGACACAATATAAATGATTTAGATAATGTTACAGCCATCAATCTTGATAGTAACTATTATCTTACTGGAGCATGGCAGATCTCACCCAATAATAGTGTAATTGCCTCTGTTAGAATGGGTTCTACAGGGTTACAATTTCCTGCCAATATTGCCAATAAACAATCATTGGTATCCTTTAGTGCTACTTATGCGTATGCCACTGGACCTTTAGTTAACCTGCCAACCCAATCTTATGTGTTTGATAATTGTAGTCAATTGACATCTATTGGTCTGTATGCTGCTGGTGGAATATCTGGAAGTAGATTCCCAGTATTTACGAATGCTAGTTTGGTAACTCTTGATTTGAGATATACTGGTGTCAGAGGTGGTGGTCCTAATGGTTCTGTTGCTGGTGCCGATGATCAGGTCATTTCATCAAACACCTTCGCACAGGCAATCAGTCTACAAAATATTTACATTGACTCTGGTAGTCTGTTGACTTCTCCGATTGCCAGTGATGCTCTTGCGAATCTACAAAGTCTTTATTACTTCTGGTATCGTTCTTATGGTAGAACTGGTGGCGGCCTGCCCAATTTTGGTGGCAATCCTAACCTGGCATACATCTATATGGACTTGAATGCATTCACAGGACCCCTACCAAACTTGTCTGCTAATCCTAAGATTTATTATGCTGATTTTAGACGTAATAAACTCACAGGAACTATACCAGCGTATAAAAATCTACCTAGTTTATATTATCTTTTCCTGTCTGGTAATCAACTTACAGATATAAGTAAGTTTGAGAATTTAACTGCACTAAGATATCTCTATATACAAGATAATAAGATTGGCACTCTTGGTAATGTAGACATCCCAGATTTCAGTGATTGTCCTGCACTTCAATATCTCATTGGATATAATAATAACTTTACAGGTTATAAGACAGGATCATTTACAAACCTACTTTCAATTAGAGTCATTGACTTCTCTGATAATCCAAACTTATCACCGCAAGCAATGAAACAAATGTTTATTGACTTAGTTACAAACTGGGAGAACTCAAACCGTGGAGGTGTCTCTGTTAACCTTCGTGGTTGTGGACCGCAGACTGATGCTGCCCTGGAAAACGTTGTATTCCTAAGGTCCAAAGGTTGGTCAATTTCTATCGATTCTTAAAAAACAATGGCAAGAGCAAATCAAGGTATAAGACAAGACCTAAACTTTCAAGAGATTGAACAAGAGGTAATTGCTCTGAGTAATCTGAGTGAAGTTGGACTTGCTAATGATTTAAAAATTATTCAGAACAACCTCAGGAATACTTCTATTCTAGCATATAATGATGTAAGTTTAACTACAAATGAATTTCTTTTTGATAGCGACAAAACTCTCACTGTAACAGAAGGTTTTTCAGAGATTGAAACTAATCTCAACCAAACTATCAAGGTAACAATTTCTGTAGACCCCACCTATGAGACGTATCCAGGAGAAGTAATTGTCGTTAGTGGATTCACTGGAACAGGATCAACTATTTTCAATGGTGAATATCAAACCATTAATGTAGGGGCAGGTGGAACTAGTGTCACATATAGGAGGTTTGGTAATGATTTTACCGGCACAGGCACTGTTGGTGGATCTACACAGGTAACAATAAAATCAGGAACAAATTTCGTATATACAAATGGTGATATTGTCAATGTCAGCACAGATGTAAGTGTAGGTTCAACAACTCTAAAGGCAGGCACTGATTACTTCATCTGCGATTCTAACACTAGAAATAAATTTAAACTGTCTTTTACAAGCAGAGACAGTGTTTCTGGTATCAATACAGTTGATATCACTTCTTCCCCGGCACAGTTTAACTTTATCAGAAAGGAACCTGTATTCAAAGGTAATATAGAAAACTTCCAACAACCAGAGATCCAAGACGAACAAGAATTTGGTCAATATCTGGTGAGTAGTATCAACGCTGTAATGGATACCACCCAGGCAAACGGTGAGAACGCAAACTATTTTATCACTAAGAAGTTTAAGGGAACAGAAAATACAACCGTAGATACTGAGATTAAGTTTGAAGGAACCGTTAACCTATTTGATCCTGTAGGATTAAATGCTAACAGTGCTGATTTAAATCTTCCTAATTCTCCTGGTATTTTTATCGGTAATACCCGTGCATTCTCAGCAGATAATAACCCCTGGACTGCTACATCAGATCCTAATCCGCCATATTCTAATGATTTATCAACTGACAGTTATGAAGTTTCGATAGCTGAACTTGAATTTGGCAGAGGCACTGCTGCCTCCGCTAACTATGACCATGGTATGAACATAGCGGGCATAAGTCAAGTGTCTACTGGATTACCAGCTCCATTTACTTTCACCCACAAGATTCCAATCACTGTTGATGGTGAGACGTACTATCTGTTAATGAAACAGACCTGAACCAAAATAGACCTTTAATTCCAAAAAAGGGCGGAAAAAAATCCCGGCAAAAATTTCACTCCAGACCCTTTTTGGTATTATACGCAGAGTAAGTTATATGTGACTCCATCGCCACCCAGTATTGGGAGCACATTTGCGCTGGCAGGTACAAGTGCCGTATTAAGTGCTGAAATGTTATTCTTATCTTGAGGACTTTTTATAATAAGATTATCAAATTTCACATTTCCTAGATTAAGTTTAATATCCGGGAAAGTACCAGGTGTTTCTAATCCTAACTCAGTTGGTTCAAATGGTGGAGACGTATCTGTTGGCGGACAGCAGAGTGACTTATCATCAAGAGAACTAGTGGCAGTGTAATTAGACTCAGGAGCAATAGTCTTAATAGTTGCAGCACTTAATGTTAAAGAATTAGCAGTTTTACTTTGTACTGTTGTGCCATCAGCAAATGGGAAACCTAAAACCCTATATCCTAATTGAATATTGGCAGTGCTAGTAGTAGGTAATACCGTATTACCAGCATTCACACCTCCTGTAACAACAAAACACTGAGTTTCGGCAGGAACACAGAATGTTGCTAGTCCCCTATCAATCAAACCTCTAGATTCATAGAAATAAACTCTTCTGTTTGTAAAAGTTGCTCCAGGTAGCTGAGAAACCTGATCATTGGCACCATTGGTAGTAATTCCAGCATATGCAGGAGAACCACTATAGATTGCAAGTTGACCGGTTCTCAATCCAAGAGTTTTTGGATTGGTATCTGCATTAATAATAATAATGTTAGTACCAAAGGGACTACTCCGTGCTGTAACTCTCTTTACAAAACCACGATGATCTACAAAGGTAAGAGTTTTATTAGTTCGTGTATTTGTTGCTGGTGTATCAATAACAATAAAATCATTAATAATGACATCAGTAACACGAACTGGTGTGTTTATATTTGCTGTTAGTCCTTGAGTGCTCGAAAAGACATAATTGCCAATTTCAATACCAGTAGTATCACTTATACTGATGATTTTAGTGCCAGCAGTCCAACTTGCAGCAACTGATGCTCTTTCAATCTGTGCCAGGGTAGTTTTTGGTTCATACCTAATATCAATTTTTTTGTTCGTAGATACTCTTACATATCCATTAGAATTAGTTTCACTACCAATGGTTTCAGTACCATCGTCTTTATTACCACCAAATAGTAGAGATTGATTTAAGAACTTATTGAATTCACCTTTTGCTTCATCACTAAAATCATAGTCAAGTGAATATAGATTCTGATAACGAAGATAATCAGATGAAGTTGCTCCTGGTGCTTTATAAAGGAATTGTGCTCTCTTTTCAAGTCCTACCGGATTCACTCCTTCGGGAACAAAGAATCTATATCTGATTCTATATGGTCTAAATTTCTCTAGTGTATGTGTGGTGTAAGCTTTGGATATACTATCTCCAGGTTTTCTTTCAAGTTTTATACTAGAAAGTGCTCCAGAACCATCGACAGGATTATTTTCTGGATCAAATGTAATTGTAATTGTGTTGGGTGAGTTGGGTGCTGTGCTAACACCAATCACTTCAGCACCCAACTCAATCCTTCCAGCATTAGTTACTTCAGTCAAAGTCATACCAATACCGATACTAGGTGCTAGAGCAGCAACACCAGTACCCAAGATAGTAACACTGTCATTAGCATTATCAGGATTTAAAATCTTACCACCAGAGTTATCAATAGTTACAGTTAAACCAATTCCGGCATAATTCTTAAAAGTGCCAATTCCAGTTGTATATCCTTCTGCTTCAAAGTCAGCAGTAAATCCTAAAGTGCTTGAAGAAGAAAAGGTATATTGACCGGTCAGTGTTGGAACAAAAAATCCATCCCACTGAACACCACCAGCAGCATTAATTGATTGTTCGTTAATTTTTCTTGAATACACAAAATTACCATCTTCCCAGAAATTGTCACTTGGGATCGTAGGACCAGTAGTTAAACCAACAAAAACATCTGGGTCTGTGTCAAATTTAACTTGATCAGCATTGAAGTAATTTGCAGTAGGACCATTACCGCCATTCAGACTAGGAAATTCACCGGAATCTACTTTAAACTTTTCTAAACGGTTTTGGTATGTAATTGCAGGAACAGCAGCACGACTTGTGCCATCAATATTGGTTTCTCTTACAGTGCTTCCGGCAAATGTTCTATATTCACCGGCACTTAGTCCAATTGAAAAGAGACCACGAATTGCCTCTAAATCTTCTGATATAAAAGTTCCACCAGGAATATCAGTTCCCAGTTTATCAAGAAGATTGTTCAGTGCTTTCTTTCTGTCGGATATGTCGGAAAAGTTATTATCTCTCCTTATACCAACTCTTCTATAGGACTTTGCCATCTTTGACTTTTTCTAGTATTTAGTGTAGAATAAATAAGTAACCTAATTAATGAAGATTTATGGACCCAGCAATCATGATTCAGGAACTGAGTGAGAAGGAAATGGAACTCAGAAATGAACTGATGGAAATGGAAAAGCAGTTCAACATGAAGAAAGAACAATATCTCAAAATCCAAGGTGCATTAGAAGCACTAGCAGCGGTAGGAGGAGATAATCCCCTTACAGGAGAACCACAAGAAGGATAAATAAAAGGAGACTTATATAAGTCTCCTTTTTTGGTATATACCGAGTAGAATAAATGGCAACACCTTTTAGGTTAAAGAGGTCTTCTGTGACCGGGAAGCGTCCCGATGCTTTGCAGAAAGGCGAACTAGCAATCAACTTTTATGATGGTCACCTGTTTGCGGAAAGAGACACAGGTGGAGTTGGAATAGGAACTACTATCACGCTTTTAACTCCTTGGAAGGAGTCATTTGGTGGGGGAGCAATACAATATACCGGAGTTGTGACAGCAACCAGGTATGAAGGAGAAGGTGGCAATTTAACACTCGGCACACCAACCTCTGGTAGCTTCAGAGGAGGAGCATTTACACTCACAAGTAATGCAAAGGTAGATAACTCAATCGAAGAACTCAATTTTATTCTGGGAAAATTAGTCCCAACAGCACCAGATAACATTAGCGGTGCATCACTTTCATTAACTGGCACAGCGGGAGTTGGAAGACTTTGTGCTGGATTTACTCCAACTAATAATACCGGAGGATCGGCACCAGTAGCAGGAACACAATATACCAGAAATACTGACAGCACAATCACTACTAACTTTATCACACAGTTTGGTCCTGGTGATTCAGGGACAGTCACTGGTTTCGTCAATGCGGTGGGTGTTGGGACAACCACACTCAACGTTTCATTTGGTGTCGCAGCAGTCAAGTCCGATAATGGAACTTATGGGGCACTGCAGATTGCAAATGATAAGGACGCAGCAGATTCAACACGAAATGTAGGTATTACTTCATTGTTTTATGAAGTATATGACGCAAGACTGATTAATGCTGCATCACCTGATGGATATAATAAGGCACATATCAGTCACTTAGGCAATAACACAGCAGATGTCTTCTGGTATGAGGACCCAAGCACAGTCGGAGCACCAGTAATCTCGTTCAGTGGAGTAACAGCACCTAGCAGTCCCACACTCAGTTACTCATCTGGTGTTCCTCACTATACACAGGCATCAGCAAATAACTTCACTTATGTGATGACTGTCACCAATGCTTCCGGTGACATGTATAGTAACCACACCTTTGTAACATCAGATGGAGCAACATCTGGATTCAATAGTCCAGGAAACAAGACATATACTCAATTTGGCGGGGCAAATCCACCAGTTAGAAACTATGGTGTTGGAACTGGTGTTACTTGCTTGATTACTAATACAGTTAGAGACTTGCATCTCACACTTACATCCAATCACTTCTCAGCATATGATTGCTCTACTCCTTATGGTAGTCACAATAACCAGAGAGTAAGTTACAGCACAAATATCAATATCATGGGAACGACTGCTAGAACTAATGCGATTGACGAAGATAATATTCTAATTTCTTCACTTGGCACTGGGTCTGGTAATGCCGATAGAGTGAATGCAGGAGCGGCAGGAGACAACCCAACTCCGGTTTATACTGCCTGGTCCTCAAACTCTCAGGTTGCTGCCTATGAGGCGGTTGTGAGAGGAGCAGTTCTAAGGCATGATCAAACAAATTACTCTACTGGGTATCTTCCTGCTGGTCCTGATTATTCTTCTGGTAGAAACGGAGCACAATATTTCCAGATGGAACTGATTCGTTCTAATGTTTCTCAGTTCAATATCTCAGTGACTGGTTCTTACGGTGGATGTTGGGTCTGCTTACCCGATAACTCGGCATGGACTTCATCGCTGTCCGGCACAAATGGTTGGGCAAGTATGTTCGCAGCATATCGTGGTTCTGGTATTCCAACATCAGCAGAACCTGGATGTGCTTCTGGTGGAAATATGTCAGGTAATAGTGGAACATTCACTTCTGTGTTTGGAACTGAATCATCGTCAAATGATAGCAACAATAGAATTCTAATCCGATGGCGATTAGACGCTGGTGATTCTATCACCGCAATGTCATTCTCCGCAACTTAATAAGAGAGGTATAAACAGTGGCAGCATCACAAGAACAAAAGGTAGACTATCTCTTAAAGAAAATTGGATACGTAGCATCCAAGACCGGCATTGCGGAGGATAGCAGTCTATCAGGCACCAAAAAGGCACCATTTGGTGAAGCAATTCCCTCACCACTAGTAGTTCCCGCAACAAATATATGGTCAGATAGTTCTCTGATTCCAGCAACACCACCTGGTTCAACAGGTGCTACTGTTCAGGTGTATCTGACAGGAACTTCTGGTCATAGAATGACTGCTGACAGCACGATTTCTGGTAACAGAACATTCATTGCATATTCAACATATAATAATAGTTCAACCGCAATCCTTGGTGATTGGATTGATACTTCTTTCGGTGCAGATTACATTGTCAAAGTTTATAAAGGTGATCCAAACTCTGGTGGTGTTCAATTATCTGCTGCTGGTTCTGGTTCTAATGACACTTGGTTCTTTGATTACTCTTCTGGTGTTCTGAACTTCAATGGAACTTCTGTTCCCTCTGGTGTTACTTCTAGCAACATCTACATCGTTGGATACAGATATATTGGCGGAAAAGGTGCTCAACCTGTATCTGGTTTCTCTACATTCTCCTCACTGAATGTATCTGGTATTTCTACATTAAATGCACTGAATGTAACTGGGATTGCTACATTCCAAAGTGATGTTAATCTTGGTGACAATGATAAAATAAAGTTTGGTGATGGTGAAGATTTAAAGATCTGGCACAATGGTTTCAATAGTGTCATCAACGATGAGGGAACTGGTGATTTATACTTAGGTGGCAATGCTAATGTTAATATTACTAATTCAGCACTTAATGAATTTAAGGCAAAGTTTATTACAGATGGAGCAGTAGAACTTTATTACGATAATTCTAAGAAATTTGAAACCACTGCACAGGGAACAGTAACAACTGGTATTGCATCTGCAACCACATTATCTACAGGTGCTGTCGGAACTGGTATCAATATCGGTGTTGGTTCTATTACTGGTCCTTCAGAGATTATCATCGACCCTGCTGTTGTAGGTGCGAATAGTGGAACAGTCAGGATTGC
>CEUT01147879.1_pt1 | contig 14409 bp, 15 predicted proteins | sample 531401 | NCBI WGS metagenome assembly CEUT01 (sample SAMEA2622821, study PRJEB7988) | marine metagenome | biome: marine biome (ENVO:00000447); feature: surface water layer (ENVO:00002042); material: "saline water (ENVO:00002010), including plankton (ENVO:xxxxxxxx)" | depth 5 m | reverse complement strand
CCGTGTTTGTTTTGGTGATACAATCCTGGCTCTATCTTTCTGCCTTCCTTGGGCTCAGGTCCAACAAAGGTTTTTCTTCCTTTTAGAACTAAAAGCATCTCCCCTATATCTGGAAGACCCAGCTTCATCGTGACTGATTTTCCTTTATTCTTTTCGCTGTTTGTTGACCAGCCAAAAGAGGCGTTTTTATTAGAATCAAATCCGGTCTGTTGTGCTGACTCAAGGAATAATATCAAGTCGGCATACTCAACTCCGTCCACCGACTTCCACTTAGTTCTGCACTGAAATTTAGACGCTGCTCCGCTTCCTTTTGCGTTAGGCTTGTAAATCCTAAACTCTTTTGCTAAAATTCTCTTCTCTTGTGTCATCGTTTTTTACCTTCCAGTTTTCATCGTATGCGTCAATGCCGTCTGGCCTTGAAGCGTCTTTTCTTTGTATTCTGTTTAAGTGCTGTAGCATTTTTTGAGCTGATTGCTCTGACACCTGCTCAATACACACATACTTAGAGTCTCCACAGTTAATGAACTGTATAACATTCATATCTGTTCTTTTACACAGCATCTCAATAACAGTTATTTGTTGCTCTGTAATTGGCGTAGACGGAGACCACTCTTCTTCGAGAGTCGATTCATTAGAGGCCAACTCCTCTGCTGTAAGAACCTTTCTCAATCTAAGCATTTTTCTGTATACCCTAGATTCAGCCCTAGTTCCAGCGGTTGCAGACGGATGCTTAAAAATTTCCTCTGGAGTATTAAGCCTGTTCGCGTCGGCTAAATCTTCAACATATATATAAGAGCCATGCCTTGGATGACCTTCTAAAAGAACTTGGCTAATTGTTACTCCGACAACAACTGTTGCATTTCCTTTATTGCTTGTGCTAGGTGTATCATTTTTTATAATCTCAACCTTTTCTATTGGACCAAGAATATTCTCAGTAACCCTTCTTAGACCATCACAAGTTGGCGCTCCGTTTTCAAGTTCATCGTCCGCAAACTGAGACATAACCCACTCAGACCACTTTTCAGTATTAAAAGCAGGCTGAATAAAAGAGGAGTCTCCCACAAGAGCGTCTGTATCCACCGCATCAAGTATATCTTCGCTTTCGTCGTCAAAAGAAAGAGCGTCGTCAATCTCGTCACTTTCCCCCTGCTTTTCTTTCAGCAACAACTCAACCAAAGGCTTTTTGGTCTGTGACAAAACTTCCTCATCTGTCACGCCAAGAGACCTAAGCTCTTCTCTAATATCCTCAACGCTTACTTTTTCATAGCCGTTTTTAGTCATCATAAACTTAAACCTCTATTTCTTTAAACCTATTATTTTTTGTTGGCATTTTTGTAGATATAGATTTCAACTCTTTTTCTATAGCATTCCATGTGTCCCTCATCGCCTTTTGCGATAAGGTTTTTCTTTTTTGGGCTACCCTAAGAACCATTATTCCATGATATCGCAACAGACCATTTTTTTCGTTATCAGACTTTATTGTTTTCCTTAAAGCCTCTTCACCCCATATTGGGAGAAAGTGTGTTGGTCCATCTATCTCTATGGCCGTTCCCATTTCGGGAAGATATATATCAACCTCTAAGTTAGAGTTTGGGATTATACCTTTCCTGTGATATTCTATCACATAGTTCGCTTTTGTCAACTGTTCTCGTATATATTTCTCTAGTTTAGAACCCTCTCTTGACGCCCTTTTTATGCCTGGAACAGCAGCTTTTCTAAGCTTCTCTTTTTCATCTTCTGACATATTTGCCCACTGCTGCCTAGCGGTCTCTCTTCTGGACTCAAGCTCCTCATCCGACAAGTTTTCCCAGTTCTGAGCGACAGATTCAGATATTTTTAGCTTAGCCTCCTCAGAATGCCCCTTATCTTTCGTAGGATGGCTGCTACGCCCACTTTTTAAAGCAACCGTCTGCGCAGAGGCCTTATCTCTTATTTTAATTCCGTGCTTTTTTAGGGCTCTACGGACCTTATTTGGGTATGTATCAAGGTCCTTGGCTATATCTCCAATGCTTCTTTCTAGCACCCAATATTGCTTATAGCACCAATTTTTATCTTCCAGTTTTTTCATTCTATAGCCTCCAGAATTTTTTTCATATTAAAGTCTGAAATAACACATTTTACATCCCTGTTAAAAGCATTTTCTATCAATTTTTTATGTTCTTCGCTTCTAGCTATCAACTCAACGCTTTCATTGCAGTAAACATTTTTATAGCTTTCATATTCTTGCAGGTAATACGTGTTTCTAATCCATTCCAAATCCCAAACGTAAAACAGCTTTTTCTTGCAGGGAAACTTTATCATTTTTTTAGCGCATGAGAAGGAGCAGGAGATTAGGTTATCTCTTTTCGACCAAGCCTCTGATATTTCCATTGTCGCAAAGTTTGTAGGCAAGCAATTTTTGTGTCTGTTTTCATAAAACACTATGCTGTCTATTGATGGGTTTGTTTTTGCCAAATTGTTCAGCTCGTGTATCAAGTAAAAAGACATTTGGCTGGCCCCAGTATTTGGAACCAGGAAGCTCAGGCTTTTTGTTGTGCTCATTTTATTTTCCAAAAAACATTTTTTTATAATATTCTTGACTTAACTTTTCTTTGTTTTTATTTTTTCGCATTTTTTCTAGATTTGATATAAGGTACTCTTGCGTTAATGACTCAAAGTCTTTTATAAACAAAGCAGGGAGGGAATCAAATATCGCTCTATTGCAAAAATTATCCTCAACTATTGGGTAAGAACCAAGATACAGTGCCTCCCAAGCCCTATGCGTGTCTAGCCCGTTACCTGTTGGACATAGAACATACTCAGAATTTATTATATCTATTGCATATACAGGAAAGTCGCATTTTTGTGGGCCAAAATAACGCTTGTCTAAAACTCGCTCAATGTCATTAATTTCTTTTGACCTTTTCTCAGGATTGTTTTGGATGTTGTAGTTTACATACAACAGATGCTTTTTGTTCACCGAAAACACTCCTAAGCAAGACTCCAAAAACTTATGCTTTTCTCCTCCACTCCATCTCCTTCTCTCTAGCCCTATCGGCAGTGATTTGAAAACTTTGTCATTTTTTATGTTTAGGTTTTGAGAGAACCATTTTTTTATTTGGCGTGGAAGCTTGCAGGATTGAAACCTATCTTCTTTTAAGGACGGATAAAATCTTATATCGTCTTCATGCGATTCTATCGTAACATCTGAGTTATGGCTTATTAAAACAATAGGCGTGTCTATGTCTTCATTATTGTTTAAAAAGCCAAAAAGGTCAAGAACGTAGTTTGTGTCTGCGTATATAAACTTGGGCTTCTCGGCTTTTATTTTCTCCAAGCAGTCCCAGCCTAAGATTTTAAAATCAAACAGACCCTCAAAGAAATCCCCATCAATAAAATCTTCTTGCGGCATCATTTGTATTCCAGGCACTTTTTAATTATAAAATTGGAATCTTTTGTGCTGAGACCCTCGTGAAATGGTATAAGCACGGTTTTTTGCTGATATAGTTCTGTTTTTTTCATGCCTCTTGGGGTTATGATTGGTAAGGCAAACTTATCATGCAGACTAGGATAGCCTAGACCCACCTCTATTCCGCTTTCACGCATTTTTGAAATAAAGGACTGCTTGTCTTTTACCTTTAGCTTGTAAACGTTACCGCTATTGTTTTTGGTCCCAAAAGACTTGTTATACTTATTTCTAAGTTTTTCTAGCTTGGAGTTCTTCTCTTTTATTTGAGAAAGACCTTCTATGGCCATGTGGCATTGCAGGGGAGAGGCGTGCATTGACAATCCTCCTAGCGGAAGAAGAAATTGAAACGGCTCGTTATTTGCAGACGAGATTTCAGCATTAGACATTTTTGTTGCAGACAAACCTGCTCGACTGGCGTGAAATATATCTTTCTGCCTTTCTGCTTCTTGTCTAGCAACCTCCTGAATGTTGGACCTATTTTCTGCCCCCTTGACTTTATCCACACCCATCTCGTTAGCTATTTTTCTGTCAATCTCTGGATTCATTTCTTGAAATTTTATCGCAGAGTCCATAGAGGATATTGCATAATCCATTCCCTTGTGTATTTTATTTTTTACATACGACATTGTTTGCTCTTCATTAGTAACAAGTATGGCGCCCCCTCCCCCAGACACAGGCTGCTCAGAATCAAACGAGTACACAGCAAAACACCCTCTGCCACCAGAGCTGATTTTTTCAAAGTGTCCTTCCTCTACATACTGGTCTATGTATATTATCTTGAATCCATCATCTCCCTTTTCCTCTTTGCAGGAGTAGCAGTTTCCGACCACTTGCTTTTTCGCTTTGTTTGTAAATTTATGATAGTTTATAAGCGGGCTTGTATCTAGTATCGTGTAAGGACTTCCAACCCAATCTGGGCTATCGTCCCAACAGCACTGAATCGAAGAATTTAGCACAGAGTTAGCCATAGCCATATTGCAGTTCGATGGCAGGAATGCAGTGTGAAATCTTGCTCCTGGTGAATTCCGGTAAAGAGCAATACTTGTTGCTTCTAGTATATGATACAAAAGTATGTCTGCGCTATATGCTACACAAGCAAATTCAGCGCCTATATATTTAGCAAAATCTTTTTCTATTTTTATCTCACGGCTAAAATCATAGTCGGGTCTCTGGAAGTCTGCTGTGTTTATTGTGTACTCTTTTTTATTGAACAAAGTGTATTTATACATTTTTATCCCCAAATTAGTTTTAATTCTTGATGGGCTCCAATTATTGTGCTAAAGTCTAGAGCTTCTAAGTCCAGCCTCTTCTTATTCAAAAATATCTCGTTAAGCTCTTCTGGGCTATTACCAAAAAACTTTCCGGCTTCGTTTGTGCATGTTTCTTGCACTCTGTTTATTGGCGTGTTTACAACATAGCTTGATTCCATACAGCCCATTTTTTCAGGAAGCTCATTGATTATATCTTTTATTACATGCTGAGCTTTTCCTTCAAGACTGTTTGGATTATAATATCCTTCGGTGTCGCCAATCATTTTTGTTGCAATTTCAGATTTAAAAATATGTCCGTCTACAGAAAAAGGATAGGCAAAATTTGAAGAAGCTATTTGATTTTTCCAATTCCATTTTCTTATATTGTCATCTCCCATTATAACATCGTCTGGTATATGGCAATTTGAGTTTGTATATTGGTCTTGAACAAACGTGTTAGTCCCAAGTCGCAGTGATACGCATGCAAGGCCTTCGTCTTTTTCAAACTCTGACTGAATCTCTTGGAAACCAAACTCAAAGTTCTTATAGACTATATCATCGTCAGTAAAAAATAGAACATATGGCCCCCAAAAGCTTCTTATGTTTTCTTCTAGAGCTTCTTTAAATCCGCCGAAAAGGCGTTCTGGCCTAAAATACAAAAATACGTTATCCCAGTAATGCTGTAAAGTGGCATATCCTTCCTCAAACTCTTTCGAGCTTGCTGTATATATAACTTCTATTTTCCATTCTGACGATAAGCTTTCTAGGTTTTTGTGTATAGACTTTAGGCATAGGTCTAGTTGAGCCGCCCTATCTTTTGAAAAGATTACTATTGTCAACGGTCTTTCCATTACGCAGAGACCTCCGAAAGACTGCTTTCGTTTGCTAGATACCAATCAACGGTTTCTTTAAGCCCTTCCTTTAGTCCTATCTCAGCTCTAAAGCCAAAAGCCTTTATAGCCTTGGATATAGCCAAGCATCTTCTGGGCTGTCCATCTGGCTTTTCTTTGTTGTACTTGACCTCTCCCTTGTGCCCCATTATGTCTCTTAGAATCTCAACCAAATCGCATATTTTTATTTCTTCGTTTGTTCCAAGATTAACGACCCCTGGACTATCGTAAGATTCAGCAGCCATCACGATTCCCCTAGCAGAGTCACGAACATGCAAGAACTCTCTGCTCGCATTTCCGCTTCCCCATATCTCTAGGTCTCCGTTTTCTCCGGCCTCATGTATTTTTTTAATAAGAGCCGGTATAACATGGGAGCTTTGTGGTTTAAAATTATCGTGCGGCCCATACATATTTACTGGTATGACGGTTATCCCTTTTAGTCCGTATTGCTGTCTATAGGCATTTAACATAACAGTCAACGTTTTCTTCGCTATTCCATACGGAGCGTTGGTTTCTTCTGGATAACCTTCCCACAGACGATTCTCCTCAAAGGGGACCGCCAAATACTTAGGATATGAGCATACAGTTCCGGCAAGAACAAATTTACAATCTCTTTTCTTGCACGCTTCAATTAGATTGATTCCCATAACAAGATTGTCATGTATAAACGTTGCTGGGTTTTCCTGATTGGCCCCTATTCCTCCTACTCTGGCAGCAAGATGTATAACAACGTCTGGCTCAGAGTATCTTATCAAAGAATCGCAAGAATGCCCTCTTCTTAAATCGCATCTATGCAAACCGCTTCTTGGCTCAATAAAATATGGATTAGCGGTATCGTTGTTTGCGCATTCAATAATACTTGAATACCCTTTGGAGCGAAGCTCTTCGCACACATGTTTTCCTAAAAATCCTTTGGCGCCAGTAACCAGTATCCTAGAGTCCTTATTCATTTTCAAAGCTTTCTATTATCTGTTTAACCCTGTTTTTGTACGTGTGGTTTTTTGCTACCGTTGCATAGCAAGCCTCTATATGTTTTTTTCGCATGTCTTCGTTGTTTATTGATTCTTTAATCAAAGAATTAAAATCATCTGGGCCTTTTGAAATAACTGCCTCCCCTTGCGTAAAAATATCTTCTGACAATGAGGCTATTGGGTCTGATACAAAAAAGGCCTTTGAATATGCAAGCTTAAAAATCCTTTCGTTTACTTCAAAACCAAACACATTTGCGTGCGGTTCGCTAACGTTCGGACATACCTTTGCGGATGAGAATAGATTGCTGACAGTCTTGTTGTCGGCTTTGCCCATGTATTGAGGTACGGGCCAAGCTTGATTTCCAAATATTTTTACATTGTATTTTCCAACCGGATAGCATAGCGGTATTATGTATTTATCAAGATTTTGCCCTTTATACGGCCAATACCCTCCAGTAAAACCTATGTCGCAAGACAGCTCTTCTTGAAAAGAGCCGTTCGCAAACTGGCTAGTATCTGCGGCAGGAAGAAGGCCTATTGTTTTAGCAACAGTCTCTTCCCAAGCAGACATCAAGTAATCTTTTCTGTTTGGGTGAACATAATTAAACAACACAAGGTTTTTTATGGCAGAAAGTGATGCCGCTACCTGACCCACACTTTTCATCTCTTCGTCTGTTGCATTAAGTATGGGGTATTTTTCTGTGTCGACGTCTTGGCAAACTGGACCCCAACAACCAACCTTCAGTAGAACTTTTGTGTCTGGCCTCTCTTTTAGGCATTTTATTGTTGCTCTTGTTAGGTTATACCCTTGACCTATAAATAGGTCTGGCTGAAACATATCAAAAGCATCGAACTCAGAAATAGCTTCATTATCCCAAAACGCGCATTGGTGTCCCATGGACTTAAATGCAGACATTAATCCAGAGTATATGTAGTGAGAAGCGTTGTGTTCGTGTCTAATAAGTATCTTCATTTTATATTTCATAACTCCATGAGCCATCGCTTGCGTATATCTTTGCACTTATTATGGTGGATGTCATGACGGAGTGCCATTTCAATTTATCTTTATATTTGAATTTAACTCTCTTTCCTATCTCTATTTCCTCTTCTATGATGGCCTTTGTTGGCCTAATAAAAACTGTGCCTCCGTGTACAGAGACAGTTTTGCTTTTTGGTCCCGTAACGGTTAGCTCAAACACAGTGTCTTCTGTGTCCATCAGTATTTTGGTGTTCTTCTTTAGTTTTTCTAGTTGTATTTTCGCCATAATTATTGTAGTATCCAAACTATCCAAAAGTCAAGGTTTTAGATATTTTTTTTAAATCTTTGACTCTATCTATTTCGTGTATCTTCATGTACTTTGGGGAAACAGATTCAAAGCTGCCTCCGTTATCCAAGACGTAGTTTAATGCTTCGTAGCCAAGCCACTGAGAGGTGTCTTTCCTCATTGATATTTCCTTAAAAAGCTCTAGCTCCTTTCCTACAAAGTATGCTATTTGGGCCCACTTTATCTCAAGCCCGAAAGAAAAGTTTTTAGCTTTGTCCTCGTGTATGGCAACCCCCACCTCACTCCTACAGAACATGCCCTTCTTTTCGTATATTATTTTGGATTTTCCTCTGATGTTCTCTATTGTTTTTGGATTAAAAACTAAATCTCCATAAACAAGCAAAACCTCTTTTGTTATTATCGCCTGAATTGCCAAGGCTATGCTATACAAAACGTTTGTCTGCTCATACAAAGGATTGCATATAAATCTAACCGGAACCCCAGAAAGCTTTTCTCTTATTTTGTCCGCCTCAAAGCCAACGCAAACAAATATCTCGCATTCAGGATAAACTTTCCATATATTGTTTATCTGTTTCTCAATTAGAGTAGTGCTTTTATTAACGGGCATCAGGGCTTTTGGGCCATAGGACTTCATCCTGTGACCAGCTCCGGCAGCGGGTATTATAACACTAAGCTCGGGAAAAGTTTGCTTTTTAGACGCCATTCTTTCTGCTCATTATCTTTTGCCGTATTATTGCCCAATTTTTTTGCCATACCTCTTCTGGAACTACGTCAGAAGAATTTTTCCCTGTAACAGAATATATGTGGAGTGCCTCTGGTATATGAACAGCGACAAAGCTTTCCGTTATCCTTAAATGCAAGTCCCAGTCTTCACAAGTTCTCATTGTTGGGTCATATGCCCCACAAGCGCCAATAGCCTGTTTACTAACTAACGGAGTGTTTGAAATTATACACTCCTTTTCCACAGCCTCTCTGCTAAAAGGCATACGATATTCGTATATTTTTGTGCCCTTGTTTACGTTTTGTATTATGGCATCCGTATATACTATCCCCACTGAATCGGGATGCTCTAAATATTTTTCCACGGACTTGCTTATTTTTCCTGGAAGATATCTGTCGTCTGCGTCAAGCATCATAAAAACGTCAGATTTATCCCACATAAACTCTATCGCTGAATTTCTTGCAGCAGACGGGCCTGTAGGGCTTTCGTTTTTTATTATATTAATTTCAACGCTTGAAGAGCCGTCCAGTGAAAATCTTTCCTCTATTGCCTTGCTTGGATTGTCGCTTGAGCCATCGTCCACAACGGCAATATTCTTGCTCTCGTAGTCTTGCTCAATTACACTTTGAATAGCGTCGCAAACCATATCCGCGTGGTTATGGCAGGGTATGATAACGGTAACTACTGGCTTTCCATCGCTTTTTTCAGCGGTTGTATTATTTCCTGACATTGTTGCTCCGAGGATAAATATTCTATTTTTTCAATTATATTTTTTCCGCCTTTGTTTCCTATAAACTGCTTATGGGCTCTATGTTGAACAAAAAGGCCGTTGATGCCTTCTTCTGGCTTTAGTATTAAAAACCTAGACAGATTTTCGTTTATTTGTTTGTTTATCTTTTCAAGGTATTTTTCTGGAATTTCTCCGCCCATTAAGAAAACGCAATAATATACAGCTTTTACGCTTTTACATGCTATGTCTACACAAGCCAAAGCCTGCTCTTCTTCAGATTCTATTTTTCTTATTTCTGTATCCGCAATGTGTTCCATCGTCCATTTTAGGCCGATGTTCATTCTGTCAAACCTTCTTCTTATTTCAGTCAAAAACTCAAAAGCGTCAACCCCAGAGTTGTTTATTATGAATATATGAGAGGGCTTGACCTTTTCTGAATCTAGTTTTTTGATAGACTCGCATACGCTGTCAAACGCTTCTTTTTTCCAGTTGTAGCTAATTAAGTCTGGATATGTTGCGTCAGGTCCGCTAGCACCCTTGCCTATGTAAAATATGCCTGCGCAATCTATGTAGCACTCTTCTTCGGCTCTCTTGCGAAGCTCGTCCTCCTTCAACCCTTCTTTTATTCTGGCCTCTTTCCACTGAACGCCTCTTAGCATGTTGCAGACGCGGCCATTTATTATTTTTGAGTTGTTTCCAGGGTCTTTTTCAAACTCTACATTAAGAATTTCTGCTCCGTTTTTTTGAAATTTTTCAAGCCTTCCAATAGAGCAGTAGTCTGAGATATTTTCATTATCATTCGGATGGCTGCTGCCAAATATACATCCGTCGCACATAGTAAACAGATTTTTATCTTTTGCTGTTTTTATTATTGCGTCTTTTTCTTTGATTATTTTCATAACGGTCTCTCGGCCTCCACTATCATTTTGTGTCCGCTAATTCTTTTTTTCTTTATTTTTAAATTAAATTTATTTTTCAAATGCTCTGACATCCCCAGGGCGGTGTGAGTTAGCCTTTTTATAAGGTACGGCTTTTCCTGGCTTCCGTGTATTAACTCGTTTGCCTCCGAGCTTCCTATTTTGTATTGAGAAAAAGACTTGCACACTTCAAACAAATCTGTGCCCCCAATTATGATTCTTCCTCCGATTCTTATTTTTCCGACCCAATTCTCTATTACCTCCTCGTGTTTGTCCAAGGGGATATAGTCTATTACGTCATAAGCAAGAATCTCGTTCGCCTCTGAATTGTCTACATACTTATCTAAATTAAATATGTCGTCTCTTATGATTTTTGAGCCAAACTCCTCAAGCTGCTCTTTTGTTGCGAATGGGTTTATGTTTGTATGCGTGTCTAACACATCTCCAACGCCAAATAAAAGGTTTATTTTTTTCATTTTTTACTCCACTGCTGCCATGAAAACATTTTTCCATGTATCGACAAACTTGCTAAGAGAAAAATTATTGACTATAGTGGCTCTGGCATTTTTACCAAGCTCTTTAGCTAATTCCTCGTCTTCCATTAATTTTTGAACATACCCCCTCAACTCCGAAGGATTATTAGACATAAAACCATTTTCTCCATTTTTTATTATCTCTGGAATCATACACGTTTCAGTTGTAACCACAGCACACCCACAAGACATTGCCTCAAGCAGGGAGGTGGGAACTGGGGATATCAGAGATGTATTCAAAAACACCCTTGCGGTTTGGTATTCTTTGACAAGAGACTCTGTTGATGGGGCTGGCTCTGAAAGACCTGGAGTGTCGCCTATGACCTGTAGAGGAAATATATTTTTTGGAAATCCCGTAACTGCTTCCCACAGCTTGTATCCACAACACCAATCCCTGTTTATCCAATCGTTTACTACAGACAGCGCCAACGGTTCTCTGTTGAGGTCCGAAGGGCAAAAGAGCTCGGTGTCAACACCATGATGAACAACTCCGGCCTCATCGTCTGACCAACCCCACAGAGCACGGCTGTATTCAGATATAAAAAGATTTATATCCCCTCTCATTTTGTGAAGTTGTATTAGCTGTGATTTTGGCCAAGATGTCATGGGTAGCGTATGCTCTATACTTACTAGAGGGGCACCGATTTGTTCGGATATCTTTTTTGCTATCTCAAACTGACCAAACTTGTTTTGGCTTAAAACAATATCTATGTCAACGTCTGCTGGAACCTGTTTGTCTTTTTTATCAGCATTAAGTAGGACTGTGTTCTTTGGTATTGGCCCGTACTTATTTACCCACGGCTTTATACCTTGCGATTGCCACATGTAAAAATTATGCCCAGTCTCAGCTAGATTTGTCTGATATCTCTCGTGTGTTGGGAAGGTGAGTATGTTTAGAGGCTCTTCCTGCTTTCTTGTCGCGTTTCTTAATATCGTTCGTACTTGATTGCTCATATTGATAGCGTCTTATGTTTTTCTGTTATTTCGGTGTTGTGCTTAGGGCTCTCTTCGGCAAGAAAATCTCTCATCATAGAGCCAACCTTCAGGTGTCCATAGTTATATGAGTTTGACACACCCTTTATCGCTCTCTTATTTCTATCTTCTTTGTTTTCGTATGCCTGACGCATATATTTTCTTAGCTCATTTATATTCGGAACATCCCAGTATTCGTTGCCGACATAAAGCTCTTCAAATGTTTCTAGCATTCCAAAGCACGGCTCTTTCCTAGACTCTACTAAATATCCTCCGCCGTCTATAAAGTCTGCGGGGCCTCCTGTGTTTGTGCATATTGGCGTCTTTCCCATCGCCATCGCATCAAAAACCGGTATTCCCCATGCCTCTCCTAGAGTCGCAGAAACAAAGCAATCAAAACTGCTGTGTAAACTCATTATCTGCTCTTCTTTAAGGTAGTCGCATATGAATATTTCTTCGTTATAATGGTCTTCGCTTCCGTATAGCTTGAGCCCCTTTTTTACTTCATCAGAAAGTCTTTGCAAAGCATTCTCCGATTCTGCGATACTTGCTCCTGGTATGTGTGCCTTTAAAACAATGCCTACATCTTCATTTATTCCAAACTCAAGATGATAGGCTTTTAGCAATGCGGCTATGTTTTTCCGTCTGTTTATTTCTCCAATATAGTAGAACACAAACTTGTCTTTTAGTTCTGGTATTTCTATCTTTTCATATTCTCGTTGATATTTTGACATATCAAAGGCGTGCGGAACTATTCTGTGGGGTGTAGATATATTGCTATTTTTTGCGCAGGACTCTGCCATGTATTTATTAGGAACCCATGCTTCATCCATAAAATTTATTTGCTCTGGCCAATTTGTATTTTTACAGTGGCTCGTTTCTGTAACATATAGAGCTATGTTTTTTTCAAACTCTCCGTTAAAGTCCATTTGATGTGGAAGAACATGCTGTATTACAAAGTCACACCCCTTGTCGCTCTTCTTTTCTAGTTCCGCTATCCTTCTGCTGACCGCGCCATCCCTGCTGTTAAGTTTTACGAACCTTGGAACAACATCTACGCCAGCAGTATCTAGAGACAGTATGTAATCTTGGGCTGCATGCGCCCATCCTGTTCCGTCTCTGTAGCAGCCTATATATAATACTTTCATTCTTCTTCTATCTTTGCGCTTTTTAGAAACTCTGGAAAAATATCTCTAGTCCATCCCTTGTTCTTAGAAAAAACCTCTCTCTTCTCTTCCCACATATTATAGTAATTGTATATGCTTTCGGCCTTTTCATATGCGTCTTTTCTATTAAACTCGGAATATGATTGATTATCGTTAATATAGCTTGCCTCATCGTAATACAGGCTGGCGTTTCCTATAGTAGACCGACCATAATTTAAGTCCCTAAGCATCCTAAGACATACATACTGCCTATCTTTTGCTGGTGTTGCTGAAATTATTATGTCAACAAATTTATCGTTGGTCAAGTCCTTGGGTAGGCTCTGTGGGTGCGGTATAGTGTATTGTTTTCTTGGAGAGTCCCATGTTTCGGAGTGGTCTATCTTTTCCACTGTATCCAAATAATTTTCCCACATGGAGGCCGATTTATTCCAGTCATAGCTTCTTCTTGCGGCTATGTATGAGTCCATTCCAAGCTTTCTTTTCAAAGTTCTCGGCTTTTTTAGAAAGTTTGCCATTTTATCCTTTAGCTGCTCATCGTCTGGTATAGCTCTCTCTGAGTGTGTCGGAGAGTCCCAATATTTTGATGCGAGAGGTATAAACTCCGCTTTTAAATTCTTGCCAACGCTACTCATGGCTGAATAGTCTACTGTCAATATTGGTACGCCGCATGCAGCCGCTTCTACTTGTGGCATTCCAAAGCCTTCACAAACCGAATATTGAACGTATAAATCAAAAAAATTGATTATTTGAGAAAGCTCTTGAGTATTAACGCCGAACTGAGTTCCAGGCATTACCGCTGAGTTTCTGCCACAATGCTGGCATGACGTTAGAGCGCCGCTGTAGAAAGAAGGGAAGAATTTTAAACACGACTTGCACTTATAGGTTAAGAGCGTATGGTTGGACATGTTGTTGTTTTTTATGAAAGAGGGTATATCCCAACCAAGGTCTGGATGAAAGGTGTGCAAGTACAGGAAGGTTTTCCCCTGTAATCCAGGATTTTCGTCTAGCATTTTTCTGAAAGAAGAGATGAGGTTTGGATACAGCTTTCTTCTTTGATTTCTCATGATTGTGCCGACAATGTTTATGTCTTCAAAAAATCCGAATTTTTTTCTGTGTTCTTCTTTATTGTTTGAAGGCTTTAATATCTCGTAGTCTGCCGCAGGAGAAGGTATGGATATAACATCTATATTTCCTTGGGTTTCTTTTTCCAGGATTTCTTTGCCATACTCTGAATAAGTAAAGACAGCATCCGCGCTAATGTATGTGCTTAGATATTGCTCTTGTTGTGGGGAGGAATCAACAGTAGGCATTACAGCCCACTTAAAAAAGTTTCTGAAAGCTGAGCGGCCTTGGTACTCCATCATCCACCAGTCTCTTATGTCAATAACAACGTCTGGCCTAAAGTCTAAGCATATATCGTCAAACCGCCATTCACCAAACTGAGCTTTGGGGTTTGAGTTGTATGCGTTTGCCTCCTCTTGATTTACTGGCAGGGTAGGGTAAAATGTCCAAGGAACCTCCGCTA
>CEUT01030115.1_pt1 | contig 14433 bp, 8 predicted proteins | sample 531401 | NCBI WGS metagenome assembly CEUT01 (sample SAMEA2622821, study PRJEB7988) | marine metagenome | biome: marine biome (ENVO:00000447); feature: surface water layer (ENVO:00002042); material: "saline water (ENVO:00002010), including plankton (ENVO:xxxxxxxx)" | depth 5 m | reverse complement strand
GGCCCCGATCTTTTTTTTTAATTTTTATTTTATATTATTATGGCAAAGAAACAAGCCGCAGTAAAGACTGCACCAAAGGTTGAAGTAGCACCTGAAGTAAAAGCTACTAACGAGATGGTTGATATTAAGGTAGAAGCAAAGCCTGAACCTAAAAAACCAGATTGGGAAATAAAAGACAGAATCTATTATCTTAAAGGAGCTCAAAAACCAGTTTCTAGAGCTATTAGATCTGCTAACATATACTGGTTTGATGAAGAAAAAGGATTTGAAAGAGAGTTGAAGTATTGTCAAAACCAGCAAACTTGTTTTGTTGATGAGATGAAAGGCGATCAAAGACTTTCTCATATCATATTTAGAAACGGAGCTTTGCACGTTCCTAAACAACAAACGGTTTTACAAAAACTATTAAGCTTATATCATCCTAATAGAGACGTTATGTTCTATGAATATAAGCCAAAGAAAATTGCCGAGAATCAATTAGACTGGCTTGAATTTGAAGTAGAGGCTTTAACTATAGCAAGATCAATGGATATTGATATGGCTGAAGCTATAATGAGAGTAGAGATAGGATCTAAGGTGAGTAGCTTAAGTTCTAAAGAACTTAGAAGAGATTTACTACTATTTGCTAAGAGAAATCCTAAAATGTTCTTAGAACTAACGACAGATGATAATGTACAACTTAGAAACTTTGGTATCAAAGCTACTGAAGCAAAAATAATTACACTATCAAATGATCAGCGTTACTTTAAGTGGGCTTCAAATGATAGAAAAATTATGACGGTACCGTTTGACGAACACCCATATTCTGCTTTAGCCGCTTGGTTTAAGACAGATGAAGGTATGGAGATTTACTCTAACATTGAAAAGCGATTAAACGCGTAATCACTATATAGAAGAGCAGCCACTCTTCGGGGTGGTTGCTTAACTATAAAATAAAACATAATGGCAGTAAACGTAGATTCAGTATATCAAAAAGTATTGGCTATTGCCAACAAAGAACAAAGGGGCTATATAACGCCGCTTGAATTTAACTTGCTTGCTAATCAAGCTCAAGACGCTATATTTGAGCAGTACTTCTACGACATCAAGCAATGGAACGATCAGAAAGACGGTAACGCTACTGAATACTCTGACATGCTAGATGTGTTAGCAGAGAAAATATCTCCATTTGAACAATTTAAACAATCTACTAGCTCTGTTGCTGGTAATGAAGTTACTTTACCTACAGACGTTTATAGGCTGGGTACAGTGTTCTACGCTGTTGGTGGTGCTTATGACGTGGAGGTGGAAAGAGTAGAGAAGAACGATTTTTTATACATGGAGAGAACAGCTCTGTTTAATCCACCAAAAACAAGGCCTGTCTATGTAAGAAAGTCAGACACAAAATTAAAGCTGTTTCCAGCCACAAACACACCGGCTTACGACGCAAGTAATGTTACTTGTAACTATATTAAAAAACCTGCAGAGGTTTACTTTGGATATGTGTTAATACCTCAATCACAAGGTGGTAATGAATATCCACTATATGACGCTGCTAACTCTGTAGATTTTGAATTACATCAATCAGAAGAAAATACTTTAGTATACAAAATATTAGAGCTAGCCGGCGTTGTATTAAACAAACCTGGGCTTATACAAATAGCAGCTGGAGAAGATCAACAAATAACTCAAGAAGAAAAAGTATAATAAATGGGATTACTAGACGGAACAACACAAGCTACATACTACGGCAGTGGTAATAGTGCTAACTATGGTAACTATCAGTTTACTTCACTTGAGCATATTATAAATCAATTTATATTAGCATACGTTGGTGAAGAAAAAATAATAAATAAAGTTAGAAGAGCTGACGTTGCTTTTCACGCGCAGAGAGCTTTACAAGAACTAAGCTTTGATACGTTTAAATGTACAAAGTCTCATGAGATAGAAATACCAACTACTTTAACTATGACTTTACCGCAAGATTATGTCAACTATGTGAAGCTAGTTAAGATCGATAGCAACGGTATACATCAAGTTTTATATCCTACAAAATACACTAGTGATCCAACAGCACCGAAACAAACTGGAGCTATTGGTAACGAAGATTTTATTGATGGCGATGCTGATGGTAACATTGATTTACAACTTACATCTAATACATCTAAAGCTTACACTTCTGCCACTGTTCAAACAAGTCCTGAAGAAGGACATGACTCTAGCTTGTATGAAGATTTAGTTGGTCAAAGATATGGTATAGAGCCAGAGTTTGCTCAAAGCAACGGCTCTTTCTTTATAAACGATTTAAAAGGTAGGATACACTTTAGCTCTAATCTTAGTGGAAAAACTGTGATACTACAATACATAAGTGATAGCTTAGGAACAGACGCTGAAATGCAAGTACACAAGTTTGCTGAAGAAGCTATGTATAAATATATAGCACACGCTATTTTAGCAACAAAAGCAGATGTTCCTGAATATCTAGTAGCAAGATTTAAGAAAGAGGCTTACGCTTCTAAGAGACAAGCTAAGCTTAGATTATCTAATATAAAGCTTGAAGAGATAACTCAAATACTTAGAGGTAAGTCTAAACACATAAAACACTAGTCAATGCCTGAGTTGAAAAGAAATTTTATGCAAGGTCGAATGAACAAAGACCTTGACGAAAGAATTATACCAGACGGTGAATATAGAGATGCGTTGAATATAGAAGTTTCAACAGCTGAAGAGTCATCTGTTGGTACAGCTCGCAATGTTCCTGGTAATCAACTGCTTGGTAGTCTAAGAATAGACGATAGATTTCACAATACTTTTGGAATAGCAAGTCTTGACGAAAATGCTCCTTTCGTATATTATACGCCTAGCTTTGGAAATGATTTTTCTGACTCAGCTGAAACAGTTGGCGTTGTTACAGATGAAGCTACAGATAAAATATACAGTTTTTTATCTAGCGCTATTGAGCCTGAGATTGTTGCGGCAGGAAACAGATATTCAGACACACCTTCTTTAACGCTTACTACACAAGTCCAAACATCTTCAGGCACAACTACAGACTCTGATACAGTAGAGTTAAACAGTGCTACAGGTGTAGTCGTTGGTCAATTAGTTACTGGTACAGATGTTGTTCACTCAACTACAGTAACAGCTATAAGCGGTACTACTATTACTTTAAGTAAATTAAATAGTATTGCTAGTGGCACTACCTTAACATTTTCAGTAGCAACAAAAGATGGTTATGATGTAGACTGTATATTAGAAACTAGAACAGCTCAGTATCAAGCTACTACACAGAACGATAAACTTAAAGCAGTTTTTGTAGATGTGTACAATGTTTATAGAACACCCACTCATATTATAGATCAATGGGATGTTTCTAATAGCACTGACGTAAATAACAAAACTGGTCCTAGAAACGAAGATATTACTATTCTTTTTATGTCAGAATCTGGGTCTAATCCTTCAGTTAGTAGCTCTGGAAACATGAATTACGCTAATGGTATTTATCCCGGTGCTGACTTTCAAATAATAGATTCAAGTGGACAAAACATATTAACTCCTGACCTTATAAATCCTGTTACACTCAATGCTTTAGGTAGTGTTAAAGTTTTAAAGGTTGAAAGAAAGATGGGTGGTGGTAATCCTGCCCCAAGACAAATTCAAATAACTTTAAACAAAGCAATACCTGCAAACTTAGTGACAGCAGCTAATATAGCCAGTGGTATTCACTATAAGTTTTCTAATGAAAGACTTTTAAATTTTCAAACAGGTAATAAATTAGATTATACAGAGACTAATTCTAGTGGAACAAAATTAATAAAAGATCATCCAACGCCTATAAACAACAAGATAACTGGTATTGATATTGTTGAAGGTACTATATATTTCACAGACGGCAAGACAGAGCCAAAAAGAATAGATATTGAAAAAGGTATAGCTGGCTCTAACTATGTTACTAATGGTAATGCAGTTATTAACCAAGGAGCAGAACCCGCTCTTAAACCTATGCTTTTTGAGACTACTCAGCTGCTATATAAAAACCCAATTAGTAATAAGTTTGGTCATCTACCAGCTAGCTCAAGTACTAATTATGGCCTTGGTTTAAACAATGATAAAATTAAAAACTACGAGTTAGAAGATATAACAGTAATAAGAAGGCATCCACTAAACCCACCAAAAGTAGATCTTTTAAGAACTAAAAGAATAGGTTTAACGCATAATATAGGTTTAAAATCTGCTTCAGCTATAAACAGCGCTACGCCTATAGACTCTTCAACAGAAATAACTTTTACTGTAACAAAAAATCAAGCTAGAGATTATGCTTTTCCTTCTTTTTTTACTGGCACTGTTGATACTGACAATAATACAAAAAATCACTCTTGGCGAGTAAATGATATTTTAGTTTTAAACTCAATAAGTTACTATACGCCTGCTCTTGTTTTTGATGGATCTGGTGGAACAGTTGCTACAGATTCAGACTCCGGCACAAGGTCGTTAAAAATACAAATAACAGAAATTGCTAGTAATGGAACTTTTAGTCAGCCAGGAGCGTCAGCTCCAACTAACGATTATCACGATACTAACGGGGCTAAAGTGGTTAACATAGAAAGAGATAGTGAAGATGGATTTTATGACTTTGGTAGTGGTGGTACTAGTGGTACTAACGCAACTCCACCCACGTATACAAAATATAACGATATACTTACTATAAAAGGTATAGTAGTAGATAAAAACGAAGAATTAAACAAAACGCCGTTATCGCAAGCTACTACTAGTGGTATGCAGTATTGGGAGGCAAGTCTAGAAGATCCAAACGATCCTGTTATATTTAAAGATAAATTTCCTAGATTTGCTATTAGATACAAATATGACGACAATCAGTTTTCAGCTATAAGCCCTTTTACAGAGCCTTGCTTTTTACCAAAGAATAAGTATTCTTGGAATAAAGAAGAAGGACAAAACTCTGCTATGGAAAACGATGTTAGAATGATCAAGCTTAGAGATTTTATAACGCCAAGCACGCCCGTAGATGTAAAACAAATAGATATTCTAGTTAAGTTTGATGGAGAAAACAATATATATAAGTTAGAATCTATAAATAAAGGCAGTAGAGAGTGGAACGATGATAATAGAAACTTTGCTAAAACTGTACTAGGACCTAATCAATTAGTCAGCAACAGCACAGCGGCAGATCCGACTATAGCAGCTGCAATAAACTTTAATCAAAGTCTTTCAAACGAGGCAAATAAATTTCCTAACTTTTCTTATTCAAATACTAGAGGTGTTTTTGTTGTTAAGTCTGAAAAGCTTGGTGGTGTAATACCTTCTAATCAAATATTAAGGCCTTTTGACGCTGTTCCAATAAAAGCAAAAGCTCAATGCGTTTCAGCTAATAGACTTATATACGGTAACTACACGTTAGACTATGATTTAAAAACAAGCGATGGTAAAGATGTAGTACCAAGACTATATTACGAGTGGCGAGATCCGCAAGATGCTTTAAGAGGCTCTTTTAGAGAAACCGCTTACACTAATCAATTTAATCATAGGCATTATGGCTCTCCTCACAAATCAATAAAATCTGATAGAACTTACACTTTAGGAATATCTTTTTTAGATAGATTTGGCAGGCAGTCTCCTGTAATAACTGGTCCAGAGAGCTCTTATACAGCTCCTGTTAATAGTGCTTTTTCTACTAGTAGACTAAGAGCTAAGCTTACCTTAGAAGGAGGTATACCTTCTTGGGCTACACACTATAGATATTATGTAAAAGAAACATCTAACGAATATTACAACATAGCTTTATTTAAAGCTTATCCAGCTGAAGGAGATGGTACTAGCTCTCAAAACGCTACTAAAAGCTACTGGCTTGCTTTTCACTCTGCTGATAGAAACAAAATACAAGAAGACTCTTTATTAAGATTAAAAAGTAGAGCTGGAGAAGGTGGTGCTTATAGATATGCTGATGAGACTATTAGAGTTTTAGCTATATCTAATGAAGCGCCAAAGTTTGATTCAAATGATCCTTCGCAAAATGAAGTAGAAGTTGTTATACCGCCTAAGCAGAGAAAAGGTAAGTTTTATGTAAAAGTAAAAGCTTCTAAAAATTTAGTTGTTGGATTAAAAGGAGCTGGAGAAGCAAGTTATCTTACCACTAACTTTTTAGGAACTGTACTAGGCGACTACAATACGCCGGCTATATTTGAAATTTTACCAGATCCAGATATTGGCTTAAATATCTTTTTTGAAATACCTAGAACTTATCCTATAAAACTTACAGAAAAAAATATTGAAGACTTTATAAACTTTGGAGATTTTGTAAGTTGTTATAGAACTGGTTATGACTCTGATGGTACTGATAACTCAGCACCGACGTTTACAGCTGTTGACTCAGTTCCTTTTAGCCATAATGATCCTCACGGTACCGGTAAAAAACCAAATGAATTATTCCATTTGTTTGATAACAAAACTAAAGACGCCTTAGAAGATCTAACTACAAAGATACTACACGTTAGAGGTTCTCAAATAGAAGATGGTATTCAGAAAATAGGTTTAGATGCTATAAGAAACTTTGGTGTACCTATTTTAACGTCTGGAGCAACTCATTATTTAGCAGGAACTCATGACGGTATCGATCCAGGCTTAATTGCAGACGGTAATTCTTTCAGTTTCTCGCTTGGTGCAAACGCGGGCGTTTATGTTGGAAACCCTGGTGTAGCTGGAGAGCATACGTCTGTTAGTTCTTTTGATAGATTTGGAAGTTTTCACGTGTATAGACTAGATGGTACTAAATCTACTTTAACTATTAATAACTTCAAAGATGGCTTACCGGGTTCTGGACAACTAGGCTTAGGTTATCAAAGCTCTCCAAACACAACGTTCTTTGACAACATTCAAAGCTATACAGCAACAGAAAGCGTGCACTTAAACTCTTTAGTGTTTACTTCTGAAAATACTTTGCCTTTCCACAACTGTTGGCATTTTGGTAACGGTGTTGAGTCTGATAGAATTAGAGATGATTTTAACGCGCCTAGATTAGATAATGGTGTTAAAGCTTCTTCTACAGCAGAAACTTACGGACAAAAAACATATAAGCACGGTTTAATATTTTCCGGTATTTATAATTCTAAAACTGACGTTAATAACTTAAATCAGTTTATTAAAGCAGAAGGTATAACAAAAGACTTAAATCCAGAATATGGTAGTATACAAAAGCTATTTACTAGAAATACAAATGTATTAGCTTTTTGTGAAAACAAAGTTTTAAAAATATTATCTAACAAAGACGCGTTGTTTAACGCTGACGGTAACACAAACGTAACGTCTAATAAAGCCGTGTTAGGTACAGCAGTTCCTTTTAGTGGAGACCATGGTATATCAAGAAACCCAGAGTCTTTTGCTGAAAATGAGTTTAGATGCTATTTTACAGATAGAGACAGAGGTGCTGTTTGTAGATTATCTATGGACGGAATAACACCTATATCTGAAATAGGTATGTCTGATTATTTTGCAGACGAGCTTAAGAGTGCCGTGGCTTGCGTTGGTGCTTTTAATGATAAAAAAGGTGAGTACGATCTAACTATACACAACAACTTAGGTGTAGATGATACAGATAGTGATACTACTGTTGACGTAACAAAAAGAGTTCAAACAATATCTTTTAATGAAAAAACAAACTCTTGGGTTAGCTTTAAGTCTTACATTATAGAGCAAGGTTTATCTATTAACAACGAATATTACACTCTTAAAAAAGGTAGAGTTTTTCTACATAGCGATGATGCTGTTGGTGGTAGAAATAACTTTTATGGTACACAATATTTTTCAAGTATAACACCTATATTTAACGACGCGCCAGGCTCTGTTAAAAGTTTTCAAACTATAAACTACGAAGGTACACAAGCTCAAGTTATAGCTAACAGTAGAACTGGAACAACTAACGGAGCTCACAACGCAACAACTACTTTAACTTTAACATCGATACCCACGGGCTTAACAGTAGGTCAAGTTGTAACTGGTGATGATTTTACTCTACCAGAAAGTCTTCAGTTAACACCTGTCACTATTACAGCTATAAACACGGGCAGTAATCAACTAACCTTAAGCACTGCTGTAAGTATAGCTGGTCTTAAAACAGTTGTTTTTTCAGACGCTGAATATTATAATGACGATGCATATACAGGTTGGTTTGTTGAGTCTATAACTACAGACAAACAAGAAGGTCAAGTTTTAGAGTTTAAAGAAAAAGAAGGTAAGTGGTTTAATAGTATATCTGGTGTAGCCACAACATTTACAAACGACGTTGGTGGTGGAGGCGGTACTGGTAATATAGACTCTCAAGAGTTTTCTGTGCAGGGTATAGGTAGGGCTAGCGCTATAAGTGGTGGCACCAACAGTGGTTTATTTTACTCTTCAGAAGTTACCGCAGCGCTAAGTGTTACTTGTCAGCAAACGGTAACTGTAACTAGCAACACAGAAACTTTAATACCATTTGATACAGACTTTAGTACGTATTCAAGTTTTGATGCTGGAACAGGTAAGCAGCAAGTTACAGTGTGTCCACCAGAAGGCTATAGCTTTATAGATCCTAACAGTGGTTTAACCGCTCCTTTTAACGGAAGCTTTACAGCGCCTACTGTTGTTATAGATAGTTTAACGTTAAACGGAACTACAACACAAAATACAAGTAGTAGCACTAGTCAAACTATAACAGATGTTGTTACAGCTACAATTACTTTACCAACAGGCAGTCTTAGCGACTGTATTATTGTACAGATTCAGTGGGCAAGTGGTTACACGCCTAACGCTAGTCAAACGTTAAGTGTTAATTTAGCAGCTGATACTGATGGTACTGCGCTACAAATATATCAATACTATATACCTTTTGATATTGACTTAATTTGGGAAGAAGGCGCTTCTTCTGAGTGGTCTTTAGCTCAACCAACGGCTATTGATCCAAACTTATCAACTAGCGTATTACAGTTTGGTCAAGCTATGAACAACGCGGAGTTTGCACTCCTTTTTCCTGACCCACTTGCGCCTAGCTCAGGTGCTGATCTTTCGTGTGTGTTAAATGGTTCTTGGGATTACACAACAAGTAGCAATAGCTTTTCTGTAGTCTACAACGCTTCTGTTGGAAATCATTTCGTAAGCCCAGTTGGTAATCAAACAGCACAAGATGTTTTAACTTCTTTTATATTTCCACAAGCTCTTGGCTGGGATACCGGTGCTATCTTTGCACCTGCTTTTTCTCCTTCGCAATCTGATTTTTATAATCAAAACTCAGGAAGCTTTGGATTTTTACAAACAGTATCGGCTGCGTTTGCTTATAGTGGTTTCTTGAAAATAAACTGGGATTTTACAGAGTTTGATAATAATGGATTAGCCACGCAGCTAACCGTTACCTATACTTTAGATTTTGATGGACTTGCTGGATCTTCTAGTCCATCAATGTCAGATGGATTTTTCCCATTCAGTGCTAATCCGACATCAAGTGGTGGTGGTACTGTTCCATATATGAATAATATACAATGGGGAACTGGTATAGTTGACGGTAATCCTTGTGATCCTCCGTCATTTGATCCTGCAATAATAGGTGATATGTCACTTATTTGGCAACCAGTTCAAGACATAGGTGGCGGTGACGAGCCTGTAATACCTGTAGATCCCGGTGGTGAATCTTTCACACCAGAAGATGAATTTGAAGATCCTATTAGTACTAAAGAATTTCCTATCACTGTTAATGTTGTTCATCAAAACACTGGTGGTGCAACTAGTGCTGGCGTTACTGTTCAAAGCTTTGCTACTAGCGTTCAAGGAAACTCTAATCTTGACCAAGTAGTTGCTCAATGTATTATAACACCACAATTTGGTTTTACTTTTGAAAACGCTAATATAACAACTGTTGGTGGTAATGCTGCTAACGCGCCTAGCGCTGGACCATCTGTTTACCAAGAAGGAGTTAGTGGTGATACATTTAGCGGAGCGGCTGCAAATATACATAAAGTTACAACCACCAACTTAGGTGGATCACCTAATCAAGGTGTTCAAATTGACTTTGAGTTTGAAAGTCTTGTAGTAACTTCAGCTGTAGATATTACTTTAATAATTCAAGGATCACCAGTAACTTTAGGTGGGGCGGAAATAAAGCATAGAGTTGACACTACTTGCAATATTACTAAAGATATGGGTGACAGTCCTGCTACTCAACAAATATTTGGTAATGGATCTAGCGGTGATTTAGCTACTATAGCAGCACCAGCTAGCCAATACAGTGTAACTTCGAGCAGTAATATTACATCACTCGGTTCACATGAAAAACACAAGAGTATTGTAGAGGGAACAAGTAGTGCTGGAGTACAAAGAACGGTAAAAACAATAACGGTGCAAACTACTTCTGGACACAGATTTGTCGTAAATGATCCTATTCAAGGAAATAAATTTATAGATGTAGCTGGTGCATTTTACACAGGTAACACTGCTGGTAACAATACTGAAGCTGCCGCAAATATTGAACAATATTTTAATAACAACATGTTTGCCGGTCCAGGCGTTGTAAACCATCAATTTGAACTAAACTCAAGCTCTAACAGTGCAGCAAGTTATGAAATAGACGTGGCTTGTACCGTAACAAATCATGGCGCCGCTAATGTACAACAACAGCTTGTGATAACTGTAAAATTCGAAGGTGGTGGGGTAGTGGAAACAGGCTTTTTACAAGTTTTTTCAAAAACTGGACTAAGGGTAGGAAATCACGATTCACCAGAGTTTACATAATATTAAGGCATGGCAAACGTAACATTAACATTTACTAACAATATAAACAGATCCGCGCAAGTAGGAGATATTGTATATTACACTCCTACTACGTTTCAAGGTGGAACAATGCAAGCTAGCTCTGATTATTCTGGTATGACTAAGATGGGTCCTATAGTTTCTATAACAAGAACATCAAGCGGTGGAAATATAGTTGTAGACTTAGACGCTAATCAACAAGTACCTACTACAAGTGACTTTATATTCTTTAGCAAAGACAACATGGCAAACATGTCTTCTATATTAGGATATTATGCTGAAGTAAAATTTGTAAACAAATCTAACAGTAAAATAGAGTTGTTTCAAATAGGTACTGATATGTTTGAAAGCAGTAAATAGAGCACTATAAGTGTGATATTATACAAGTAAATTTAATTAAATGAAAAAAGAAATAACTCTAGCTGCTAGAGAAAAAATAATAAAACTGCAAGATTTTCTTATTGCTAACGCTGACGGTAAAAACATTGAAGGCACAGGAAAAGAAGTTTTGCATAGCGAAAACTTTCCACTTAAGCACACGTTTGTTGATGGTGTTTATGTAAGGGAAATGAAATTTAAAAAAGATTCAGCCGTAGTCGGAGCCATACATAAGCACTTGCACGTCTGGTTTTTATTATACGGTCGTCTGTTTATAGCTACAGAAGACTTTCAAGAAGAGTATATCGCTCCTTGCTATGTTGTAGCTAAACCAGGGTCTAAAAGAGTAATATATGCTGCGGAGGATTCTTTGTTTGTTAACATACACGCAAATCCAGAAAACATCACAGATATAGAAGAACTAGAGAAACAGTTAGTTTCTTTAACACACGAAGATTATGAACAATACATTAAAAATAAATAAGTCATGAGTTTAGCAATAGCAGGTATAGCAATGGCCGGTGTTGGTATTGCTAAAGGTATATCAGGCTTTATAGCAAGTAGAAAAGCTAAGAAAGAAGAGAAAGATCTGAAAGACAAGCTTGCTAAACGTATGGAAGCTATGGAAGGTCTAGATACATCTAATCCTTATGCTGATGCAAAGAATCAGTATGAGAATATGGAAAACACCATGGAAGATCTAGAGGTTAACACGCAACAAGCTGAGTTTGAAAGAGATGCTGCAGCGCAGTCTCAAGCTAATGTTATGAGCTCTATGCAAGAGACTGGTGGCTTTGATGCTGGTAATATACAAGCGTTAGTAGCTGGTGGTGCCCAAGCCGCGAGACAGGCTTCTGCTAGTATAGGTCAACAAGAAGCTCAAAACAAAATGGCTGAACGACAACAAGCTGCCTCTAATCAAGAAATGGAAAGACGTGGAGCAATGGAGGTTCAACAACTTAAAGGTCAAGGCGCGATGCACTCTCAACAAATGGAGATGGCTAAACAAGAGGCATTAATGGGTCTTACTCAAGGTCAACTAGCGGCGGCTAGAGCAGACAAAGCTGCGGGTCAACAGGCAATATTTGATGGTGCTAGCATGGCTATAGGTGCTTTTACAATGAAAGATCCTAAAGCTAAAGCCGCTTTAAGTAAGAGAAAGAAAAGAAAAACTACCAAAAAGAAAAAGTAATATGGCTCGAAATAACGACGATATTAAAGACGATGCTCTAAGAGCCTCTGAAGAAAGGTTAAAACAAGCACAGGGCTTTCAAGCAGATTTGTATGGTATGTTTCCACAGCGTGAAGGTTTTGAGGGTGAGACTATGGGTATAACAGGTCTTAACAACTCTCTTACAGATCTATATAATACGCTCTCTATGCTCAAAGAAAAAGAGTTACAAAATAGAGCTGAAAAAAATGAAATGGCTATAAGTGAAGGATTTGAAAGCCATAAAGATAAAAAACAACAAGAAAGAGCTGAGAAGAAAGAGAAGAAGGACATAGAGAAAAGAGAGAAAAATACTTTAAAAGAAATGATTAAAAAAGGTTACGCTGATAAAGATGGTAACCTAACAGAAGCTGGTAAGGCTGAAAAAGAAAGAAGACAGCAAGAGTTTGATGATAAGAGGTTTGAAGAAATGGAGGAGGAAGAATATGATCAAGCTGAAGAAAATCAAGTAAGCGCGACGCCTATGGTAGCTTCTCCTGCTAAATACAAGTTTAACGTTGCTGCTCTGCGTAGAGGTATGATGGGAACTTCTAATGTCAAAAGCATACAAGCTGTCAGTTCTGGACTTAATAACATGTATAATGTGTTTTCTTTAATGAGAGATCAGCAAAGAAAAAGAACAGAAGCTGAGCTTTCTAACTTTAACATAGATGAAGTACAGTCTGGCTTTGATTCGTTCAACAACGGCACGTTTGCTTGTGGCGAGTATTTATCTGCGCAGAAAAAAGAGTTAGCGAGCTTGAAAGCTAGAGCTAGAAAGTTAAATCCTAATAGCCCTATGTTTGCTAAGCTTAAGTCTGAAATGAAAGCTGTTGACAATAGAGTAAAACAACTTAATGGTAGTATGCAAAAGTTGCAGCTTGAGAAAGCTGACTTTGCAGACAAGCACGGTATGGGCGATCAAGATAAAGATGGTAGATTTAGATATTCAGAAGCTACAAGACAGTCTGACTCTTATTTTTACATGCAGCAAGTTATGAATAAAACCGCTCCTATGGTTATAGACAAAGGAGGTATGATTCAATTTGAAGTAGCTATGCCTAACGGTCAAGGTATGCAAATGATGACCTTAGAGCAAATGCAACAAGGTATATACGAGAGAGATGACAATGGTTTGCAGTATTACAACACTATGCAAGATGCAGTAGATAAAAATCACAAAGCTAACATGCAGTTTGATGAAGGTGCTGTCAACGCTGGTCTTGGTAAAATATTTGGCTATAACAAAGACGTTAACAAGAAAAACGTTATGTCTTGGATACATGATTTTCCAGAGCTTGGTGGTGACGGTAAAACTTTCATACAGCACTATAAAGAAGATAAGCTACCTGGTGCTAAAATAGCTTGGGCTACAAAAACTTTAGAGCAATACAAAGATAAAATACCTAACTATAACGAAATAATGAAAGACGGTGTTTCATTAGAAGAGGCTCAAGCTTTACAAAAATCTAGTTTTGAGTTTACAGGTGAAACAGGTATTACTGACGACATGATAATGCTTGAATACGACAAAGCTTATAAGTATTTTGATCCTGATAATACTGCAGACTGGGGTCAAGTATCTGACTTTGAAATGCGTTTCTCAGGGGCTAGTAACAATGAACGTACTATAGGTGAACATATTAGAGACGAACTAAAAGCTTATTATTTAAAAAGACTAAGAGCGCGTCACGATAAAAACGTAAACGCTGAGATTAGAGGCAGTGGTAAAGACACTTACACAGCTGATTACGATCCGTTAAATCCAAATAATTAAATACTATGTACGAATTAAATGGCACAGAATACTCTTTAGAACAACTACAGGGTGCTGCTCAAAAATACAATATGGACTTTGATTCATATTTAGAGAAAATGAAAACGAAAGGTCTTGTGGAAAAGACAAGCGACGTTGCGACGCAGGATGCCCCTGTAGCGTCGGGAAACGATATGGCATCCAGCTCGGAAACTACTTCTTCGGAATCACAACCGGAGTTTCAATATAGATTAGCTACTGATGAAGGCGAACCTCCTACGCAAGACGAGCTTTTTCAACAAGCGATGACTGGAGAAACTAT
>CEUT01064312.1_pt1 | contig 14462 bp, 16 predicted proteins | sample 531401 | NCBI WGS metagenome assembly CEUT01 (sample SAMEA2622821, study PRJEB7988) | marine metagenome | biome: marine biome (ENVO:00000447); feature: surface water layer (ENVO:00002042); material: "saline water (ENVO:00002010), including plankton (ENVO:xxxxxxxx)" | depth 5 m | reverse complement strand
GACGCATATTTTGAAACCGTTCCAAGCAGCACGCAGTGGGACAACAAGCAGGACGACAAGAAAAACCGTGCGTTGATCTCAGCTACACGCTGGATCGACACGTTGAATTTTTACGGTGATCGTTGCGATGCAGATCAAGCCCTGAGCTGGCCCCGCAACAATTATCACGTTGATCGCGTTGAGCTTGTCTGCTCTGCGATTCCAAACGACATCAAGTATGCAACGTATGAGCTAGCCAACGCGCTGGCGAACGATACTGATGCGATCACTGGAACGACTGGCGACACGGGATTGTACGAGTCAGTCAAGCTTGGGGAGATGGAAGTCAAGTACAACACTTCGAGCCAAGCTACGGGAACAGTCAATAACGTTTTTGATGTTTATCCTTGGCTTCAGTCTTATCTAGGCGCTTATTGTCTTGGCGGTAGCGGCAGTTATCAAGTTCGTGTCGTGAGGGGTTGAGATGGCAGGCGCACTCGACAGTCTGTTTAAAAGCGTTGCCAAATCGGTTGTTGCTGATCTTGGCAAGTCATTTGATCACACGATCACGTACACCCGTAAGGCGTCTCCGACTTACAACACCAGCACTGGAGCGTTGACGACGACGGATACAACGTATTCGTTTGACGCACCCCTTGAGTTTATCGAATCAGACCGCGATGAAAATCGAGAGGAGCGGCGGGCAAGGCTTTATATAACTCCTGACTTGATTGGTGACAATCAACCGACAACGGAGGATACGATAACGCTGACATATGCAGGCTCTAGCCGGGTTACTCAAATCACTGAAATCAAAACCTATCGAGGCGATCAAGAGTACATGTATATCGTGGGAGTTAGATTCTGATGGCTAAAAGATCTATTGCCGACGACATCGAAAAAAAGATGTTTGAAGATTTTGACCGTTTTGTAAAATTTACGGTGTATGAGTTGTCCACGGACTTTAACGCTGGTGGCGTAAGTCCAGTTTATACAGGTTATTTTGCGTCAAGCTGGACGGCAGCGCAAAGCGGTTACGTTAGGAAAGAAGATCCAATTACAAGTCAAAAAAATAGATCAACAAAAGATCCTTGGAATAAGGCTTGGGAGAGTCGTGGAGCTGAGCCTGGCGAAATCAAAGAGCGTTTTATAGGCAGTGTGATGAAAAGAACGTTTGACTTTAGGAAAATGGTAAGGATTGGCAACACAACAAGTTACGCAGCTTTTGCAATGCAAAAGGGACAGGTGGCGTTTTTTGTTCAGGGAGATCTGCGCAAGTTGGTGAACAAGTATTTTGGAGATCGAAGAGAAATGGCTGATCTTCGGGTTGGTGATCGTCCAGTTGTTACGCGCCCCTACGACATATACGGTATTGGCACGCTGCCTGGAACAGTGCGGTCAACTTCAATTATGCGAGGGAGGCGTGAATCATGACGCTAGTCAACGCTAGAGCTGCTTTTGAAAAGGCTGTTACCGACGCAGTTGCTGCTGTGGATAACACGGTGCTGATGGTTTACGACAATGTTGCGTACACCACGCCGGGTAAGACCAAGAAATACATTTTGATGCGAATTGATTTTGTGCAATCAACGCTTCAAACGCATGGAGCCGCATCGGATTATTACAGCGGAGTCATTCAGTGCAACGTTTACGTCCCAAGAAACGCTGGTACGTCGGTCTTGGCAACTTTGAGTGAAGCTGTAATCGATGGCCTGACTTCAGTAAATGCTTCTGGATATGTGGACACTTTCAGCTCGTCACCCAGGGTAAAAGACGTTAATGGTCCGACGCCAATCGAGCTGGACGACGTTTCACATTATTTGGCAATTATTTCTTGCCAATTTACTGCTATTGCATAGTATAGTGCGGTAAGTAAAACTCTTTTGTATGCGTGCTTCCGAGCTTCTGCGGAACAAATTTGGCGTTAGCCAACTTTACAAGCATGTCATTGAGGACAATGGCGAGGTTGTGCTGGAGGTTTACTGGCATCCTTTGACGATTGCAGAGCGTGAGTCAATCCAGAAAAAAGCTGGCACTGACGACTCAAATGACTTTGCGTTGAACATGATGATCCAGAAAGCGTTGGATGCTGATGGCAAGCGGTTGTTTCAGGACGGCGAAAAGGCTGTACTGAAGAACGCTGTTGAAGCATCGGTGCTGCAAGAAATTCAGCTTGCAATGCTGGCTTCTGGAGCGGAAAGCAAGGTGGAGGAAGCGAAAGCAGATCTGAAAAGCTAATAACGACTGGCTTTTTATGTTTTTTCTGGCCAAAGAGCTGGGAATGACGCTTGCTCAGCTGACGACTGATCTAACGCTAGAGGAGCTAATCGGCTGGGCAGCTTTTTATGAGTTGAAGTCAGAGGAAGAGCAGCGAACGATGGATCGCGCCAAAACTGGTAAAAGGGCGCAGACAATGAGTGGGCGGTAGACTGGGGCGTAGGGTTCTGCGTTCCAGCCTGTGGCCAACTACAACGTAGATATTGACGTTGCGGTCAGGGGTTATAACCGTGTTGAGCAGAACCTCAAGAAACTTGATCGGCTGATTGGCAAGCCAAGAGTTCTTGAGATAAATCCTGGTATTCAATTTAGAAAATTTAGACAAGAAAAGCTGCAGCTACTTAAGGAGATGCGCCGCGCTGGTGCGGAATCTGCTGTTGCTTTTCAGCAAGCGTTTGAGCGTGAGGCAAGAATCGCGAGACAAGTTGCCGGAGCTGGCAGTCGAACGTTGCCAGCAGCCGCTGGTCCGATTGCGTTGTTGCCTGCAACAGCTGTTGGTCAGTTTCAAAGGGCTGCAGCTGCAGCAAAAGCAATCGACATGGCATTTGCGAATGCAAAGCGTTCGATTGACGGCATGACAACTCAATTAACGCGAGCGCTTCCTGGTGGAACTGGCGTGTCTGGTCCGGGCGTTCGCATTGCTGGGTTGTTGCCACCTGCTGGTGGTGCCGGAGGAGCTGGTGGAGGCGGTGGAAGCTTCGGAAGTTTTACCGCTCCTGGAGTTCCGGGTCCTGGTCAAGGATTTACTCCAGCGTTTAATCCAAATATGTATGCCAGTCCGATTGGGCCTAGGAGAGCACCGTTCCGATTAAGTGGAGCACAGCGATCAGCTGCGATGACTGGTGGCGCGTTTCCGCTTCTGTTTGGTGGAGGATTTGGCCAAGCAGCTGGCGGTGCGATTGGTGGCGCAATAAGCGGAAAAATGTTTGGCGGGCTGACAGTCGGACTTCAAGTTGCCGGCATGACTGTTGATTCAATGGTCGCCAGCACAATTCGATTTGGCGAGACTCTTAGAGAAACAGACACAGCGCTTCAGTCAATGACTGAGCGATCTTTATTTTCAACTAAGGCTACGCAAAAACGTGCAGAAGAACTTCAGGCTCTTGGTGAAACTGAAGAGCTAGCAAATCTTCTTACAGCAGAACTAGCAACTACCATTGGCACGGAAGGCGTTAAAGCGTTCCAAGCCTTAGGCGACGAATCTAGCAAGTTTAATACGTTAATTAATAAGATATTTGTCTCAGTACAGGCTTTAATTGCCGGACCATTGGCCGGATTTTTGTCTTTAGTGAATACTGTTTTAGGCCGGGACGTTAGTGAGCAAAGCATTCGCAGTTTAAAAGGCAGCCTTCAAACGCCTGAAGGCGTAGCTGCATTTGAGAAACGAGTTAAAGAGGTTGCTGGTACGGAAACGAGAACCTTATTTAAAGGTCAAGGAGTAACAGAGACAAAAACAGTAACTAAAGACCTTAGTTTAGATCAGATTGTACAACTGCAACAAGAAGTTCTTGAGGGAGCTTTTGGCGAAACAAACTTGCTTGCCAATAAAATTAAAGCAAGTGTGCCAGCACCTCAAAAAGCAAGAACTAAAAAAGAAAGAGAGAGTCGTGTTCCTCAACTGACCATTGAAGTTGGCTTAACAGAAAGACTGAATACGTTAAACAGGCAAATCTTGCAAGCCAAGCAAGATGAAGATTCAGTTAGAGAAGCTGCTCTGCAGATGGAAGTAGCGATGGAAAAGGAGGCAGCAAAAATTGCAAAAATAAATTTAGACAAAATTCCGCAAGCAGAAAAAGACTTGCAGATTAAAGAGGTAGGGCTGCAAACAGACCAAGAAATTTTTGAAATTAACCATAAGCTAAAAGACCTTCAGCAGGCTCAAGCCGAAAAAAATCAAAAAATAATTGCTGATTTTCAAAGTCAAAATGACTTACTGCAAGCACAGCTTGACGGACGCTTGGAAGAAGAAGAAATAGAGCAGCAGCTTGCCAAGCTTAAAGAAGAAAACAAAGGATTAGACATAGACAAAGTTCGCAACATTCTTGAGGCAAACAATGCCTTAAAAGAGCAAATTGCCGTTGCTGAAGAGCTAGATCGACTTTATGAAACTATCGGGCAAAGCATTTCATCGAGTATCGTCGATGCGTTGACTGCTGCTGTTGACGAAACCAAGAGTCTTGCTGATATTGCCACTCAAACGCTCAGGCAGATTGCGAACATCCTTTTGCAGTTCGGAGTCCAGACTGTTTTAAGCAGTCTTGGCGGAAATGACACGACTGGTTTCTTTACAAAGCTTTTTCCCAAAAAAGCTCTTGGCGGCGCTGTTGGTGCGAATCAGCCTTATATGGTTGGCGAAAAAGGTCCTGAACTGTTCGTCCCTGGAGCGCAAGGCAACATCGTTCCAAACAACGCAATGGGAGGTTCTAACATCGTGGTGAACGTTGACGCCTCAGGCTCTAACGTGGAAGGTGATGCACAGCAATCCAAAGCTCTTGGTCAAGCCATCGGCGCTGCTGTTCAAGCTGAGATCATCAAACAGAAAATGCCCGGAGGACTTCTGAACTGATGGCTACTTTTCCCGCAATTACGCCGACCTACGGCCTTCAAAAGAACAGCGCCCCAAACGTAAGGATCGTCCAGTTCGGATCAGGTTATAGCCAGCGCAGCACGTTTGGCATCAATCAAAACCCCAAGTCCTACAGCCTGACGTTTCAGGTTTCTGAGACGGATGCGGACACGATCGAAACGTTCTTGGATGCTCGCGGTGGAACGGAACATTTTGACTTCACACCACCCGGTGAAGCCAGCAGCGGCAAGTACATCTGTCGCAACTGGAGCAAGTCGATTCCATACTTGAACCGTGCCACAATTCAAGCAACGTTCGAGCAGGTGTTTGAGGCATGACGACAACACCCGATAAGGTCGAAAGGGAACTACATTCCCTTGAGCCGTCAGCAATCATTGAGCTGTTCGAGCTGCACCTAACTGCTGCTGTAAATGGCGTAGATCTGATCTACTACTATCACGCTGGAACGAACGAGCTATCGCAGAATATCGTATTTAACGGCAAAACTTATGCGGCAGTGCCGATTGAGGTCGATGGCTTTGCTGTGACAACAAAGGGTACGTTGCCCCGTCCCAGCATGAAAGTTGCTAATGCAAATAATGCAATTACAACCCTGCTGAATTCTTACAACCCGCTACAGGCAGAAGTCAGGCGAATCCGCACATGCAAGAAGTTTCTAGATGCTGTTAATTTTTCAAGCGGTACAAACCCGACAGCAGATCCCACCGCACTCTTCAACGGTGGCTATGAATCTTGGTACATCGATCGTGTAGCGAGTGAAAATCCTCAACTTGTCGAATTTGAGCTTGTCGGCAAGCTTGATCTGACCAATCTGCGGTTGCCAGCGAGGCAGGTTGTTGAGCACTGCCCCTGGATTTACAAAGGCAACCAATGCAAGTACAAGCCAGGCAAGATGTTTAATCTGCAAAATCAGCAGGTAACGGATCCGTCTCAAGATCAGTGCGCCAAGAACTTGAAGGCGTGTGAGCTGCGTTTTCCGAAAGGTCAGGGCATTGGACCTGGCGACAAGTTGCTCCCGTTTGGAGGATTCCCAGGTGCGCGACTTCAGGTCTGATGCAGAACAACACGCCCAGTCATCTGGAGACGCTGAGTCATGCGGTCTTGTGGTTGACGGTATTTTCTGGCCTTGCCGGAATATCGCTGATGACCCTTGTGCTGACTTTGCCATTGACCCAAGAGACTACGCAGCCGCAGCATTTCGTGGAACGATTGAAGCGATAGTGCATTCGCATCCAAAAGGCGGACCAGCCAGTGAAGTTGATAAGCGTGCTTGCACTGGAACGGGATTGCCGTGGCATATTTGGAGCGTGCCAGACAAACAATGGTCAACTATCGAACCCTGATCGGCAGGCAGTGGGATTACGGGAAGTTTGACTGCTTCACGTTGATCCGCGATTGGTTTGGGTTGCAAGGCATCGAGTTGCCTGATTTTGAACGGCCTGCAGATCTGCAGACCTGCGAAAGCATCTTTCTAAAGCAGGCTTTAGCAATCGGGTTCGAGCAGGTTGATTACGCAAAAAGGCGACCTGGCGATGTGTTGATCATGTGCCTTGGAACGGCAACGCCGATGCACGCCGCAATCCTTTTGCCTGATGAGCGGATTCTGCACCAGCGTCAGGATTCGCTGAGTGCAGTGGAACCTTTTGGGCGATACTATGTCTCTAGAGTTGCGGCGGTCTTTCGGTATGCAGCAGACCGTAAGGTTGCTGGGTGATCTGGGCGAGCGTTACGGCTCAGAGCACAAATACCATGACCTGCGTTCCCCTGCGGAAGCAATTAAACTGCTGTGCATCAATGAGCCAAAGTTTGCCAAGGAGCTAGCCCAGGCGCATGAGCATGGCATTGGTTACACGGTTGTGCAGGCCGATGAGTTTTTGGGATATGACGATTTGCACTTGCCGTTAGGCAGCAATGATTTAGTGCTTACGCCTGTCATTGCAGGTAGTGGTGGTGGTGGCACCACCACAATCCTTGCTGGCGTTGGCCTTATTGCAGCGGCAATTATTTTTGCTCCTGCTGGCGCCGGATTCTTGGGCGTTGGATTGGGAGTTGGCGCAACAACTACAGCAACATTTAGTCTTGCTGCTGGAGCTTATGTTGCTACTACTGCCTCTGTTTTGTCGGCTGGTTTATCTGTTGCCCTTGGAGCGATCGGCACAAGCTTGGTGCTTACTGGAGTATCTCAAATGCTTTCGCCGCAACCAACTGTCCCTAGTATCGGAGGCGGCAGCAGAACTTCTCCAGGTGAAAACACCAATGCAACTGGACCGCAGGGCGTTTCACGCGCCACCTCTGGTCAGCAGTCTTACGCTTTTTCTGGCCCTGCAAACACGGTTGGTGTTGGAGCGACAGTGCCTCTTGTTTACGGCAAGCTTTTGATCGGCAGTCACCTGATTTCATCGAAGGTAGAGGTCACAAGCGAAAGCGACCCAACTGGTGCGTATTTCTCGCCGCCAGGCAGGGACTCAATCACAGTCAACGGGGAGAAGCCTTCATTTGAGTTTGAAGTCCTTAACGGCCTAAGAACAAGACGATGGTTTTACCATCAAACTAAATTTCGCAACAGGCAGTCAAATAACGGCCGTTTTATTCAAAGAGTAAGATCTGACACTCTTAACTTTAATGTTGGTGAAATTGACAGGGTTAGTTCTGTTATTGATTTTGACGCTGACGATCGTAAGTCCGAAAACTTGCAAATCTTCTTTGAGATTGATAATGGTTTGAGCCGCGTTATTGGCAGCCAGTTAGTCCCTGCATTCGTGACATATGAAATTACTTTAAAGAAGAGCAATTACGACGGAGAGTCCCCTGTGTTTGGCAGAGTCCGCGCTACGGTGCAGGGGCTTTTAAGGAAAACAGACAACTACAAGTGGTGCCATGCCATTGATGTTGGGCATAGTGGAGTTGAGGACAATGACACGGTTGTAGACACTAGGGTGCAAGTCATAGACACAGACGCCGACAACAAAGGTGGTCGTATTAGGATCAGAGCAATCGGATACAAGAATTTTCGCAGAAACAGCGAGAACTTTACTGAAAACCTTGTAGTTGATTCGTAATGGGACTTAACTCTGAGTCTGTAATTAAGATCATCGACCTTCTGTGTGAGGGGCCGATTGATGGGATTGAAGGCGCTAGGAAGGGCGTTTTTCTTGATGAGTCACCTTTGCGATCAAAGAAAAATAACCAAGATCTTGTTAGGAAAAGCCATTGTTCTTATACGCTACGGGAAGGCGGACGCACACAGAATTATTTGCCTCAAGCAAAAGGCAAAACCAGCAACATTATTAACGTCAACAAAGAAGTAGGGCAAGGTTACACAGAAATTCTGAACAAAACTGGCACCGCAGTTAAACGAAGAAATTACGGCAGCGGCAGTCAGACCGTTCAAATTACCGACACCGATGTTGATAGCGTTGACCTAATTTTCACGATTCCACGTCTTTTTTCTACAGCACAAGAGGGTCTGGTTAAGGGTCAACTTTTTGATGCTGAGATCAATTTTGACATAAAAGTCCAAGACGTAGGTAGTGGTACTGCGTTTAAGAGCGTTAAGAAAACAAGTATTGATGAGGTAAGTGAGGAATTTAAAGGTGGCTCCAGCAATGTTTACGTTATCGAGGGGATTAGCACCACAAACTATCAATATCAAGTAAGCGGAATCGAGCTTGAAGGTAAAGGCCCTTGGAACATCAAGGTTACTAAATACCCTAACTCTAGATTCCATGGCGATATCAAACATAGCCAAAGCAATGCTGGCACTATCGATAAGCGCATGTTTGCTGCTTCTTTCAAAGATTTTGAAGATGTAGACAAGCGCACTCCGCTAAAAGACGGGCGTGCTAATACTCTTGTCTGGTCTGCAGTTGTAGAGCACGTTGATATTAGGACGGCCTATCCATTCTCGGCTTGCGTCGGGATGAGCATCTCAACCGACGAGTTCCAGACATTGCCGACTAGAGCTTATTTAGTACGAGGCAAGAAAGTTCGGGTTCCGCATAATGCTGTGCCAAGAAAAGATGGAAGTTTGAGCTTTCATGGCAATTTTAATGGAAAGCTAGGGGCTTCAGTGTGGACAACATGTCCCGTTTGCATTTTCTACGACTTGCTTGTAAACGAGCGTTATGGCGCGGGACATTTTATTGACAAGAAAAATTTAAGCTGGGTTGATTTGTACCCTTTAGCGCGTTACGCAAACGCGCTTATTGACGGCGAGCCGCGTTTTGCTTGCAACGTTCAAGTGTCATCGCAAGCGCAAGCCTTCACCGTTTTGCAGGACTTTGCCAGCATATTCAGGGGCATGATGTATTGGCAGTCAAACACCATCCAAGTGACTGCAGATCATGGCAACCTTGACGGTAGCGATGTTGATCCTGTCCATATCTTTTCAAACTCTGGCGTGATCAATGGAGCTTTTAACTATAGTGGCTCTTCACTGAAGACTCGCAGCACTAGCATCAAAATCCGCTACAACGATCCAGACAATTTCTATAAACCAAACGTTATCTGCATTGAAGACGCGGCTTTGATTTCAAAGTATGGCTATCAGTCCAAAGAGGTTCTGGCTTTCGGCTGCACGTCCAAAAAACAAGCCAAACGCATGGGGCGGTGGATGATGAAGTCAGAGGAGCTTGACGCCAATACGGTGACGTTTGCTGTCGGCCTCGATGGCGCTCTTGTGTTTCCTGGGCAGGTCTTTGCAGTACAGGACGAGATGCGTGCTGGTCAAAGGTTGTCTGGCCGGATCAGCAGCTCAACGACAACTCAAATTGTGGCGGACCAGTCGATTACTTTACCGAGTGGCAGCAACCCAACTTTGACGTGCGTGTTGACAAATGGAACGGTAGAAAGCAAGCCAATCAATCAGAACACTTCTAGCGGAACACTTGTTCAAGTCACTTCAGCGTTCAGCGAAACTCCGCTTGCAGATGCCATTTACTCAATCAGCACTGACAACGTTCAAGAACAGAAATTCCGCTGCCTTTCTGTTGCTGACAATGGTGATGGAACGTTTGCTGTTGTTGGCGTTGAATTTAACGATAGCATTTATGCAGCAGCAGACGAGGATGAAGAGCTTGAGTTTATAGACGTGACTAACTTGGATGAAACTCCTGCTATCCCCATAATCTGATGCCGATTGACTTTCAGCTAATTTCAAAGGACGGCGGCCTGACAAACCGTGGTGTAGCCACTTGGACGAGAGGCACTGGCGGGTTTACTGCTTCTTTTGATGTAAGGCATCGAATAGATAAAGGCACTTTTACGCAGTTAAACACAACTAGCACGTCGATTGCAGTTGATGGAATCAAGCCTGGCTCAACTTTTGAGGTGCAGGTCCGAGCTGTTGGTATCGGCTTTCCTGTCAAAAGATCTACTTTTGCAAAAGTAAAAGCAGTTGCACCGGCACTTCCTGATCTTGGTAAGGATGAAAAAGGAAAGCCGGTCGCACAGGTTGTTCCTAACGTCATCAATCTTTCGTTCAGTCCAATTAACGATACGCAAGGAGCCCTTAAGTGGAACCCACCTGCAAACGAAAAGCTCAATAATCTTGTAGCTCTGATCAGACATTCAAGCAAAACAGATGGCACCGGCACATTTGCTAATTCCGTGAAACTGGCGGAAGTGCAGGCAACAGCAAACATAGCAACCGTTCCACTGATGAACGGTGAATACATTATCAAGCTGCAAGATCAAACAACCAAGGTTAAAAGCGCCACGCCGATCAGTCTTGTCTTAAACATTCCTGATGCAATACCCAAGCTTTTAATTCAAACAAGGCGTGAAGATACAGACACTCCTCCATTTCAGGGCGAGAAGTTTGGTTGTTTTTACAGCGAGGAAAACGATGGCTTGGTTTTAGATGGGCAAGACACGATCGATGATGTGCTGCTCATTGACGATCTGTCTGAGATGGACTTCATCGGTGAGCGTCTTGCCAGCGGTGAATATGAGTTTCCTGCATTGTTGGATCTAGGTGGCAAGTTTCAAGTCGACCTAGACCGCACGATAAATTCACGCGGCCTGTACCCGAGTGATTTGATTGATGATCGCTCGGAGCTGGTCGACGCTTGGAGTGATTGGGATGGAACGCTGGCAGAAGACACCAACGCAATCCTTTACTTCCGCAGCAGCAATCAAGCGGTTTCAGCGGATGACATCTTGCTTGAGGCAAGTCCGGACTTCTTTTTGCTTGAAGATGGCGACAATCTGCAGCAGGAGTCTTCAGTAAAATTTGGCGATTGGCGTGTTTTGGAGAAATCTAGGTTTGTTGCTCGCACGTTCCAGTTCAAGTGTGAGCTAGAGGCTGAACATCCTGATCAGACGCCGTTGGTTGAAGAACTGGGTTATCAGGTGTCCATTCCGTCTAGGACTGAAAGCTCTGCGACGATTGCGTCTGGAGCGGCGGCAAAGGCCGTGACGTTCACGAATGCTTTCTATCAAGCCCCTTCAGTTGGGGTTACGGCTTTTAATCTTGCCAGTGGGGATTATTATGAGGTCACATCCGTCACGCGGACTGGCTTCACGGTTCATTTCAAGGATTCCAGCAATTCTTCGATTAACCGCAACTTCCAGTACGTCGCAGCGGGCTTTGGCTCTGAGCAAACCTAGAAATGGCAACCCACGATTACGTCCTTGCCAACCAAAGCGGCAGTTCGTTCCGTTCGGACCTGAACAACGCATTGGCTGCAATCGTCAGTCAGAACAGCAGTGCGACAGAGCCCGCAACCAAGTACGCCTATCAGTACTGGGTCGATACCAGCGCAACACCTGCGCTGATTAAGCAGCGGAATGCTGCAAACAATAATTGGGTAACTCTGGCGGAAGTTGGCGGCCAAACGCTTGCTGATGATGGAACGAATGCAAAGCCTGGTATCTCGTTTGCTGATGATGTGAATACGGGCCTAAAAAGAAATGCCGCTGATGACGTTTCAATCGTCACAGGCGGCACTCAAGCCATCACGATTGATAGCTCACAAAATGTTGCGATTGGTACGTCAGGTCCAAGTTCCCAATTGCATTTAAAAAAATCTGACGCTACTGCTTACAGCGCGACCGCAACAGACGGACAAGTCGGCGTTGGTCCTACTTTATATCTAGAGAACCCAGCAAACACTAATGCAAGTGTCGGCGGTCAGATCGTATTTGGTATGCGATCAACCGAAGAGCAAGTAAGAATCGCTGCAACTGGTGGAACTACACCTGCACTGACTTTTGGCACTGCAGATGTTGAGCGGATGAGAATCAATTCCAGCGGCAAAGTTGGTATTGGGACGACGAGTCCTGAAGCAAAACTAAACATTTCTTCTGGGGATGTAGGATTTACTCCAAATGCAGACGCTGATGAACTATTTCTTGAGCATACAGATAATTGCGGAATAACGATAGGCTGCGGTCCTAATAAAACAGGCAATATTTACTTCGGCGAGCAAGGAGTAGGAACTAGTCGTGGCGCAATTGTGTATAAAACAAATGGTAATTCCATGGCCTTCAGCACTGCTGGGCTTACAAATGAACGGATGAAAATCAATGGCAATGGCTACGTCACCCTTGCAGACCAAGCAGCGAGCAACGCCATGTTGAGCATTCCTGTTCTTAGCAGCGGTATTGGTGCGATTACATCAGAAGCAGGCACTTCAGGTAACCGCCTCCATATGCGTTTCAAAAACACTAACGGCTTAGTCGGCTCAATTGTTACAGGCGGCAGCGGAACCGCATATAACACTTCATCTGATTATCGACTAAAAGAAAATGTTGTTGACATTGCTGATGGCATAACTCGCGTCAAGCAACTTGCACCAAAACGGTTCAACTTTATTGTTGATGCAGACACAACCGTTGACGGCTTTTTAGCTCATGAGGCGCAAACTGTCGTACCAGAAGCTGTTACTGGAACGCAGGATGAAACGGAAAATATCGGCACTCTCACTGAATGGGATGGAACCGTTCTTGAAACTGATGTTGTTGAGCCTGCGGCTGACGAACTGACTTGGGAAGAAACAATAACTGATGAAGACGGCAACGAAACCGTCGAGACTCGCACCCGTACTTGGACTCAAACCGGCAGCCAACCTGTATATCAAGGCATTGATCAAGCTAAATTAGTGCCTTTGTTGACTGCTGCGTTGCAGGAGGCAATCGCCAAGATCGAAACGCTCGAAACCAAAGTCGCTGCTCTGGAGGCTGCTAACTGATGGCTACCCGCAAACTTTCTGAGCTTACAGAGCTAACCACCCCTGCTGGTGGTGATGAGTTTCTAGTGCTTGATGCGTCGGAAAGCACTGACGTTAATAAGAACAAGCGTGTTCGGTTCTCAACCCTTTGCGACCACATTCCCAATGGAAGCGTTGCAGCGCCTTCGCTTGGGTTCGTCTCTGACACTGGCGACAGTGGTTTCTTCCGCAGCGGAGAGGATGAAATCGCAATCAGCACCAACAACACGCTCAACAGCAAGTTCACGACAACGGGCTTTCAGGTTGGCGATGGAACGGCAACAGCTCTGTTCCACACGTTCAAGTCGACGACTGGCGATGACGTAATCATTGAGAACACCGAGCCAGGAGCGGCTGAAGGCCCAAACGTTGTTCTGTATCGCAACTCTGCATCTCCCGCTGATAACGATGTCCTTGGAACGATTGAGTTTCGCGGGGAAGACGACGCCGGAGATGCACAGTCTTATGCAGAGATCACCGCATCGATTGTTGACGCAAGCAACAGCACTGAAGACGGTCGGATTGATTTCAACACCACAACCGCTGGCAGCTCGTCCACTGTTGTCAGATTGCAAGAAGGCAAGGTTGGCATCAATGAATCTGCACCTGAGGCTCCGATCCATGTAACTGATTCGGACACGCAGATTTTGCGTCTGGAGTGCCCAAACAATGATGCGTCATCTGGCGCGGACATCAGGATGTATCGCCACCGCAATGATGCGGTTGGTCAAGATGATGATGCTCTAAGCACTGTCTTTTTCAGAGGTCATAACGACGACTCCGACGCTGCACAGCGTGAGGTCGATTATGCGCAAGTGCAGGCGGTGATCGCTGATGCGACTGCAGACAGTGAAGACGGCAAGTTGCTGCTGCAGGTTCAAACTGCTGGCACGATGACGACCCAGCTTGAGGTCAACTCAAACAAGATTGGTTTCTTTGGTGCGACGGCTGCTATCCAGTCCACGCACGTTGCCGATCTTGCCGCGACTGCAACCTCTGGAACCCTGCCAACTGCTGATGGAACGATGACGATTGCCGACGCAGCGTCACCGACTAATGCGGAGTTGCTTGAGTATTGTCGCGAGCTTGAGGCAAAGGTGAATTCCCTTCTAGCCTTTGCGAGTGCTCACGGCCTGATGGCCTCTAGCTGATGGAACGACCTGATCCGATGATCCCATGCAAGCCTGGTGCGGAGGACGTTGAGGCCATGGCTAATCGCCAAGCATGGCTGAACGAGCTTTATGTGTTCGATCGTCGGGATGATCCTGATCACCCGATGCACGGTCTTTTCACTGGCTTGGCGCAAAAGTATCAACAGTTTCGTGGCTGATGGCTAAGTCATTGAGTGGGCAAAATTTTGTGCCTAGCAAGCCAAAAAAGACACGTCAAGGTGATGGATCACATTCAAA
>CEUT01036265.1_pt1 | contig 14487 bp, 16 predicted proteins | sample 531401 | NCBI WGS metagenome assembly CEUT01 (sample SAMEA2622821, study PRJEB7988) | marine metagenome | biome: marine biome (ENVO:00000447); feature: surface water layer (ENVO:00002042); material: "saline water (ENVO:00002010), including plankton (ENVO:xxxxxxxx)" | depth 5 m | reverse complement strand
TTGGCGTCCAAGGATACAACCTCAAGCCTGCCGATCTGCAAGGGTCTATTGGACTTGTGCAGTTGGAGAAGCAGACAGAGATACATTGTGTCCGTCGTATGAATAAAGGAGCACTCACTCAGGTCTTCAATCAAATTCCTGGTTGCAGGGTTGTTGAAGAGAAAGAACATGCTGAGACTTCTTGGTTTGGAGTTCCAATAATATATAAGGACGGTAAACACCACCTTGTAAAGTATCTAGAAGATCATGGAATCCAAACGAGAAATTATTTCGCTGGTAATATTCTTATGCATCCTGCTTATAGGCATATCGAGCCTGCATCAAACTATCCCAGAGCTTCAGAAGTTCTAGACAACGTGTTCTTTTTAGGATGTTCACCAGTTATTACAGTGAACATGCTAGACTACATAGATCATGTTATAATGAAATATATCAAAGAATTCAAATGAAAAAAACAGCATTAGTTCTTGGTGCCGGTGGGTTCATCGGTTCACATATGGTCAAGAGATTGGTTAGCGAAGGTTACTGGGTAAGAGGTGTTGACCTCAAGCATCCTGACTTTTCCGATACTGCTGCCAATGAGTTTGTATCAGGAGATCTTACAGACAGAGATTTTATGAGGAGAGTCATACATTATAGAGGAGAGCAAGGCAACTTCTATGCTAGTGTTCCTTTTCAGTATGAAGAACCTTTTGATGAGATATATCAATTCGCTGCTGACATGGGTGGTGCAGGATATATCTTTACTGGTGAGCATGATGCTGACTTGATGCATAACTCTGCTCTTATTAACATAAATCTCCTATCATGTCAAAAGGAGATGAATGAAAGTTACCCACGTCTATCACAACCTGTGCCTGACGTAGTGGGTAAAACTAAAATATTCTATTCAAGTTCTGCCTGTATGTACCCTGAGTACAACCAACTTGATCCAAATAATCCTGATTGTCGTGAGGATTCCGCTTACCCTGCTGCACCAGATTCTGAATATGGATGGGAAAAATTATTCAGCGAGAGGTTATATCTCGCTTACAATCGTAATCATAATTTCGATATTAGGATTGCGAGATACCATAACATCTACGGACCGGAAGGAACGTGGCATGGTGGAAGAGAAAAAGCTCCTGCAGCTATCTGTAGAAAGGTCGCATATGCCTCAGATGGAGACTCCATTGAAGTATGGGGAGATGGACTTCAAACACGAAGCTTCCTCTTCATCGATGAATGTATTGAAGCAACACGTAGACTCATGGAAGGAACGTGGACTGCTCCCATAAACATAGGGTCAGAAGAGATGGTAACCATTGATCAGTTAGTTGATACTGCTGCAAAGGTTGCTAATAAAAATATAAAAAAAGAACATATTGATGTACCACATACAGGTGTTCGTGGTAGAAATTCTAATAACGATCTTATCAGAGAAAAGTTAGGTTGGGATTATAGTACAACACTTGAAGAGGGAATGAGAAAGACATACAACTGGATTATGTCACAGATTACTAAGGATATGTTCCCTGTTGATGCAGAGCGTGATATAACTGGTAAAAAGTATCTGTCTTATGGTAACTGTAGCAAATGAATACAACCTATAATTATGAAAAGGATACACTAAAGCATCCTTTCAGTGGACACACTAAAGTATTTGAAAATTACTCTCAAGCATATCAGGACTTGTTTGTTCTCTCTATGCTGAAGGGTAAGAAGAATGGTAAGTATGTTGAGGTTGGTGCTAACCACCCTCAAAGTATGAGTAACACATTCTTATTGGAGACTGTGTTTGGTTGGAGAGGATTCTCTATTGAAATAGAGAAATCAATGTGTGAAGTTTTCAATGGAGACATGGCAAGACAGAACCATTGTTATGAAGCAGATGGTACAGCGTTTGATTACGAGTTAGCAATCAAAAAAGAGAATTGGCAAAATAGAATAGATTACCTTTCTCTTGACTGTGAACCACCCAACATAACATTTGATGTACTCAAAAAGTTTCCACTAGATGAGTACAGATGTAGTGTTATAACCTTTGAACATGATGCATACAAAGATGGTTTTGGTATCATGGATGCGTCAAGAAAATACTTGACAGACAAAGGATATGTGTTAGTATGTTCTAGTGTATGTAACGGATCAAATCCATATGAAGACTGGTGGATTGATCCATACGTAGTCAAAGAGGAAACATACAAACCATTTGAATGTATGGGTTCCGAAGCAAGAAACATTTTCATATGAAAATTTCTCATTGGTATGGTAGACTAGGTAATAACATACAACAATGTGCTGTTGGTTTGATGATGGCACAAGCATACAAAACAACATTTGAATCAATACCACATGATGTCATCAAACAATTTTCGGTTAAATTTGGGGATGGTCGTAGTGACCATCAGTCCAAATTTTTCTATTATCAAGGACCGTACAAAGAAGTTACGATTGATTCTTCGTTGGTGTATACACAAATACGAGCGTTTTGTAAAGAGTTTATATACCCTCAGTTGGTACTCCCCAGTGTTGATGTTCCTGATGACACTCTTGTCATCCATATTCGCAGTGGAGATGTTTTTGACAAGAACGTCACTAACCCTAATCAATATGTTCCTAATCCCTATGTTTTTTATTCTTCTTTGTTTGAAGCCTTTGAAAAAGTTATAGTAGTAACAGAACCAGATTCTTGGAATCCTATGATAAGAGAGATGATGTGGAATCCTAAAGTAACTATACAAAGAGGGACTTTAGAAGAAGACTTTGCTACTTTGTTGAACGCAAAACATGTAGCAACATCAGGTGTAGGAACATTTGGTGTTGCTGCTGCATTGTGCAGTAGAAAGATAGAAGAATTATATTGCACTGACCTCCATATTACAGAGCACCTAAATTATAAGATGTTCTATAATACTGATGTCAGGATCAACCTTATGGAACTACCTGATTACATAGGTATAGGAGAATGGACTAACTCTGATGAGCAACGACAATTCCTTTTCGATTACAAGGCACAAACTTAAACTCACACATCAGAAACTCATAGAGATTCTATGTAAGAAGTTGCCATACTTTTACTTTGATGATTGTGCTTATGGTAATTTTGAGCATGATCTAAAGACTGATATGCATCCGTACTTTAGTCATACATTATTGAATGAAGAAGGAGAGAAGTCAGAACACTTCCGTAAGTTCCCGTGGATTCCAATCGGTGAAGCAATAGGTATGCCTAATAATATAATGATGAGAGCACACATGACATTACAATACCCTAGACCTGATGTCTTTGGTGTACCTCACAACTCACATATAGATCAACCTGATAGAAAACATATTGTGGCACTATATTATCCTAATAAAGCAGACGGTGACACATTCTTTTTCGACTCTGATCAAAACATTATACATAGAGAAACACCTGAAAGAGGGAAGATTGTAGTCTTTGATGGGTCACAGTATCACTCAAGTTCTTCACCATCTAAGACCACTAGATTCACCCTCAATATAAATTATTACCCATGAAAATTTTTGACGTCTTTACTTTTTATAATGAACTAGATCTATTAGAACTAAGAATGAATATCTTAGGTAACTCAGTAGATTATTTTGTTATCAATGAGGCAAACATAACCTTCACAGGTAAACCAAAACCCCTATACTTTGCAGAGAATAGAAAGAGATTCAAGAAGTGGGACGATAAGATAATATATCATCTGACAGAGGACGACAATAAAACATACGAACAATACTATGAGGGTGTCCCTTACCATCGTAGTATGATAGAAGAAGGTATAAAAGATTTACCAATACATTATCAGAGAGCATGCTTTCATAAGGACTCAGCAATCTATGGGTTACTTGATATAGCAGAGGACAATGACATCATACTAACAAGTGATGCAGATGAGATTGCAAACCCAGAAGCGATACAGTGTATAGAAAGTTGGTTTGATCCAAAGAATCATTATGTATTGACAGGTCCTTTATATTACTACTACCTCAATGTGAAGTGTGAGGATCAGTGGATGGGAACAAGAGTATGTGATATGAAAACACTGAAGAGTATGAGTGTAGATAAACTAAGACAGTCACATGAATTTGCATACAAGATTGCTGATGCATCATGGCACTGGAGTTTCTTTGGTGATGCTGATACTGTTAGGGAGAAGATGGATGCATATGAACATCAGGAAAATAATAAAGCAGAGTTCAGAGATACCATGGAGGATAGGATAAAAAATAACCAAGATCCTTATGGTAGAAGTTATTTGTATACACCCACAACTGTACCAATAGACGATTCATTTCCTGCTTACATAAGAGCACAGAAGAATCGTAAGATGAAGAAGTTTATAAAGACATTATGAATCTTATATCAGGACCTGCAATAGCAGACCACTGTGACTATGACTTTGGTGATCAGGCAGGAGTGGTAGGTCAGGTGTTAAATGCATTCATGAAGGATGCTAACAGTGATAACATAGAGTTTATTACATTTGTAAACCAAAGTGATAAGGATATCTTGACTCTATTCATAGATAATATTAGATTATATAATAGACATATCAAATGCAACAACGATGCTGATCAGCGTTGGGTAGATGGTCTACAGTCTAAAAACGATCTAATGAAGTTATGTGCTTCACTAGATAAAAAATTTATAGTCTTTTGTAACAATGAAGATACTCCTATCAACAGTGATATTGATATACCTCCTAACGTATTGGGGGTCTATGGTGCTAATGCGATAGGGACTCATAAAAAATTACATCCATTTCCTTACGGAGTGGGAAGGAGGTTACATGTCCACGATAATAGACAAGATGTTCTCATCCATGCGATGGGACTCGATCCCAAACCTAGAAAACTTCTCTACATTAATCACTCTGAGCATACCAACCTATCGGTTCGTGGAAACATCAGGGATATGTTTTCCAATAAGTCATTTGCAACTGTCGGAGAAAGAAAAGAATACAGATACTATCTAAGAGACATTCAGGATCATAAGTTTATGATATGTCCTGAAGGGAATGCTGTGGATTGCCATAGGAACTGGGAGGTTTTGTATATGAAACGAGTTCCTATCATGAAAAGAAACCCATACTTAGAGAGGTTATACGATAACTATCCTGTGTTATGGGTAAATGATTATGGTACCATAACAAAAACTATGTTAGCAGAGCATGATGATCTGTTTGTAAGAGCTAGAAATCTTGACGTAAATATGCTACACTTACATAGTGTCTTTAATAGGGCGGTAAACCGTGCTAAAAATACCTGATGTCACACTGATAATACTGGCAGATTTAGACCTTCCAGATGCAGTGTATGCAATAAATAAATCATGCGAAAAGATTCAATGGGGTCGAGCAAAGTTTTTAGGCAGTAAAAAACCAGAAGGACTATGTGATCAGGTTGAGTATGAAGAAACCTATCCCATAGAGAGCATCAATGACTTTAATTTTTATTGTATTTACAATCTTACTAATCACGTCAGGACCTCGCATTGCCTTCTCATACATCCGGACGGCTACGTTATTCGTCCTCATCTTTGGGACGATAAATTTCTTTCGTATGACTACATTGGTGCACCGTGGAGAGATGATCCAACAGCCTACCTCGATCCGTGGGGAAGGAACCAACGTGTCGGGAATGGAGGATTTTCCTTACGCTCCAAGCGTCTACTCGACGTCCCCACTAAAGTCACCGTCCCTTGGGAAGTAAATGTAGGTACTTTTTATAAGCACATGAATGCCGGACTATATAATGAGGACGGGAACATATGCGTTCATAACAGGCACATCTTCGAGCAACAAGGATGTGTGTATGCTCCCGTCGAGGTGGCGAGTAGGTTCTCTAGAGAAGAGATGCTACCAGACAGTGAACAAGAAACCTTTGGTTTCCATTATCATTTTCAAGAAATACGATGACTACAAAATTCTATCCACTATGGTGGAATCCGTGGGGTGACAAAGGACTTGACTTCAAAAAGAATGTAAGTATCTCAATCGATAATTTAGATTGTGATGAGAGAGCAGACTATAAGATATTATTTTTAGCAGAACCATATTCTATTCTTCCTACTGTTACAGAGGGAGCACTTCGTGGTGCAATGAAGTTCGATAAGATATACACATTTACACAGAAGATATTAGATCACTATCCACAGGCAGAACTATTTGAGTGGGGTAGTAGTTGGTTAGACTTCAAAGATTTGAAACTAAACAAGGGTAATAATGTCACCTTTGTTACCAGTGAGAAGTATCAGACATTAGGACACAAGTTACGTCTGGATATATACGAGTTACTCAAGAGTATTGATGTGTCTAATGGTCTACAATACTATGCACATAAGTCACCACCATTCCATGACAGAAGGAATGACTTCTTTGAGTCTGCTAAGTTCCACATTGCTGTAGAAAACTCAAGACAGAAAAATTATTTTACAGAAAAAGTAATAGATTGTTTTGCATCTAAAACTGTACCAATATATTATGGATGTCCCAACATCAATGAGTGGTTCAACATGGATGGTATAATAACATTCAATTCAATAGATCAACTAGAGAATATACTATCAAGTCTTGATGCCAAGAAATATGATGTCAGATTAGACGCTGTTCAAGATAACTATGAGAGAGCAAAGAAATTTCATAGTGACAATGATGTTGTGCCTAGACTCACTGATAGGATAGTCAAAGAGGTAAATGGATGACGGTCAGTTATTGTATACCGACCCATGATAGCAATCCAAAATGTCAATCCTACTTGTTTGATATTTTCTATGCTCTGTCAGAACAAACTGACAAGGACTTCAACGTGTGGATTTCTGATCATGGAAAGACTGATAAAGTTCTCAATGCTTGTAAAGAATACTCTGATCTATTTCAAATAAACTATGTTAGAAATAAGGATAATCTTGGGAACATATCTGCTAACACTAATCATGCTCTTCGTCACGCAGATGGTAACATACTAAAGGTTCTCTTCTCTGATGATTTCATACTAACCAGAACCCTCACAGAAGATTTACATAAGGCATTCAAATTAGATGTTGACTGGGCGGTTACAGGGTTTGCTCACACCCTAGATAATGGACAGACACACTACAATCCAAAAGTGCCTGTTTGGAATGACCGTTTATTAGAGGGTGTAAATACTCTTAGTTCACCATCTATTCTCGCACTGAGAAAAGGTATTGAAGAGTATTTTGATGAGGAACTTGTTATGTTGATGGACTGTGACATGTACTATAGATTGTACAGAGATCATGGACAACCAGCAGTGATAAAAACTTATCACATCTCTAATAGAGAACACCCCAATCAAACACAAAGACAATACGAAGATCTCTTACCAAAAGAGATTGAATACTTGAAAGAAAAACATTCATCATGACCATAGGATTCAACCATCTAGGAAGACATGGCAGACTGGGTAATCAAATGTTCCAGTATGCAGGACTACGAGGCATAGCAGCACATCGTGGTTTTGATTTTATGATTCCTGATAGTGACTTCAAAGACGAGTGGACGGATCATCAACTCTTTGAGGCATTTAAACTAAAAGGTTTGACTAACATAGGAATGTGTCCTGGCACCTACGTAGGAGAAGCACACTTCCATTATGATGCAAACTTGTTCAATAACATGCCTGACAATCATAATGTATATGCATACTTACAAAGTACAAAATACTTTGATCATATAGAAGATGAAATACGTGAGGACTTTGAGTTCAAGAATGATATCAGAGAACCATGTGAAGATATGATTGCAACAGTGAGTGATCCTATTGCATTACACGTTCGTAGAGGTGACTATATACAGAACTGTGATAATCATCCACCATGTCCAAAGGAATACTATGACGCTGCCCTATCAAAGTTTGATGCTAAACGTAATGTTATTATTTTTTCTGACGATCCTCAATGGTGTAGCACTGAGTTCCCTGACGATAGGTTCCTTATCTCAGAAGGTGGAGACAATCTTGCAGATCTGTGCATGATGAGTCTGTGTTCTGATTTTATTATCGCTAACTCATCATTCAGTTGGTGGGGGTCATGGTTGAGTAAGAATCCTAACAAAAGGATAATAGCACCTGACAAATGGTTCGGAATAGGGTATACTAAGAACCATATAACATCTGATCTGTACTGTAGCAATTGGGAGGTATTAAAGTAATGGCAGATAAAATCATACAAGAGGGAGTAGAGATTCCTGATCTTGGTATGTACGAAGACCTACAAATTCAACCTATAAATTCGTGGGATCTAACAAGCACTACATTTATCATACCTCTCAGGTGTGAGACAGCAGATAGAATTAGAAATATAACTACCTCATTGGTATATCTTCTAAAGAATTTTGACACTCAAATAATAATAAAAGAACACGATAAGGAATCTGTATTTCTAAAACAAGTTGTTCCTATGCTTGATCAGGTAGTGCCTCCTATCAAGATGCATAATATACACCACATATTTGAGGAGACAGATGAAGTAATATTCCATCGCACCAGACTACTCAATGATATGTTGGAGTTGGTTGAGACACCTGTTGTATGTAACTATGATGCAGATATACTACTCCCACTAAACAGTTACATACTCGCACAGAATACTATACTCAAAGGTTACAATGGTGAAGATATAAAATGTGTATACCCTTATGGAATAGGTGAATTCCAATACCAGTTGTTTATCAAGGATGAAGATGTTACTCGTTTCATTAATTCTAATTTCAATTTCGGAGCGTTCCAAGGAAAGGCAAACTTATATGATGCCAAGTTTGGTTTCTGTCAATTCTTCGACACAAAAGAATACCGTAGACTAGGTGCAGAGAACGAAGGGTTTGTAGCATATGGTTATGAAGATGACGAACGCTATCATAGATTCAATACTTGTTCTAAGGTATTGAGATTGAATGATCACGTGTTCCACATGGAGCATGGTAGGACACCTAATTCATGGTTCAATAACCCACACATAGAAAGTAACAGGGAACTGTGGCAGAAGTTGAGTAAGATGACTCGCAAACAACTTGAAGAATATTATGCTAACCCTGAGTACTTAAATGCCCGACAGAAATAAAGCGATAAAAAAACTAGATGGTTTTCCTAAAGTGTTGTGGATCAATCTTGATCGCTGCACAGAGAGAAGGAAGTATATGGAAGATCATCTATCCTATTGGGGAATAAAAGATCATCATCGTATCTCAGGTATAGATGGTGAGGAGTTTGAAGAGTACCTAAAAGGAACAGTTCCTGATCAGATGAATACGGGTGAGTGTGCTTGTGTAATGTCACACTTGAGTGCCCTCAAATATTTTGTAGAAGAAACAGATTTAGATGAGGTTGTCATCATGGAAGATGATGCAGATTTATCTACTGCATCTAGTTGGACGTTCACATGGAAAGAAGTACGTAAGAGACTACCCATAAACTTTGATTGTCTGCAACTTACTATTATAAATCCTAATGGTATTACCTTGAAACTTCACCACAGATTTATCAATGACTTTTCTGCTGCTTGCTACCTTATTACTCGTCATCATGCAACTAAGTGCATCCGTCTACACCAAAGAGGAACGCAGTGGAAGATCGACCAAAACATCAGACCAAGAGCAGTCTCCGAAGATCTAATATTAGATAGTGGTAAGACATATGCTACACCCTTGTTCAATTACAGGATGGACTTGGGTTCTAATATACATGAAGAACACCTTGACATTTTTCACAAAGGAAGTAATAATGCATTAAAGGAGTTCTGGGAATACCAAGCAGTGGATCATACCATTGATCAAATCATGGAACTTGATGAGTACGTTGGTAGAGTTCCGCCATCAGTATACCTAAATCAATTGAAAGAACAATGAACACATCTATTACACCACTTGAGAGTGACGAGTACGATCCTATTGTCAAGGTGCCACAACCAGAGTTTACAGGTATGAAAGATTTTGGTGCCATAGGAGTCTTTGATAACTTTGTCAAACCAGAATTTTGTGACTCACTCGTAGATCTTTTTGAGTACTGGTACACTAAAAAGTATTTCAAGAACATACCATCAACACATGATGTGACTAAGATGGGTGACGAAACATTCACATTAGATCATTTCAATGATGGTAAGACTCAGTTTCCACAGGGTGGAATGGGTAGAAAGGATCATCAACTATACCTAGAGATATGTGATCAGACTATGACTATGCAAGTCAACCAGTCTGTGGGTATGGCATTTGAAATGTATGTAAAGAAGTACTCAGGTTTAGTAGATGCATCAGACCCTGTATCATCATGGACATGTAAGTTACAACGAACAGATCCTGGTGGTGGGTATCATGTATGGCATTGTGAGAATGGTAATTTCTTATACAGAGATAGAGTCCTAACATGGATGATATATCTAAATGATATTCCTTTAGAGAATGGTGGAGCAACAGATTTCTATCATCAAGAGATATCTTTCCAACCAAAGAAAGGTACAGTAGTATTGTGGCCAGCAGCATATACTCACATGCATCGTGGTGCATTTCTAACAGGTGAAATGTCAAAATATATTGCAACAGGTTGGTTCATAAGAGAACCTGGTAACGTAACAGAGAAGACACTGAGTCAAGCAGCACAGCAAAAATGATATTTTATACGTGCATTACGAACGGTTATGATACCGTTCCTGACGTATATTATGATAAAGATTGTCAGTATATTTGTTTCCATGATGGATCCATAGAGACTACTAAACCACTATGGAAATATATCAAGATAGATGTAGAAGAGGAGTGTCCAGTTAGAAGATCATATCATCCTAAACATTGTCCTCATTTATATTTTGATGAGGGTGAGTATGTTGTATGGGTTGACGCTGCATATAATATTACACAAGAACTTGTAGAGTTCTCTAAAGAATATGAAGGTGACTTTATGTTACCAACACATCCTGATAAGAGATCATTGACTGCTGAGTTTAATAAATTACATGCTTATGGATTCTCTACCAAAGATGAGATCATAGACATGGCACGTCTCATGCAGAGTAGAGGATATGATCCTAAAGACTACGATCAAACTATAAACTGTGTGATATGGAGGAGACTTACACCAGAGGTTATTGAATGGGGTAAGGTATGGAGAGAATGGTATATGGGTGGAGTGAATAGAGATCAAGTCTCTAGTTCAATGGCAGAGTATCTTGTAGTCAAGGCAGATAGAAATCCTACACCCATGGTGGATCTATCAAAACCAAACAGAGTCAAACCATATAATCATTCATTTTGTATAGACAAACCAACTAATAGATCTATTGTAGACTTACAGACAGAGTTGAATGAGATTTTCAACTTCAAAGATATAGCAAGTATCATGATAAAATCTACAACAGATTCATTACCGTTTGAATTTGGATCTGATATTGATACACAACTAATAGTATTCACATGTATTACTAACAACTATGATGTATTGCCTAAGGAATCATACTACGATCCTAATGTAAAGTATGTCTGCTTCCATGATGGCACTATTGATACTACAGTAAAACCATGGATATATGTTGAGTTAGATTTAGATATAGAAGATCCAAGAGACTTTGCATTCTATGTCAAAGCAAATGCACATGAGTTCTTTCCAGAAAATTCTTACACAGTATGGATAGATGGTTGTTTTGTATTGACTGAGGAGTTTGTAAAGAATAGTATGAAATCATTTCCATTCTCTGTTCTAAAACATGGAGGTAAATTCTCTTTACTTGATGAGATTATAGAAGGATATACATGTGCATTCTTCTCAGAGGAAACTCTCATGAATTTTATAAATGATTTGAATACTAATGGATATAATTTCAAAAAATATTCCAGTCCACAGTGTACAATAGTGTGGAGAAAATTGACAGAAGATATGAAAATATTCAATGAGAGATGGTACATGTGGGGTAATAAAAAATACAATCGTGACAACATACCATTTGATGCTGCCATACAGGACACTGGAATAGAACCACTCTTCTATGGTGATAGAAATCAATCTGGTATCAAATTAGGATTCTTCAATAAGATAGGAAGGAGAGGTAAACATCCACAACATGGTGACAAGAAACAATACCTTAGACTACAAGAATTATTGCTAAAGTTATACAAGATTACTGGACTGAACTATAAAATACATGCTAGGTATAAACACCATGATTTTTACATGAAATATTTTAATATTATATGAAATATTATACTGCGATTACTAATTCTTATTTTCAATTACCACCCAATAAAAGTGGTGAGCATTTTATATGTTATCACGATGGCACTGTAGAAGAGCAAGAAGGTTGGGAACTAAGATACATTCCATATCAACATGATGATCCAGTAAGACTATCACGTTATCCAAAAATTTTATGTCCCATAGATGGCAAGAGTGTTTACATTGACGCATCTAAATTACATACAATAAATGATAAATTTTTTGAAGTGAGTGAGTACATACTCAATAAACATAATTTTTTTCTCATGCAACATCCTCACAAGTATTCATACTTAGAAGAATGTGCTGAGTATATTCATAGAGGTTTTGTAAATTCATTTGAGATAATAAATTTTACGAAGGAGGTGAAGCAAGATACTGAGTTTGATTTTTCTAAATTCTTTTCACCGTTAGGTACAGTTCTATGGAGAAACTCTACTCATTGGTTGCCTAATATGTTATGGTGGAAGTGGTATATGAGATGTGGAAGAAGGGATCAAGTATCTTTATCAGTAGCATTACAAACATCAGGAGTTGAATATGGGTGGGCACCTTGTAGAACTCATGTTGATAAATGGTCTGATGCAAACCCTACAGATGGTGTATGGTGGAAGAATATAGGTGGTAGATATGGCGGAAAAGTTATTGACCCTACTGATACTGTGGAAAAATTATCAAAGATAACTAATCTTAGTATGAAGATGAGATACCGTGCTGCTATTATCAAAGAGACTGGACAATGGTTGTTTGGTGATAGGTCAGGTTATTGGAAAAGAAATGATCCTAAGTTGAAGGTGGTAAATGGATTCTAGGATAGTAATATACAGTTGCATAACGAATGGGTATGATGAGATACCTGATGAGCATTACTATGATCCTGATATCAAGTATGTTATGTTCACTGACAATACTGTGAAAAGGAAAGGACCTTGGGAGTTCAGAGAGATACCATGTGATCACCCATGCCATAGGAGAAGGTCAGCATATGTTAAGATCAATCCTCATAAAGTATTTCCTTATGGTACTAAGACTGTATGGTTAGATGGTTGCTATGTAATGACACCTAAGTTTGTAGACAACTGTAAGAAGTATCTGGAACATAGGTTTACTATCATGAGACACTGTGAGAAGTTCAATTACTATGAGGAAATACTTGAAAGTTTCTTACCATCAATGTGTACTTTTGATGAGGCGATAGAGATATCAAAAGCTATAAGGGACGTGGGATATAACTTCAAGGAGTATTGTAGTCCTGTATTAGCATCTATATGGAGAGTATTAGATCAGGACATGTATACCTTCGGTGATTTGTGGTGGAAGTATTCTCTCATAGGAACCAACAGAGATCAGATATCATTTGACACAGCAAGGCAGTTGACTAAGACAGAACTACAGATCATAGAGAATGCATGGATAAAAAAGGAAGCATACGTTGATGAGAATAATATCAAAAGACATAAGCACCTAGCAGGAGAGGTAGGTATAGTCTTTGGGTATCAGGGTAAGAAGTATAGAAGGAAACTTCATCCACAGAATGGACACAAGCAACAATGGAGACAGAAGAGAGAGTTATTGAACGCACTCCGTCCTATCACTGGGTTGCATCCAATCATTGCTCGCTTCAACTTTGATGAGTTTGTAGATAGGAATGTTCTTTGTCCTCAACTACCTATACAGAGTTGACATACCCGTAACATTTTGTTATAATAAATAACACAGGTGATGATTTCCTCACCTATCATGCTCCCCTTAAACCAAGACCTATAGGGAGAATAAATCAAGTCTTTTTATACCCTTCATATATCGCACTCATTTTCAAATGACAACTATTACACGTAAGCGTGGTGGTTTGCTATCTGGATGGGACGAGTTTTGTGAGTGGGTAACATCCACTAACAATCGCATTTATGTAGGTTGGTTCGGAACTCTTATGATTCCTTGCTTACTTGCTGCTACTGCTTGTTTCATCGTAGCATTCATCGCTGCACCTCCTGTCGACATCGACGGAATCAGAGAACCAGTTGCTGGATCTCTACTATTTGGTAACAACATCATCTCTGGTGCTGTCGTTCCATCATCCAACGCAATTGGATTACACTTCTACCCAATCTGGGAAGCTGCAACCATAGACGAATGGTTGTATAACGGTGGTCCTTATCAGTTGGTAATCTTCCACTTCCTAATTGGTATCTCTGCATACATGGGAAGACAGTGGGAACTATCATATCGTTTAGGTATGAGACCATGGATCTGTGTAGCATACTCAGCTCCTGT
>CEUT01009143.1_pt1 | contig 14523 bp, 21 predicted proteins | sample 531401 | NCBI WGS metagenome assembly CEUT01 (sample SAMEA2622821, study PRJEB7988) | marine metagenome | biome: marine biome (ENVO:00000447); feature: surface water layer (ENVO:00002042); material: "saline water (ENVO:00002010), including plankton (ENVO:xxxxxxxx)" | depth 5 m | reverse complement strand
ATGTCTGGAATATCATTTATCAACAATCCAGCAATTTTTGTATTATAATAAGAGCAATCTAAATCATCTGGAATCGTAGCTTCTGTTTCTGCATTAATATCAAAACAGATTCCTTTATTATATAGGGAATCTGCTAATTCTTTTTTATTTGCTGCATATAGAGCAAGTTTTTGAAAATCTTCTTTGGCTGGCATAATTCTAAGGGAAAGTAACGTAGATAAAACTTCGTTTAGGGGGAACTCAGATAGTTTTTCAATCTGATCTTGGGTTAGTCTTTTCTGAGCCGATAATATTAGTTTTTTCGGATCTTTTTCGACTGCCTCAACCTTACCCTCTATTTTCTTTTTTATCTCCGCATTTGCCTCGAAATTTGCAACCTTGCTCATAAAACCACTTTCTTCCAATTCATACTCTGCCATTTTCATCACAGGCATATCTGCATTTGCTTTACTAGATATTTGTCTAATAAACCCTGCAGTCCTGTCGGCCGGAATTGTTACTACACTTATGTCAAAGAACTTAGGCATTCTATTTATAGCATAAACTTTCTGTCCATTTGGGAGAACTTTATTCATATCTTCAGTTAAATGACTGCAGTACTCGGCTCGAGTTTTAGCTCGATTGTGACATACTGAACATTCATCCCAAGGTACTTTACATCCCATACTTACAGCTGGTAAACGACCAGAATTTAGTTCTTCTATTAGCTTCGAGCCTTTGCTATTATCTATTTCCAGTATTAACTCAACTCTTTTCATTTTAGGATTATAGTATGAAAATACTACTTTACCCATAGAACGGTTTGGATCTTTATTAATATGGTGTTTATAGATGTGGGCCATGGCTTCGAAGGTTTTATGATAATCTTGTAGTGCTTTTTCAGGGAAGTAGTCACCGTTTCGGTTTGAACCGAAAAACTCTCCAGAGGAGAGTGCGTTAACTAGGGCATAACTTTTTCCGTCTTTTTCTTTTAATTTGTCTATAAACTCAGAGAGCTCAGATGAAAAATCTGCTTTTTTCTCAAGTGTTTTGGGACTAAACAAAGTAAAGACTTCAGAATCATTATCCCCGTATTCAAAGTATACGTTTTTTATCATAAAGTTTGCTATAGCGTTTTTTGTTGTTGCTTTTTTTCTCCTGGGTGCAACTCCAGGAACTGCGTTTATTTAATTAAATACTGTCAGAGAGTACAGTGCCTAAGGTTTTTCTCAAAGCATCTCCTGCTCTTGAGCCTTTTTCTTTTGCAGCTGTTTCTACTAATTTTTTATTTATGTCAGATAAAGTGTTAAAAGTATCTGGTGGTGGTCCACCGAACTCTTCTCCATAACCACGTGCTATTGATTGTCTTATATAAGCACCTGCAGCTAAGGGATCTTGTGCCATGTGTGGCGCAAAGTGATATAAAGAAGACCAGTATCTTGCTACTGTTTCAGGGTCTTCCTTTTTTAATTGTGGATGTGCTTCCATCATTTTTGAATAATATTCAACACTCTGTGCTTTAATTTTTTTCTCTTTGAAGTAGTCCATCATTTTATCTATGAAACCGCCTGCAATTCCAATACCTGCACCTACTGCAAGTCCTTGAGCAGCTCGTTGTAAAGCTGTTCTAATAGCATTGCTTCTCATCATATTTGGAAATAAGCTCATTTGTTGTGCTTTCTTTTTCATTATCGTACTCTCCTAAATACCGGTTGATGAGCACTTGGACGTCTTTCTTCATAATAATTTTTTAAAATTTCGCCTTGCTCTTCTTGGCCTTTTTTCTTTCCTGACCCATAAGCTAATGTTCCACCAACTGCTGCGCCAGTTAACATAGGATGTTTTTTAACGAAATTTATAATTCCTCTTCCTATTGTGCGAATCATTCCGATTCGTGCATACTTTGGCAGTTCATGCTTTTCAGCTAGGTCATTATGCTTATCATTATAATGTACGATAGCATCATTTATTTTGCAAGCTCTTTCTGCTTCATTCTCGATGTGTTTTGCTAACTTATAGATTTCAGAATTTACATTAGGTGTTCCTTTGTAAGTAGCTTCTTTTTCAAAATCTATGTGAGGCATAACTTCGGTATATTTTTCAACTAAACCTTGTGCAATTTTTACTCCTGCTTTTGGAGCAGCGTATTCAACAACATACTTAACATTATTAAATGGTGTATTATCTAAAACTTCTTGTTTTGTACAAAACGCTAATTTATCAAACGATTGTTCTATTGTCATAACAGACTCTCTTAGATTATCATCAAGAAAATCTAAAGTTCCTTTTAACTCATAAAGCTCTTGTCTAACTTCTGATTCAGTTCTTGAGTCTTCTACAGAAGCTGTCTTAGAAAAATTTTCTTCTCCTAAATGCTCTTTATACATTTCAAATATTGATATGTCGTCTTTTACAGGTTCCTGTTCGTAGTCACTGTAATTACTTTCTTTTATAGGGTCTACACTTGCAACCTTTTCATGTACTACAGTTGGGTCTGCTAATGCAAAGTCAATGTATTTATCTGATGCTTTTTTCATAAGTTCAAGGTAAGCTTCGACGTTTGCAGCTTCAGCTACTCTATTTATTTGTTGCTTATTTAGACCTTTGTCTGAAGCAACTTTTGTTAGAGACTCTGTAAGTGCAATATCATCAGAGAGAAATTTCTCTGCTACTTGTTTTCCTAATCTATCTAAATCGTGTGATGTTATCATAATTCTAATATATATTATCTCGTAATTTTAGTCAAGTTATTTTTTTATTTATAGTAAAAATCTTCTTCCAGTAGCCATTTCCAATGATATTATTGCAAAAATACTTGAATGAACAAAGTCATCTGGACCTATATTGATATATTTAGAAGTTCCTCTAGCTTCATCATATTCAACTTGTATATTTAATATGTCATCCACATAGTCTTGAAAATCTTTATATCTAGGAAACTGTAGTTTACCGTGTTTTATTAATTCAAAAAACTTATTCATAACAACGCTCCTACTTAAAGTATACGCTGGCATTTTAGCGTTCCACTTAATGTTGTCTTTTTGATTTGGCATGTGCTGATAAGCAATTACTCTTTCGTAACCAATCCTATTTCTAATTTCTGAATTAGGTGCCTCACCCATACCGTAGTCCGCAGCTAATACCTTTACATTATACTTTTGCATTAACTCAGGGATCTTTCTATGAATATAAGCATAATCTGCCTCTTTTCCAACAAATCTTTTTGTATAAACACATCTAAGTACTTCTTTACTAGGATGTGGTTGCCATACTGATATTAAAGTATAAGATCTTTCAGAGTTTACTGGGCCGTAGTCTATCCCCATAAAGTTAACACCTTCTTTCATTATAGGCTCGTCTTCACCCATTTTTTGATTGCTATCACAGCAAGCAATAATCTCATCTAATTTAACTGGACTTACTCCATCATCATAAGGTAAAGCTAAACTCTCATTATAAAAAATAGCTTTACTAGAATGCTCCATTTTTTCTAAAACGTCTTTTTGCCAATCTACCCAAGGTGCTTTAGCAAAGTGTAAAAGACAAACCCTGTAACCTTCTAAAGTGGGTGGATTACTGGTATCAGAATAAGTCGATACCCATTGACCATTTTTATTTTCTAAATCTCCTCCACATTTTTTACATATGATTCCATGTTTTCCAATATTATCCTCTCCTAAAATATTCCATTTATTACACTTTCCACATTTAATAGTATATTCGCTCTGAGTGGATCTATTCCATATGTCAGCTAAGGTTCCTCTTGTTCTTTTAGGTGTTCCAGAAAATAAAGACTTTTTATGCATTGATCTGCTCATAGTCTCTCTAATAATAGGTATGATGTCTGCTCTTAAATCCTGGCACTCATCAAATAAATTCATGTCGGCTGAGTATCCCCTTAGTCTGTCTGCGCTTAATAAAGCATACCTAAGATACATTCTGCTTCCATTTAACATCTGTTTCATGAAAACGTTTTGGACTACAGAGGCATTTAAGTAGTGTTCTTTTATAAAAGGACTACCCTCCATAACAGGGTTTACCCTATCATGTGAAAATACTTTAGTCTGATCTACAGTAGGAGCAACATATAATGTTTTAAAGTGCGGTATTAAGGCACTGTTTGCTATCATTATATTTGCTAGTGTAGTAGATTTTGCAGTCTGTCTTGAAAAATGTAAGACTACATCATCAGCGTTTGTATTATAAATTTGGCGTAAGTGGGGATAGTCGTCTAAACTTAATTGGTGTCCATTTAAGTAAAGAAAAGCCTCCGCAAATTCGCTTCTACTTAGCTCAACCTGTTTAGGCATTTATTTACCTCTTTTAGACTTATTACTTTGTTTGTATTTAGCGAGATCTCGTTTTTTTCTTTTAGTAACACTAGGCTTTACATAGTATTGTCTATCATAAACTTCTCTCAGTGTTCCGGCCTGCTCCATTTTCTTCTTTAATCTTCTTAGAGCTACATCTACATTATTGTCATAAACTCAAACCATTAGACCGTTTTCCGGCTTAAGTTTTTTCTTATTAAACTTCCTTCTCCTTCTGTTCTCTTTCATTTTTATTTAGTGATTTTAGTTCTTCAAAGAACTTTCCATAAGGGCCATGTTCTATGTATTTATACATTATATTACGGTAACTGGTTCTTGGAACTCCCCAGCCTTTACTGTAAACAAATTGTCTATCGTCTTCAAGTTTCTGGGCAAAGTCTTTTAACTCTTCTAAACCTTCCATAACTTCTGCCTCTTTTTTCTTAATATACCAGTTTTTCATCCATCCTTCTGTTAAGTTTTCTTTATACCTCTTTAACGCCATTACATCGTTGTGAAACTCTTTCACATGACGATCAAATATATTTGCAAGGTGTTGAGCCACTTGTATCTCAAAAACAAACTGGTGTTTAGGATCTCTTACTTCTTCTCTGGTAGGAGGGCTAACGACCCACTCGTCTTGCAATAAATCATAAACACCAAATTTTGCATCTTGCCATGCTGTTGATACTCCTGAAAAGGGTACCATATAAAAATTAACGGGGTGTCTTCCCCCGACACTTAAAAAACCATTAATCTCTTTTCTTGCCTTTTGATATTTATCATCATAAGGATCTATAGATACATTAATATCAATATCAGAAGTTTCTTTATATTTATATCCAGTAATTGAACCTATAATAAATACTTCTTTAACTACGTTTTTAGGGACAAAAGAGTATAACTTCCTTAAAAGCTGCTCTTTAACTTGTGGTACTATTTTTTTATCAGAAGTCCAGACATCGACTGCCATAGTATCTTGAGGCTTATCTAGAATTCCTGCCATTTTTTTTAAAAATTTAATCATTTTCTAAATCACTTATATGTATATCAGGAGAGTTATTATCATCATTTTTATTATCTTCTCTGTAGGATTTTAACTTCACATTAAACTCAGCAAAAAAATCTTTTTTATCTCCAGTATCTTTTTCTAGTCTGTCTATTCTATCAGTAAGTTTTATAGCCAACGCACCCCAACGCTGTGCTAAATCTGGGTCACCTTTAGAACGTTCTTTAAAATTATAGTATGAGTCAGTCATCATATCTCTTAGCATTAAGTCAAAAGATTTATCAGGAGCAGCTCCAAGTTTCCATAGTAAGTAGTCTTTGTCTCCTTTTAAAGCCATTTTATAAAAAACCTTTAATTCGGGGATTTCTACTTGTGCTACATACTCTTGCTTATCTCCGACTGTCCAATCACTTACATCAAAAAAGTAGTGTAAAAATTCTTGTACATCCTCAGATGCATACTCCATGTTATATTTACCATTTACTATCAACTCGATATCTTCTTCGGATATATTACATAAAGCTAAAGAAGTAATTAATCTATACATAAGAGGGTCATTCATTATTTTAAACGCCCCTTCGATTCCATCTACACCTGATGGAACATCTAGGTTATATAAATATCCGAACATTTTTTCTAGTTGCCACTCTTGTAACCAAGCAGTTTCAATGGAGTTAGTTGGGTCATTAAAATACTCAGGCTGCTCAGTAGAAAACCTATTGTATACTTGCTGAATACCAGGAAGAGGAAATTTTAACCCTAACTCTTCTAAACGATCGTGTATAGCTACAGGCTTTTCTCTGCCTACGACTAATGCTTCTAAGTATCTTATATAAGGTATTTGCATATTATGTTACTAGTCCTTCTATTGGGCAAAACAAATATTTTTTGCCTCTTAAATGTTTAATTTTAAATACTCTGTTTTTTACTTTAAAAATAAAATGGTCCTTTGCCATATCAATAAGTTTAGCAGGACCACTTTCTATAATTTTTAGCACATTTTTTTTACTTTTTTTTGACATGTAAGTGCCTTCATATGTCATCCACTCAACTGTGTGATCTCTTGTCCTCCTTATAGGAACCGGATAAGCTTTATCTAGTAAGTGCTTTTTAGAGCTCCAGGAATAAACTTTGTCCGTTCCAGAGGGACAGTAAAGCCTTAAATCAAAATGTGTCCCGTTTTTGTTTTTATGTATGTGATAGCAAAAATCCCAATCGACTAGATCGGGGTCTGTGCTAAAATAAGAAAAACCTTTTTCATAGTACTTAGAAACTTTCGGCACGACATTGAGGATTATAACAAACTATGCGTCTCCTCTTGGTTCCGTTAGTAAATACTACTGACGTAAATTTAGCCATGCTTGAATCACACTTTGGACAATTAGTTGACGAGTGAGATCCATATAATTGCTGTTTAGGTATCTCTGATACATTATTACCAAGAGATCTTACAGCGAATTTTTTCTTCTTTCTACTAATTAAAGACACGTTTTAACTTCTCCCTATCTAGTGTTAGGTGTTTAGCCCATTTCTCTAATTTTTTATCTAGTTTACCATCAAAAGTTTCTTTGACTTTTTCTTCAAATGCTTCGTAACTTTCAGGTTTCCACTCTTCTGCTAATTTGCAAAAAAGTTTGTCATGATCAGCATCTGTAACTAGAGCTATTTTTTCACTGCCATCTGCAGGTTGATAAAGCTCTAAAAAGTCTTTTACCTTCTCATCTTTATTTGGGTCTTGATCATTTATAAATAGTTGACTCATTTTTAATCTCCTTGTTAACCAAACAATCCTTCTGTTATATGTCCTATAATCTGTCCACCTGTTGCTGCTCCATATAGAGCAAAAGACTCTATCGAAGCTCCATAAGCTAAACAAGTTATTGAAGCTAATGTTAAAGGTACGCTTAGTTGGTGTAAAAACACATTTACTGGGTGTTCTTCCTTTTTATACTTGTCTGAGATAAAAGAGCAATTTTCTATAATTTCTGGAATCAAGAAGTCAAACTCTAGGCGCTTTAGCCATTTTAGAAAAACCATTTTTCTATAACCTCCTTAAATAAATATCCAATTATCATAGCATAAAGGCCCCACACCATTCGTGTGTAATTCATCCTCATTTTATCTACTACTTTGATAGTATCTATAGCATCATTTTCTCTTAGCTTAGATACATACGACGTATTTTTATTTACTCTTACTACAACTCCATCCTCAGGGTTGTATAAGTTTTTAATTAGATCTTCTCTTTTCTCTAATAAATCTTTTACATCTTTTTGAACATTATCAATTTTTTCTTCTAATACGGCAAGCTCTCCATTAGGCAATTTTTGCTTAATGTTATCTAGTAATTGTTTTAATTCAGTATTACTGGTCCTCGCCATCTTCATTTACCGTGTTAAAATAAAAGTTTAAATCTTGCTCACTAGGAGCTGAATTAAAGGTAGCAATAGGTTTCATAGACATATCATATATAGTTACAGGAGCATTGTGTCCTACAACTTGATCGCAGCTGTAACCTCTTTCGTACTCAGCGTGATCCTGTATTACAGATGCTATCTTTAAACTCTCTTCGCTACCATTATGTTCAATTAAGATATACATAGTTTAATATACTCGCTTTTATACTGGTTTGTCAAGCTTTAATCGTTTACTGGTACGAAGGTCTTCTTCTTAGGGCTAGAGAATATAGTACCTAAAGCTGAGCCAAACGCTCCTGCTGTCGCAGCTGATGATAAAACACCTTTAGGGTTTTTCTTTAAACTCCCTAGATTTAAAGCTCCCGTTAAAAGTGCTGATGGTACTCCTCCACCCATTATACCTCCAACAACTCTTTCAGCCGGAGTTCTATCTTTTTCAACTTTCATATACTTTGCAGAAGCATATTTTCCTTGAACACCTTTAGGAGAAGACTTTACACTTCCGCCTTTTCCTGCCCATAATACTTTTCGTGCCCAATAATTTGCACTAAACTTATCATTCACACCTTTTATTCCTGCTGATCTTGCTAGATAAGATTTTCTAGCTGCTTCACTATAATTGTGTCCGTACCCTGATGCTCCAAAATGTATTATCTTAACTTTATCACCTTTTTTAGCTAATACAACTTTTTTCTTTTCTTTTCTCCAAGACTTCATAGGTTTATTATATCCAGGGAATGTGTGTCCCCTATACTCTACTGAAGCTTTTTTCTTTAAGCCTGTACCAGCAGCTTCTCCATGTTGTGTAAACTGTTTACCTTCTTTCATACCTTTTCTCTTTATTCTATTAGCTCTCGCTAGTCTTTTTTTACCCTCTTCTGTATCTTTAAGCTTTTCAATTTTCTTTTTAGGTAAGTATACCTCTCCAGTCTCTGAAGACTTTTTACCTGAAGGAGTAGTCCATTCTTGTTCAGTCCATTTCTTTAAAGATTTTTGAGAGTCTTGCAACGCAGCGGTCTTTTTAGTAGTGTATCCTCCCCCTGCATCTTTATAAGCTTTGGCAAGAAATTGCGCTTTACGAGCACTTCACTGCCCACTTTTTCCGCCCTTATTACTTGCAAGTATTCTTTTATATATTCTTTTTCTCATTCCAGGATGAGTATAATTTCCAGCTGCATTTACCTCAGCTGTTTTATTTCTTTCTTTAGTAATTTTTTTCATATCTTCTATAAACCTTCTGTATACAGCTGCTGCTTTGCTCTTTCCTGCTACTCGAGCTCTTTGCTCCATAGCAATAGCTGCTTGAATTTTATGTGCGTGTTTTTTTCCACTATTCTTAATTTTAGACACAGACTTTATAGCTTCCTTCTCATTTACAAACCTTAAACCCTGTATAGTTCCTTTTGGGTTTTCATCTGTATATAAGTCAGAATGTTTTTTAGATAAAGCTGGCTGTCCTTTTTTTCTGGGGATTCTAGGATTTTTTTCAGCTAGTTTTTGTCCTTGAGAGTTACCTTCTGGAGGAGAAGCTTTTTTAATCTCTTCAGGCAATCCTTTATGTTTAGTTTCAGCGTACTCTTCGGCTTTTTTAGCTTTTATTCTTTTGGCTATTGCTTCTATTTTAGCAGCAAATTCAGGATCTAATTTAGACTTATCTAAAGTTCCTTCTTTCTCTGCATGGACCATACCCATAAATCTTTGTTGTGCTTGACTTTTAGCTGGCATTTTAATTATCCTTGTTGCTTTCTTGTATCCTTAATATTTTTTCTCGCAAGCCTTCTTTCGACAAACTTGCTACTATTTCAACTAATGCTTTATAACTTCTTTCTAATCCTTTTTGTTCAATTTGAATTTTCTTCTGTTGCGAGATTAACTCAATGATAATCCCTTCTAAACGTTTAAATCGCTCCTCGAGATCCTCCATTAATTCCTTTTCTATAAAGGCTGTTCTTTTTTGTATGAACATTCAAAAAGCAGCGGCTGCTACTATTGGAATGCCATACTGTTCTAATATTACTAACCAATCCATACATGTACTCCTTTTGCTGGGCTTGTCCCATGTTGCTAGTAAAAATATTCATTACTTAATCCTGTTTGGAAAAACAGTTTTGTAGCGTATTGAATCTTGAGGCGAATACGTAGATTTGTGGATAGCATCTCTAAAAGCAATGTTTTGTGAAATATTTGGATTTACAGATCTTCCATCACCTCTATACAGTCTCTTACCTTTTGGAGTTTTTATTTCAACTATCGACGTCGTATGTGCTTTTACTCTACCTTTTGTCTTCGTATTCGATTTTACTATTTTTGCGTTGTTATCTTTTGCGGTCTTGAATATCTTATTTAAATTATCCATTTCTTGACCCCAGTTTTTACTTGGTTGGTACGCTGTTATACTTTTTGGATTTACTGATTCAGATGCAAAAAACCTATATTTAGGAAACTCTTTTTTATATGATGGTATACTATTTTTAGGAACATATACTTTAACCTTTTTAGGATCAATATTTATGTTGCCTTTAAATAGTGTTTCTTTTCTTAGATTGCTTGCTTTATTTTTAGGTCTGTCCATTACAATAGCCCTAAATTTATTACTTCCTGAATATATTGTATTTCTTCCAGTGCTAACGTACTCACTTAGAGCATCAGGTATCATGTCATCAATATTTCGTAAAGACTTGCCCTTTTCACCTAAAGACTTGCCTGTCATTATTTTACCTGACTCTAATATCTTTGCTAAAGAGTTTTTAGAAGTTGAATGTGCAAAAAACTTACGCATAAGAGAAGCTTTTTTATCAAACAAAGACAACTGTAATGGTCCCTTTGGTTTTTTAGTTTCTTCTAAATTTTTCTTCATTTTGTTCATAACCCAATCTGGATATACCCCTGACTCTCTGGCTTTAGCTGCATTTATTCTTGACTGGTCGTGTGTTTGCTTCTTTACAAATCTAAAGTATTTGTAAGATTCGGAAACGGGATTCAATTTTTTTGCTGCCATTTTAGGCATTTGATTTTTACCACTCGGCACTTCTAATTTGTCGATCTTAGGTACTCCTGGAATCTTCCCCATTGCTGCGGTTGTTCTAGGCGGTTTTTTCCCTAGTATAGGTGGTACATCTAAAAGCTTAATAGTATTAGCAAGGGTATCCGTAACACCATTAAGTGCCTTGGGTACCCTTGCCATCTGATTAGCTTTTTTATAAAAGTATTTACCCATTGTCCTCTTTATCCCTTTTTTTATCTGGTCACAGGTTATCACAGAGCATGTAATACACAACTTTAAATTGATGTAAAGTCTGCTCTTTATAGAGCTTAAATAACCCTTTTACATATCAAGCATGAGCGCCCAGACCGAGTAAAATTACAAGAACAATTAACCAATCAGCCATTGAACTACTTCTTGCCTAGAGCCTTTTTAATGCTACCCCATACAATGTCAAGTAAAATATCATCATATTGAGTTGGTGTCATCTTTACGATTTTTTCCAAGCCGTAAAAGACTGCTAAACAAGTTGGCCAATTGGCCATTAACCATTCCATCATGGTACTTCCTCCTATCGTTGTCTATTCAGTTATTGCCTTGGGATACTAGCGCTTACCGCCCCAGTACTCCGTAGCGTGTCCTTCGTTAACTAGTTGCTGATTTACGCTAACCTCAGCATCCTTAACGAATATCTCACCTAGACATCGGCCGTACTTGCCGACTCCATGTGATTGAAGCGTAAATTCTAAATCGCTGGCCTCTAGTATTTCTACTAGTCTATCTTTAGCCGCTAGCCCCGCTTTCTTTTCAATGGGGTCTCGTGTACGTGATTCAGGAGTATTGATTCCTCTCATTCTTATTCTGATCTTTCTCCAAACATCGAAGCCAAGATCAACTAAACAATCAATTGTATCTCCATCCACGATCCGAATCGCTTTTGCTTTGTACTCATACATAATTTAGTAATTCCTTAGTTAATTGTCAATGAAAATTATAAAGTTATTCTTCAGTAATAGTTTTACCACGTTGTGATTTATATGGTAATTTATACGAAGAAGCTTTCTTTTTTCTTCTTATTACTACCTTACCAGTTTGTGTGTCTAACACAGTTTCGACTATATATACTGTTCCTTTCTTATTTGTATATAAGACCGTCTCTAACTGATACTTCCCTACTGGAGCAGAAGTACATTTTTGAGTTTCTGCTCCAATTAAAAAGGTAGTTACTAACATTGTTAATAAAAATTTAGTCATTTATTAATATTCTTTTGTTTGGATACTGCCTTGTTTGCTGTGTTCTTCCTAAGATATCGCAGTCTCCTTCGTCATTGTTAAACTCTTCACAGTTAAAAAAGATATCGTTTCCATTGTATTGATATGATCCATCATCACAGAATCCATCACCTAACCAATCTGCTGGACCACATATACCATTACAATCTTCTATAAGTCCCGGTGTACACCCTTCATCGATAATTTCACAATCACCTTCATCGAAGTTTACTTCTTCACACCATAAGTTAATTGGGACAACATTACCTTCCTCGTCATATATTCCCCAAGCCCCATCATCACAGTAGCCATCGCCAATCCATGAAACAGGCGCACAGTTACCATTACAATCGAGTATCATTTCACCATAATTTTCTAAATAGTATTCTGTGTTACAGTCATTAAATTCACAGCTATCATCGTCTACGTTTGCATTTGAATCATAATTTAATGCAGTGTCATCTGTACATCCTAAAACTATATCATTAATATTTATTGTGAAATTAAAGTCTGCTCTGTTACGAGTGTTTAACATACTCATGTAGTATGTACCAGGAGATACAACTCCCATGTTTACTTCATTTTGGCCTGTTGTAGTAAAGGAGTTTAACACGCTATCTCCTATGGCCATATTATCTGGGTTACATTGATAAAAAACACTACATTCAAATCCTGTAGCATCTATATCTATTGTATATATTGCTGTTTCTTGAACATCAAATGCTAACCAATAAGTTTCGTCTGCATCCAAAGATGTAGAAAAAGATAAACTTTCCCAATCATATATACTAGCTGCTTCACACCCTACTACTGGTTCTGGGTCAATGTCGGGACCTACTATAGATTCCGCTTCATCGCATGATTGGATTCCGGTAACAGCAAATAATGTAAGAAACAAAATAAATGCTTTTCTTAACATTTTGATTCCTCCTCTAGAATTTGCTTCCAAGAATCTCTTCTATTATTTCGTCTAGTTCCTTTATTGAAGTCTTCAAAGAAAAAGTCATGTCTCCTTGAAGTCGTTGTACCTCTTCCCCCTCATCATAAAAAATAAGAGTAGGAAGAATTACTACTTTATTATTGTTTTGTATTTTAGGATAATTTTCAATATTTATCCTATATACTTTTGCATCAAAAGTTTCCCATTCATCTAATAAAGTCACTTTATTTGCTTCGTTCCATCCTGCCCAAAACTCAACAACAACTACTCCTCGTGCTGTAGCTTTTGAGAAATTTTTATCTGTTAAGTCTCTAACCTGTCCAAAAACTGTGGTTAGTAAAATTAATCCTGTTATTATTCATTTATACATAATTGTCTACTGGTTCCCATTGAAAACTTTCTTTTCAATTTTTTCAATATCTTTTTTTATGTCTTCTATATCCTTTTGGATTTCCATTAACATATTAGCGTTCATGTTTTGCTTCATAGTATACTCTTGTCTAGTGGGCGGCCAAGTTGTGCTTGGATCTACTGCATACACACCTTCTCCAATAGGAGTAAATTTATTTTCTAAAGAAGTAAACTTTTTTTCGAGCTCTATAACGACTGAATTATCCTTATTTTCTAAAGAATCAAATCTGTCATCTAGCTCAGCCATAAATGTAAAATACATTGTAATAGCAGACACTAATAAAGATCCAACATATATTATAGTTTTTAAATCTATTTTAAACTTTGAAGTTTGTAAATTATCCATTGTTAGGTCTGGACCACCACTGGGCATTGGAGTTGGCTGTGCCGAAACCGGAGCAGTTGCCTGTGTAAACTGTGGTTGCATAACAGGTGCCTGCTGAACTGGTGGTGGGGGAGGTGGAGGTGGTGGAGGTGTTTGTATTTCCAAAGCTTCCATCAACTGTGCTTCACTAAGTAAGCCCCACTCTATCAAAGTTTGACCTACTTGCGCATCAGGACCTTTTACTGCCATTACTCCATCAAGTTGTTGTTGAGTTACATAACCCTTTGATACTAATATTTCGCCTATTAATTGTGCCATTTCTTATTCCTATTAAAAGACAGTGAAGTTAACTCCTGCCTTTAGTTCATAAGCGCTAATACCCCAATAACTTAGATATCTCGCTTCACCAAACATTCCAAAATTCCTATTAAATTTCCATCCAGCTACTACACCACAATCGTAGTCAATTGACCCTTTTTCATGTTTAAAGGAGTACTCAGTTAAACCTTTGCTGTATGGCATTATTGACGCTCAGCTATGTACCCACCAATCTTTTTCATATCGGTAGTAGTCTATTCCAATAACAGGAGATACCTCTCATTGATAGCCAAGTGCGTCTATTTCTTCTTCATTATATAATGTAATTAAGTCGCCGTAGTAGTACTCGTAAAATTCATCGTCGTCTTCGGCTACTATATTGCCGTCGTCATCATACCAATTATATGAGCCTATACCTGCTTCTTCATCTATCCAGTAAAACTCGTCTGAGTATCCGTAGTTGTAGGCTAACTCCCACCATCTTCCTTGGTTTTGCTGTAGCCAATCATTAAAAGGAAAAAGCCCATACGCTGGATGAGCTCTAAAATTGCCGCCTACA
>CEUT01067643.1_pt1 | contig 14551 bp, 19 predicted proteins | sample 531401 | NCBI WGS metagenome assembly CEUT01 (sample SAMEA2622821, study PRJEB7988) | marine metagenome | biome: marine biome (ENVO:00000447); feature: surface water layer (ENVO:00002042); material: "saline water (ENVO:00002010), including plankton (ENVO:xxxxxxxx)" | depth 5 m | reverse complement strand
GATGTGTTCATGTTGTTGGATGATATGGGAATATTTGATGAACCTAAGCCAATGAACAGGTCTTTAGGCGGAATGATGGGGCTGAACTTCTAGGGGGGTAGGTGCGTGGCAGAGAAAGATAGCGAAATCTTAGAAGAAGTTCTTGAGCAAACAAAGCGAAAAGAGACTTTAGAAGAAGAAATCGAACAACGAACTAAGGATTTGAAACGTTCTTGGCTATCGAATGTTCCAATAGAAGACCACAGTATTTTGGAAAAGAAATACGCAGAAGATTTCAGAATGAGTTTATCTGATGCAAGAAAGGAATTGAAGTATACTTTGACTAAGTATGAGATTGAAGGTTCTGACATTCCTAGAACAGTAAAGCAATTGAAAAAATACCGAAGGACTCTCAAAGGAGAGGACAAGGTAAAGATTACTAATTCAATTGAGAATTTAATCAAAGCATATTCTGACCATTTGGATAGAAGCATGGATAACATCTACTGGATTAGTAAATACAAACCAGTTCTCAAAGACATGACTTGCTCAGAAGATAATCTAATCAAACTATCATATGTTGACGATGCAACCACAAGGCGAGAACTAATTGATACTCTCTGTAAATATTGGGAAGCAAAAATAGAGAAGGAGGATATGCCCTTCAATTCTGATTACTCAAGATTGACAAAGGAGATGACTAACACAAAAAGACAATTCAAAAGATTGTTGAAGAAGCATATGAAAACCACTTCTCCAAAGGATAAAATCAAACATCACATTCTAAAATCTATATGTGAAGAACCCGGAATATCTGCAAGGCAGATACATGAGAGACTACCAAAGAATCTCTTTACAAAAACGACTCCAAACGTAATTGCAAAAATGGCTAAACAAGAAAATATTACTACTGTTAACGGTGCTTTCTACAAGTTTAGTGATGAGATAAAGAAAGATATCTATGCTTATACTGCTGCATTCATTGACTCAGATGGCTACATTACAATGGATAAGAATTACAATCCAAGAGTCGGTTTAGTTGCAACCGGAGAAAGAGGCAAGGCTTTCATGATAGAGATGCACAAGTCATTAGGATGTGGTAGATTACATCTCGACCAAAAATCTCCACAGGATACAAGACCAGTGAACAGATTGAACTTTTACTCAGGTGATGATGTTACAGAACTACTAACAAAATGTAGGCCACATTTCAGAATGAAAGGTAAGAATGCTGATATTCTGTTAGAGTTAATCAGGATGAAGAAATCACATAAGAAGGCTGATTGGTATAATGAAAGGAGAGAAGAACTCTTCAAGTTGATGAAATATGAGAATCATAAAGACCACGTAGGTTATGATTTCACACGATATGATATTGACATTGATACTGTTGCCAAACTACATGACAACTGTAAGATGGGTGCAATGGATGTTATCGAGGGGGTGATTGCATAACTTGGTTTAGCATTCTGAAAAAAGATAACAGTGGTTGGGTTGGAGAGTTAGATGACTCAAAGAAAAAATATCTAAAAATGACACCTAAAATTAAAGTTAAGATTCCTGATTTTGAGTATCCTGATGAGAAAACAGAGATACCTAAAATATTAGATGCAATGAAAAATAAAAAACTAAAACCTACTGAAATGGAAGAGACAGATAAAGAAGCAAAAAATATGTTATTTAGTTTGGTAGAAGATAGTAAAGAAAATTACAAAGACCTTATCAGAGATTTGAAAATATATACTACTAAGCAGAAAGTAAAGTACAACAGGAAAAGACCATATCAAGTAACAGATAAAATAAAAATGCCTAAAACTACAACCATAAACACTCCATCTTTTCCAAGTGGACACTCGATTGAAGCATTTGGAATTGCTACTGCTTTAGCCCACAAGTTTCCTGAGAAGAAAAAAGAACTGATGGAAGTTGCTGAAAAGATATCAGATGCAAGAGTGGAGATGGGAGTTCACTACCATTCTGATAAAAATGTAGGAAAGCAAATAGGAGAGATGATTGGTAGAGCGTATGTAAAGGAGGCGATGTCATGACTTGGTTTGAAGTTCTTAAGAGAAAAAAGAAGAAGGCTAGGCGAAGGAAAAAGAAGTCAAACGTCAATGCCGCAGGTAACTATACCAAACCCGGAATGAGAAAGAGGATGTTTCAGAGAATCAAAGCAGGTGGCAAGGGTGGCGCACCCGGCCAATGGTCTGCAAGAAAAGCACAGATGCTTGCTCAAAGGTATAAGAAAGCAGGTGGTGGCTACCGTGACAAATAATTGGTTTGTAACTCTTAAAGCCAAAAAGAAAACTCAACAAGACCTAGCAACTTGGACAGATGAGGAATGGGGAAGTGCAGAACAACACAGTGCTAAAGAAAAAGGGAAGAAAGTACCTTCCAAAACAAAAGGCAGATACATGCCAAAGTCTACTTACAAAAAAACTCCTAAGTCTAGGTTAAAGTATCAAGATAAAAAGAAAAAAGCAGGTCGTAGAAAAGGCAAGCAACATGTTCCAACAGGAAGGAAGTTCTCTCAGAAGTGATTATCATGCCAATTCGTAAAGTCAAAGGAGGATACAAGTGGGGCAAAAGTGGCAAGGTCTATCGTAGCCGTAAGGATGCTGAACGACAAGCAGCCGCCGCTTATGCTTCCGGCTACAAGAAGTCAGAAGATTGGTTTGACACTTTAAAGAGAGAAAAGCACCCTGCATTAAAGAGAGCAGGTGTTAGTGGTTTTAGTAAACCAAAGAGAACTCCTAAGCATCCTAAGAAATCACATGTAGTAGTTGTAAGAGATGGTAAGAAAGTCAAGACTATTCGATTCGGAGAACAAGGTGCTGATACAGTAACCGAAAAAAATCCGAAAGGAAAGAGGAAAAAGAAACAAGCATCATTCAAGGCTCGCCATGCTAAGAATATTAAGCGGGGGAAAATGTCTGCGGCGTATTGGGCTAACAAAGTAAAGTGGTAAGCATGGTAGAAGAAAAAAGAAGATTTAGTTTAACTAGTTTGTTTAGGCAAACTACGCCCAAACCCGCAGATAGAACAGTATACAATCCGGGTATACAAGAAAGAGATAATTCATATCTTTTGACTAGTCCAATTATCTATCACATAGTATCTCAATCTACTATTGTTAGAACTTGCATTACTCAATTGAAACAAGAAATATTCAGAAGAGGTTATCACTGGCAATCTAAGTTTGCTCTAAAATGCAAAAATTGTGCTAAGGAACATGAAAGCACCGTAAAAGAGTGTGTTGATTGTGGAAGCACTGATTTGATTAAACCTGATATTGAACAACTAAAATACGCTAAAAAATTCTTAGATGGATATGTAAATTGCTCAGAGCAACTATTCATTGATGTCCTAAAGGAACTTGAAGATGACTTGAATATTATGGATGACGCATATTTGGTAATGGTGAAAGAATACTATGCTGATAACAATTCCAAAGTTAGGATGCACAGAATCAAGGAAGTATACAGAGGCGACCCAGTTACTATGCACATCTATGCGAATGATTTGGGAGAGAGAGGAAAAGCCGGATATACTTGTCTAAGACATAGAAAAAGAATAAGTCAGAGTTCAACAGAACTTTGTGAGGTTTGTAATTCAGAACTCTATCCTGTTCATTATGTTAACAGAGTAAACGGTGAAGAACAATACTTCGTGAAGGGAGAAGTTCTACATTTCAGTAAATACTCACCAAGTAGATTGTATGGTCTTTCACCAATAATCACTCTATGGAACAATGTTACAACACTAATTGCTATGGAGAATTATGTCAACTCATCATACACTAAAGCAAGAATGCCGAAGGGACTTCTTGCAGTCCAAACAAGAAACATGGACTCAATGAAATCATTTTGGCGTGGTGTTAAGGAAAAGATGGAGCAAGACCCACACTTCATACCTGTAATGGGAATAGAGGGAGAAGGTGGTAAAGGTTCTGTTGAATGGGTCAAGTTTATGGACAGTCTAAAGGAAATGGACTACATACAAGTTAAGGATGATTTGAGAGATAGAATTTCAGCATTCTATGGTGTAAGTAAAATCTTCATGGCAGACAACTCTGCTAGTGGCGGTTTGAACAATGAGGGTATGCAAGTATTAGTTACTAATAGGGCAGTAGAAATGGCTCAAACAATTTGGAATAATTATGTGTTCCCATTTATGTCAGAGGAGTTTGGAATAACTGATTGGTGTTTGAAACTACCACCATCCGAAGAAGAGGATGAGATTGCAGTTCTACGTAAAAGAGAGATAGAAGTGAATGTCGCTGCTGCGATTAAGAACTTAGGATTTGAAGTAGATATGGATGATGAAGGTGGGTTCATCTACACAAAACCTGAACCTAAAGAATCAACAGAAGGAGAAGGTGAAGAAGATAGCGAAGAAATTGAATTAGACCCATATGCCGGAACTGATATTGATGCCTCTCAAATGGGACAAATGCAAGAACAAATGATGATGGGAGGAAATAAGTCTGAGAGCAAACCTCAAGAAAACCCCCCCGCTACGAGAAACAAACCATCTATGGCTACTGGCCCAGATAAAAGATTTACAGGATTACCAAGAGAAGCCGGAAATGAGAATGTTGACGAAAGAACAGAGAGGAGAGTAGGATGAGTTGGTTTGACGTAATAAAAAAATTAAAAGGAAAGCAAAAGGAACTAGATGTTGATGACGATGGAGACATTGATGGAGATGACTTCAAAGAATTAAGGGAGGGTAAAGAATGAGTTGGCAAGATATACTAAAAAATGAACTAAATGTAAAAACATTGGAAGAGATAGCGAGTGAATTGGATAAAGCAGTAGAAACACACGCTTCCCAAGCGAAGAGAATTAGAGAGTTAATTGCACAACACAATAAGGGCGCACCTACAAGAATGCAAGCACCACAATACATAACCAATAGGCCAAGAGTCCCAACAATTCCACAACCAAGAGATTACACTGCGGGAGATAGAGCATTGATGAGGAGAGCAAAAAACAATCTCGATGAAGAAAAAAGGAGGAAAAATCAATGAGTGAAAAAACCGTAAGAGAACTTGAAAGAGAACTAAAGGCAGCGAGAGTTAGAGAAAGAAAAGAGCATACTGATAAGGTAACTGTTAGTAGAGACTATTCTATTGGTGGTATTGATAGAGATACCACAGTAGAAAAGAAAAGTCCTGAATCTGCTGATATTCCTGATGCTATTTTGTTACCTAAGAATAAGAGAAACAGAAGAGAAAACATACCTTTCTGAGTTGATTACATGACATGGACTAGCATTCTCAAGAGAAGCGAAATCCATGCTGATGTTATGTGGGCTTACAATCAAGCACAAAAAAAAGACTCGACAAAGTTTCCTATTGCAGATTTGCGTGAGGCGCATCGTGCATTAGATGATGCCGCAGAAAAAGATGCAGAAGAAAGGGATAAGTCAGAGGCTAAGGTTACAAATATTCTGAGTAGGGGTTTCTTTTCTAACTCAAGAGATAGATTAACTCCTGTTGAGTTTGAGAAGGACAAGAGAAAGTTCATCAACAGAATAAACAGTTTGGAAAGATTGCTAAACAAAAGAAGTAAAGAATCCATGAAACTCCCCGAAGGGCAGACATTGAACATAAGAGATTTAGATGCTCTAAGAGAAGAAAACTCTCTGTTGGAATTATTATTTGAGGGAGAGAAAAAAGTTCTAGTTAAACTAAAAACGGCTTTAGGTGAAAGAAAAGATGCTGCGATTGACTTCGCAGAAAAACTCTATGATGCAATGGAATCATGGGACAGATATGGAGATAACACTCGCAGTAGAAATCTTGTTGACGACTTAAGACCACGCCTTGCATCGGGAGCAAAGAACTTACAAGCATATTTGTTAGAAGGGAAGGGTAGAATTAGAACTGAGGTTTCTTCCTTATTCCATGAAAAAGATGCCAAGTTTGATGAAGAAAGTAAAACTTGGAGTCCTCTTAAGGTATACCCAAAGGGAAACACTTCCTTAGAACTACTTGAGAAAATATACTCCTATCTTAGAATACCAATAAAAATATCAGGAGAAGATGAAGCCGGAGAAAAGGCAATACGAAGTTATTTCTCATTAGATGTAGATGAGTTTGTAGATGAGATTCACGATATGATAGGTAGTGATGACCCAAAGATTCATGCTAAACTATTTTTCAATAAGGATGATGTTTTGAGGAAGATATACAGAATAGTTCCTGAAATTATACAGATTGCAGAAGAAAAAATGGATGACAAAGAAAAGGGAGAGTTGTTGACTAAACACTTTGACGTGTTAGAATATTTGATTAGGATTAATTCTTTGACTGGTGATTACAGTAGACTAAAAGAAAACAGGTTGGACAAAGTAAAACGATTTGCTCATATGCGGAAGGGCAAAAGAAATCTCAGCATGAATAGAAACTTCCCAATGCTAGAAGATGCCTATGAAGAATATGAGGCGAACCCAAGTGAGTATCATACAAGTGGTAGAAAGAAACAACGTACACCTCCTAAACTTCAAAGTAAAAGATTGGTTTTGAGAAACCCATCTCTACCATCACGGTATCAAGGGCCACGAACTAAAGAAGAAGTAGAGAGAGATGTCAGTAACTTTACCACATTTTCAAGAAAAATACAGGAGATAAAACCTAAACTAACTTCAGGTGAATTAGAACGTAAGACTTTAGTTGGTATGAAAAGAACATTAGATTCATTCAAGGAAAAGATGGAGAAGCACGATTTGCTTTTAGAAGATACACTTGATGTTATGGGTATAGAGGGCATTGAGAATGAAGATGACTTGGATGAAGCCATAAACAAATACAAGGAAATGCTACAACGAATAAAATCGGAAAGAACAGATGATGGTAAAATCATCGGTGAAGATGGAGAAGAATATGACGCTGATGAATTAATTGAATCCTATGAAGATTATTTGGAATACCTAAATGTTCTAAGTGCAATACCACGTTTGAGAGAAGTAATCCCTCGATTAGAAACTATTTTACAAAACGTAAAACTTGAGGAACAATCATTAGATGAACCTTCATCTGATGATGCGGAGGAGGAGTCTGCATGAGTTGGCAAGATGTGCTAAAAGATGAAGGATTCTACTTCTCTCCCATCTTCATTGAGAAACTTGATGGTAAGCAGAAAAAGAAGTTGAAGAAACTTATACAGAAGGCTCAACCAACAAACATGATGGGTCAGGATATGACTCAACTTTCAGATATAATCGAAGAACTGAAAGACATGGATTTAGTAAAGTCTGATAAAAAACTAAGTAAAACCGTAGAAGGTTTTGATGAAAAGAACTTGGAGATTCTCGCCTCTGCCTCTGAGTTGAGAAAGGACTACGAAACACTATTCACACAACTAAGAAAAATGGTTTATCCACCATCAAAGAAAGGTAAGCAGTGATACAATGAATTGGAAAAATGAACTAAGAGTGCGGATTAAAGAAAGTTTATCTAAAATGTATGAGGAGGAAGCAAGCAATGAGTGACGAGATGTTGATGTTGATGAAAGAATTGGTAGACAAAGTGAAAGCCTTAGAGCAAGCAGTCTACAACAAAGATAACCTGTTAATGAAATCAGGATTTGTCGTTTACGAATCACCTACACCTACAATGGACAGTAAGGATGTTGCAGGTAGTAGTACGATAAAGAAGAGTATGGATTGGGAAGACATACACGAATTAGTCAAACAAATGGAGTGAATAATATGCCGGAGAGAGTAACAAGAGAAGAGAAAGTAGTCGAGTTGGCTATTGCCAAAGCAAAAGAAGTGCTACAAGAAGCAAAGCATCTTGGACAGTTAGAGTTGGATGAGCCTCTTACTGGTGAAGAAGTCAAAGTAAAAAGACCAAAGAAGAATCCTTCGGAAGAACCTTTACCAAAAACAAGTAATGTTGAAGGAAAAGAAGATAAGTTAAATGACTGAATCCCTACGAAAGACGTGAGGGGTCAGATGCCGCAAACAGGATTAGAGTTTGAAAAAGAAACAAGTGGCCTAACAAAACAGGTCTTAGATTTTTTTGAGAAGGTTCGCTACTCCTATCTTTCAGCAAGAGAAAATCCCGATGATTATGGGGATGCTTGGAAGAAAACAGTCAAGGATATCAGAGAACAATTAGATTCTCTTGATGATTTCAGCAATGAATTGAAAACTTATGTCAAAGAAGACGTGGCTCAATCTGATGAGGCATACAACCCAAAATCAAGACAAGCAAAAGAATTGTATGAATCGGTAAAGGAACTCAGGTTCAAATCCGAAAAGGTCAGTGACCCGTTTTCAAAACAACTTGGTGATAATGTAATACCTAAGTTGTTGAAGAATGAAGCATTGTTTGCTTATTTTATTCACTATGCTTTACGCTCTCATGCAAATGCTTTACCTGAAAAGGCATGGAAAGCGGTAGAACTCAAACCCGATAAGATAACTCAAAATGTAATGGGTTTGGATTTAGAGCCAAAGGACATTCCATTATACATCATAGAACATTATGGTGGAGAAGAGGAAGACACAAGAAGAGTGGAAAGTAAGTTCAAGGGGGCTTACAAATTATTAGAGAAGGTGTATGCTTCTCAATATGATGAAGATAAGTGGGATAATCTCGTTGAGTTAGATATTGCAAAGAGTGAACAAAAACAAGAAATTGACTTTATCGTTCCCAACAAACCAATGTATAGAATTTTTGAAATAGATGATATGAAAGAAATCAAAGGTCTTACTGGTGAATATATTGTTCAAGAAAAATATGATGGTATGAGAATACAACTTCACAAGTTCAATGGTAAAGTCAGAATATACTCTTTCAATGAAAAGGACATTACAGATAAGTGTCCAAAACAAGTTAAACAACTGGAAAAGAAAATGTTCAATGATTGTATATTGGATGGGGAACTCATGTTGTTCGATGGTGATGAACCATTACATAGAGCAGATACAATAGCCCATGTTTTCAAGAATAAAAAGGGTGGTGAACTAAGGGCACACGTCTTTGATATTATGGTTCATGAAGGAAAGAACATTTCTGATGAAACTCTACGAGAAAGAAATAATATTCTTTTGTATCAGTATGCTCAACATTCGTCTGAGGACTTAGCGTTCCCATCTAAGAAGGATACAAGAATCGCTGATTCCATAAAAGAAGTAGAATCCTATGCTAAAGAAATAATGCAGTTACCTGCATCAGAAGGTGTGGTAATCAAAGATATAGAATCAACATATTACATTGGAGTTAAGAAAAATCCTAAGTGGATTAAGTGGAAGAAGTTCATTGATTTGGATGTTGTAGTTTTAGATGATAAGAAAACAAAGAGCAATCTACATTCCTACACAATGGGAGTTGGGCCAGTTAATGCTGAAACTGCGAGGAACTACAAGACTGTTGAGTTTGAAGATAAAGACTACTTAGAAGTGGGTAAGGCTCTCAACACAAAACAATCAGTAAAAATTGGTAGTATTGTTAGAGTAAAAGTTGATGAAGTTAAGAAAGGTAAAGATGGGTTCAAACTATTTTCTGCTAAAGTTATAGAGATACCCGAAGTAACCCAATCAGATACGGTTGAAACATTAGAGCAACTAGCAAGTAAAACAAAGAAATCTCTTACTGCAATTGGATATACATTTGGAGATAAGGTAGGTGGGATGTTTGAAGTCACATCAGGATTAGAGAACCCAAGAGGTCAGAAAAGGAAAGATGTCAAGAAAGGATATTACATTACAGACCACATACATGGAACTGCTGAGATTATTCTAAAAGAGGATATGAATGGTTTCACAATCTATGGTTTTGAAGGAGATTCTCTTATGCAGAAGAATGCTCTATACAACATAGACTTGTGGAAAGAGCAAGTAATTAGTATAATGAAAGGGAAACGTTCTACTTTTAGATTGGCTATTCGTAATGAAATATTAGAGAGTGGTAGAGATAATCTAAGGTTTGAACAGATATTAGATTATGTTAAGGACAAACATCAAGGAACTTTTCAAGACTTATTCGATTCTGATGAAGGAAGGTTAATGTCTTGGATGAAACAACAAGAAGATTTAGTTTACCTTCATCCTAACAAGTTTACTGCAAGAGAAGATATACTGGAAAAAGATGTTGAAGAATTACAAAAGGAAGAAACAGGTAAGTATACAATTAATCTTAGAGAAGATGATAATGTAGATTTAATCATAGAATACAAAGACGAGCGTATGGGTTGGACTATTGATATTGAAGAGTCAGAAGACATATACGAATTGTTTGGTAAGTCAGGTAAGTATCCGGCTATTGTAATGAAGAATGCAGGTGAGCCTAAGAAAGTATTGGATAAAGGCAGTATAGAATTAGGTATTCAAAAAGATGGATACCATGAATATAGATTAGATGGAGATAAGTTCCAAACAAGAATGCACTTTAGAGTAGTTCCGTTAGATGAACAAAAGAGTTGGATAGCATGGACAGGAAAAAAACAAGAAATGTTAGACGATGAAGAGAACCCAAATAAATGGAATCTGAATGAAGATTCTTATGCTCAATTACCCTTCCCTTCGGATAAAAAAGAGTAATTATTGCTATTACTTCATATAGTAAGAGTGTAAAACCTACCGATAATGCTCATGATGGATACTCCTCTCTTAAAGGCTGAGAGTAATCATGAGTTTACTATTTTGAAGTCTGACAACTTAATCATTGGAGGTTATGCTTCAATCGAAATAGTAGACAAGCAGAACGATTTAATTACAATTGAAGCATTACAAGATGCGGTAAAGAAATACATGGCTGATGAGAAATACAGAAATGTAATGTCTAATCATTCTAATGTGCAAGTTGGTGAAGTTGTAGAAAAATATAGAGATGCTAACGGAGTTTTGCACAAGACTGCGGTAGATGACGTAGGATTCTATGTTGTAATAAAACTACGAGATGACATTGAGAAAGCAAAAGAAATCTCAAGAGGAATTAGAAAAGGAACTCTACGTTCCTTTAGTATTGGAGGACAAGCCATTTCAAAGAAGCAAAGAACTTCTGATGAGTATGGTGAGTACAATGAGATAGACAGGTTGGAACTGCACGAAGTTACAATCTGCGAGAAGGGGATAAATCCCGAAGCAAAATTCGACATTTTGAAAATGGAGGAAAAAAACATGAGTGAAAAGTTAGAAAAAGCACTTGAAGAACTGAACGACCTGATGAAACAGGTTAGTGACGTTACTTCGATAGAAAAAGAGGAAGAAACGATGAACGAGAAGATGATGGACGAAAAAATGGAAACATCTGATGAAGACGAGAAAATGATGTCTGAAAAGATGATGGAAAGGATGGATGACGAAGAGATGAAGGCAGAAGACGACGATGAGGAGACAAAGGCTCTTGATGAAGATTCAACAAGAGACTATGAAGCCGGAGAGTTGGTTGTAGATAATGGCAACCCCACTGCTGCGCCTACTGAACTAAAGTCATTTGGTCTTGATGGAACAGACTTTGCTACTCTCGACCTATCAGTTGAGAACGTAGAGAAAGCATATGCAAAGTACAAGGCAGAGAAAATGGAAGCAATGGCTTACGATTCTCTATCAAAGCAATTTGAAGCCCGTCTTGCAGAAGAGTTGTCTGTTAAGAAAGCAGAGGCTGAAAAAGCATCTTATGATGCTCGCTCAGATGTAGCGGCTCTGAAAGAAGAGTTTGCTGAACTACGCAAGTCCCTATCCGAGAAGGATTCAGAAATCAGAAAGGCACAGGAAGTAGCATTTGCTCTACCCGATGGAATGCCAACAAGCATTGAGGCGGCGGCTGAGATGTCTTGGGAAGATATACACGCACTAACAAGAGGTGATTAAATATGTCAGGATATATTAAGACAATGAAAGACTTAGAAGCAGCAACATACGGATACGGTGGAAACACTGGTAATGCTCTACTCAAAGCGGGTGGAGTTGTTGGAGGATTCGGAACTCCTCACGATACAGCCAGTAACCCATTTACTGCTGCTGCGGGTCTTGGCGACCTTTACAATGTTCTTTATGGACAGAAAGTTTGGTCAATGCTAAATCAGGAAGTTAACCCTCTTGCTATGTTGGCTAAGAGGCCATACACATCTTCTGGTTGGAGAGTTCTAAAGAGCCGACCTATTGGTGGTAGTGGTTCAGAGTTTGCTACTGGTGCTAACGCTGTTACTGCCGGAATTTCATCTGCAAACGCTGCAACACCAAGAGCAGATACCATTGGTGGTGTCCCTGAAAACGCAGTTCTTGGAACTGATTTCGTTGCTCTTGCACCTGAATACACAAAACTGTATGTTAGCCCTAAGACTATTGCACACCTGTTTGAGTTCTCAGAACTTGGTATGGAACTTGCTGCAATTGATGATGGTGTTGGCGATATTCGTGCTATCGTAAGAGAAGACATGGGTAAACTACACGCCGAAGTTCAGAGCAAGATGCTAGTTATGCCTCTTGAGAAATACTCAGAGAACAACACAACTGGTATTGAGAAGAACTACACTTCTCTACTAAAGATTGTTTCATCTGCGGCTGAATTGGCTCAAATGGCTGATGACGATGTATTCTACCACAATCAGACAAACAATGGAACTGCTGCACAACTTGCTGATGCAACCAGTATCTTTGGAACTGAGAGAACTGTAACTGTTGATACATCCGGTGGTAGTGGAAACTACACATACACTGGTGTTGCATCTTTCCTTGATGCAGAGGTTGACTTTGGAGCAAACTACACATCAGGCGGTTGCCGTGTACTAACTCTAAGTCTACTAAACGACATGATTCGCAGAATCAGACAGAATGGTGGAAACCCGAAAGTTATCCTTACTGGATATGATACCATCCAAAAGATTGCTGACTTGCTACAAAGCCAAGAGCGATTCATGGACAGGAAAGAGGTTGTTCCAACCCACAACGGAGTTCGTGGTGTAAAAGGACAGGAAGTTGGATTCAGAGTTGCAACATACTATGATATCCCAATTATCCCTGCAAAGGATATGCCTTCTACTGGTAAGTCAACAAGCAATAGGCTCAGTGATATACTGATTCTTGATACTGACCATCTATGGCTATCTGTTATGAAACCAACTCAATACTTTGAGGATGGTATCACTAGCGGAAACCCATTCGGTGTTGGTAAACTAGGGAATCAAGGTATGTACCGCACTATGGGCGAGACTTGCTGTTCCTTCTTCAAGGGACAAGGTAAGATTACCAACCTAAAGAGTGCTTGATTTCAACACTGAATAAGTAAGTAAATCTGAAAAACGTAAAGTAGTAGCCTCTGCCCCGACAGTATGGGGCAGGGGTTACTGCCGAAAACAAAACAGAGGTAATAATATGGCTTATATTAGATTGAAAGAACACAGAACAAGAGGCGACATAGTAATACAAGGTGCAGGTGAAACAGTATATTCTATCAATGAAAAACCTGTTGAAATACCTGCAAGAATTGCTGCACTTTACTTAGGTGACGAGCAAATGATTGTAGAGTTTATTGATAGCGATAAGAAAGATATCAAGAATATGCCTGAAAATAGATTGGTTTCGATTAGAGAGCATTTGGGCTTAGATGAGGGTGCAGATGTTTTGAACGTTCTATATCCTAAGAAAGCAAAGGCCACTGTTAAGAAGAAAGTTGAGGAGGTTGTTGAAACTGTCACTGAAACAGTTGTTGAAACTGTTACACCGGAAAAGAAAACACCTGCTCCTAAGAAAACAACAACAACCAAAAAAGAACCTGCTAAGAAAACAACCACTAAGAAGGAAGTGGAATGATGGTAGGTGGAGTAGCGGGTAGTCCAGTTAGAACCGCTAGTGCAGTGCTGAATGTAGGCAGGTGTAAGTTGAACAGTGTTCATTTTACTTCTACTGGAACTGCAACTCTAAAAATATACGACCACAATAGCACAAGTGTTGGTTCTGCTGATGAGGTCGCACGTCTAATTCTAACCGCTAATACAACAACTGAGTTCGATATGCACGGGAGAGCAATGGGAACAGGTATTACGGCAATATTGAGTGGTTCAGGGGGAGCATACTCTTGCACATGGAGTTGATTGCTTGCCAGTTATAGATACAGATACAAGATTAATAATGACTATGCTCTTTGTTGGAGCGGTAAGTGGATTGAACATTTACGTATACGCCTTAGTTGGAACTTCTTTCCCATATAGCGGAGTAGCCCATGCAGTGTTATTTGGAGTTAGCACTGTTGGTGGGATAATGATATTGAAAGTAATATTAGATTTGATTGCCAATGATTTCATTGAAGAGTTCTTGCTAAAACGAAGAATAGATGCTTATTGGAATAGAAAGGCAAATGACGAAGAAAACAGAAAGAGGGTAAGAGAATCCTTAGTTCAGTTTCAACAGGCATACTATCAGAATCAACAACAAGCGCAACAAAATGTTATGGTTCAACCAGTAAGCGACAACACTCTAAGCCCTACTTTCTTAACACAGTTTCAAGAGTGAGGGTAGAGTATGGTCGGAGAAATCCTAATGGGATTCGATGAATCCACATTAGCATATGACCTACAAAGAGCGCATTCTGCTGATATTTGGTTTCTAAGAGCAAGGT
>CEUT01058271.1_pt1 | contig 14578 bp, 10 predicted proteins | sample 531401 | NCBI WGS metagenome assembly CEUT01 (sample SAMEA2622821, study PRJEB7988) | marine metagenome | biome: marine biome (ENVO:00000447); feature: surface water layer (ENVO:00002042); material: "saline water (ENVO:00002010), including plankton (ENVO:xxxxxxxx)" | depth 5 m | reverse complement strand
ACTCTATCAGGCACACAATATGACGCTTGAGGTGATTAGTTGCACGAAGATTTAGCAGATGGCTACGACTTGGACGACGCATCTATGGAAATACTATCCAACATAAAATCAAAGAGTGTTGCTCAAAAATACATCAAGAGATTTCCCAAGAAGGTAGTCAAACCTGCTCCTAAAAAGAAAGCGCCGGCCAAGAAGGTCAAGGTTGAAGAAGAATAATCTTTATTTACGCTCTAAACAGTAAAATAACCTGAGTGGGCCTGTGGGCCATAGAGTAGTGTTATCATGCCAGTGATGAAGAAAGAGATAGAGTTGGACGACGGACGAAAGATTTGGGTTAGACAAGCCTCTGGTATGGAGAAGTTGAAGATAACTAATATTCAAGGAAAGGCGTTTCGCAAAATGAGACACGCCGGTTCCCCGACAGATTGGACAGAAGAACAAAATGAAGAGTTTGCTCTTATGGTGGATGACATGGGTGGCGGTATAGAAAATCAAATAGAATCATGGGTTCCTGCTTGTATTATTGACGAGGATATTGATGTCAATATGTTAACATTTGAGGAACTAAACTCTATTCTCCAATTTGTTCGTGGTGATGATACAGATGGTGCAGTACCTTTTCAGAGTTCCTGATGGTCGCACCGAGCCTTTGCATGGCCTTCAAAGGGACTCTACCTTCTGAGTTATGGCTCAAGTATTCTGTAGAGGGTGGTCGCCACTTGATGGATATGGATTTAATTGTAGCGGCAGAGATAAATGACAAAATAAGTGAGGCTACAACAGAAGTGAGAAAGCGAGATGCAAAAGGCGCAGTTGCTCGTAGGAATCAAAAGCGTGAGCAACGCAAATTTTTATCAAACAATAATGATCTTCTCGACATATTGAGTGAAAGCGGTGTGCCGGTTGAGGATAAGCGAAGTGAGGGTTCTGAATGATAGAAGGAATGGCAAGTAGCATACTCATAGGGTATCTTGCTCCCATCTCAATGTTTACAGCAGCCATCTGTCTACTTGTTCTCCGTGCTGGTGCATCAAGAGTTTTCTTCGACATCGTTGGTACTTTCCAAGCAAGCAAACTAATCAAAGATGCAGATTCAGCAGCGACAGTCTTTGAATCGCTTTACCTTGATGCTATAACAGGCATTCAAGAGGCCGGTCAAGAACTAGGTCAAGTATTCAATGAGTTGACTGATTCCGTAGTTCCGATAGCGCGAGAACTAGCAGAAGCACAGATACAACTTGAAAAATTCGTTGATGAAGGAGAAGATCTTGAACAAATAGTTCTTGACGTAAAACAGATAGGTCTTGACTTCGGTTTCGCTGGCGATCAAGCAATGGAAGCAGCCGCTAAAATGGCACAGATAAGCGGTGTTCTCGGACCCGGTTCCTTGGCTGTGGGTACAGAAATGGGTATGCGTTTCGGTCTTATTAGCGGTATGGAGACTGAGGCTGCCATGCAGCGCATGATTAACCTTCAACAACAGACTAAGTTTATGACTGAAGGTATAGATGAAAACGCCTCTGCTACAGAGAGAGCAAACGCAATCAGAAGAAACTCTATGGAGATTCTTGATGAACTGAACACGATTGAAAACCGCTCGGCCGCTACAATGGAGCAGATAACCTTCGTTATGAATCAGTTTGCGTCACAGGCTCACCTAGCCAACGAAGAAATAAGAAGCATGGCTGCACTATCAGCAGTCATGATTGAGACAGGTGAGGAACAGGGTAAGGGTGGTCGTGCGCTCAAGATGATGTTTGCACGTCTTGGTTCTGACATAGGCGGCGCGAGACAAGAGATGGAGAGGTTCGGAGTAGCAGTAGTAGACTCCGAAGGAAATATGCGACCACTTTCTGATATGTTAAAAGAATTAGAAGCCGGCTTCTTCGCACAAAGCGGGGCAGAACAACAGGCTACAGCGCAGATTATCGCTGGTAATAGACACTACACACGTTTCCTTAAGTTGATGACTAACTTGGACAGACTAAGAGAACTAGAAATAGAGTCTGCTATGCGCCTTTTCCCTGCTATGGAAGAGATAAACAGAAGAAGGCAAACTGAAGTGTTTATGCTTGAGCAATCAGAGGCAAACGTAAGAAATTTGTCTGCTACGTTGGGTGAACAACTACTACCAGCAATGACTGAGATAAACAACAAACAAGCAGTTTTCCTAGAAATGATGATCGGTTTGGGAGAAGGACCGTTGGGTGGGTTGGTGACAAGTATGCTTGCTTTGGCAAAAGCCACCAGTGTACTGATTGGGCCTGTCGTCAACACAATCATCAACTTCAAGAACATGAGCATAGCATTCCAAACACACTCTGCTATCACCCGTGCCTTGGCTCAACAACAAGACATGGTGAACAACGGTTTCAAAATGGGTGGTGCTATGGCTATGGAAATGAGTAAGTCATTTCAATTTCAAGAAATGGCGATGAGGGGCCTAAACAGAGAGTCACAGATAAGAAACAACCTCATACGCCAAAATCTAAATTTCTTTAGTATGACTGACCAACAGTTGCAAACAGAACAAATAAGGTTGGAAGGCATAATTAAAAGAACAAAAGATTTGAACAAAAGAAAGGCAAGACAGGCTCAAATACAAGCAGTTCTTAATGAAAGAATATTTAGAGGCGCACAAGCCATGCAAGCGGAAGAAAACGCTGATATGGCGGCCATGAGCAGGGCAAAACAACAAGCAGGTGCTATGAACAGTCTTACAATGGCTGTGGCTGGTGTTGGTTCAGCAATGATGTTGTTTTCTAAGAATCAAAAAATTGTTCGTACTGGTATGGTTTTGAACACCGCTGCTATGGCTATACAGATAGGTACAATGATAAAGAAAAATGCGCAAGAAGTAATAAATTTCTTTACACAAACAGAAAATACACAAGCCACTATTATTAACACGACTGCTAAAGGAGCCAACGCTGCCGCAAACACAGCGGTAGCCGCAACTGCCGGGGCCGCAACTGCCGCTACAACAACTCTAAGCGCGTCTTTGATGAGAACGGGTTTGGTTGGTGTCGGTATCGTAATAGGTGGTCTTGCACTCACCACAGTTCTTGAGAAAATAGGTATATTTAGCAGGGGTGCTGCTGAAGGGGTAGAAGAATTCAATAATTCTATGATTTCTGCTGTTGATGTATTGGATTTGATGAAAGATCCCGACTTCACTGTTGAGGCTTCGCAGCAAATAGTAGACGAGCAACAAGCAATCATAGACAGTATAATGACTATGCAAGACGAGACAGAAAAATTAAGCGTTCTTGATCAAGAAAGATTAGATACCGCAATAAGATTGAGAGATTTGAACCAAGCAGCCATAGATGAAACTGAAGACATAATAGGTCTTAGAAATGCTTTGGCTTTGTCAGATGAGCAATTATTGAACTTTGCCACTGTTGATGTAAATGAGTTAAAAAGACAACAAGGGATTATAGAAATCTACACAGGTACAGTATCAGAAGGCTTAGGTGAAGCGATAAGTAGTATAGAAGACACAGAGAATGCTTTGGGTGATTATGCTGATGAATTCTTAAGAGTATTCCAAGAGACAGGAGATATGGACGAGGCTAGAAAAAGTCTACAACTTTATTTAGACACATTAGAAGAGGGTTTGTCACCTGATCCCGTGCAAGATATGGTAGATTCTGTTGCTGTAGCAAATGACACACTGACTGAATTTTTGAATTCAAGAGAGGAAATGTTTCACGGATTCAGAGCCGATAACTTAACAGGTGATTTAGTTAGGCAAGTACAACAACAAGGTGTAGAGACATTGATAACGAACACAGAAGTAGTGATGACCAACGTGTTCAACGGTATGACTATACCAGAGATGGCTGACTTGTTGATAGAAGAGATAGAGATTAGAGGTAGGGCGAACGGATTCAACATAACCGCCAACACAGCGTAGGGTGAGTGAATGGTAAGAACCGTAGATAAGAAGTACCAAGTATGGCTTGCTGGTTATTATGACGATTTCAACAGTGCTAGGGCGTTACCTGATGATACCAATAGTCCGGGTTCTACGAGAATACACGGTAACTCACATCACGGCAACCCTATGAATGGTGAAGCCACTCTCAACCCTAGATACCGATGGGCTGAACCTGATAGAGATCAAACAGGTTCAAACCTATATGCTTCTTCATCTAACAAATTCTTGCAGAACGATGGTATCTTTGAGTATATTTCATATGATGATACAAGACAAAGCAACAACGAGTGGGAAGGCAGAGCGCAGTTGCAGTATCCAGACGGCCATGTAGCCAACAGATACAGGTTTGCTGGCTCTGGTTCTTTGGGTTATCACAAATTTGTAAATGGACATGATACATTGGGAACCTATCTTGTACCTACAGGTACCAATGATGCTACTTTCGGTAGATCTGATATGAACGGTTACACAAGCGGTTTGTTTGAAGATAGCACAGGCAATCAATCGAATGCGGGTGTTAAAGACACTACAGGAAACTTTGTGCAGAGAGCGCACCTTGCTGGTGTTTGGATGGGCGAGCAGTTCCTAGAAACTTCGTCAAACACCCCTAGTACGTTGTTTGCCGAGGTTCATTCCCCCGCAAAGAAACCATTCCTTGTTGTGCAATCATCTAGGTGGGACAAAACAGACAACGCCGCAAAACCAGCACTGATTTACGATGGCCCCATAAACACAAGACTAGATGGAGATACTTTTACCACAAGAGTAGCCATAAGAACAATGAGTGGCAAAGGCGGTACAGATTGGACAAAAGTAGGGTTGCAAATAGAAGTCGGTTTTGCACAACCCACAAGTGCGTTGACAGATACGGGTTTTAGTGGCACGCCAGCCATAGATCAAATTATACCATTGAACTATACTGCTGGTGGCATAAGTGGGTTGACATACGACACAAAAGGTGAATTGTATAATAGTTCGGGTGTGTTGCAATCCTACACAAACGATGATACATGGCTGGATATAGATTTAGTATTCAACTACACTGATAACAACTATGATGTGTATGTCAACGGTACACTAAAAGCATCAAATATAGCAATGACCGATGCAGGAAAAGATGGTACAGCAGATAGCGCAACCACAGCGGCAAATCTATACGGTTATCAGATAACAGTAGTCAATGGAGAAAGCGGAAACCAAGAAGGGTACGTTTCTTATCTTATGGTAGATAGAGCAGGATTAGTAAGGTACTTAACTAATAATTTAACGGGCGATATAGATGATGCTCCCATAACTAGACTTAAAATGAATAGATCAGTGAATGGTATATCTTCTTGTCGAGTAGAGGTTTCTGACATACCCGACCTAAACACATCTGACAACGTAAGAGGTAGTTCGACTGCCAATTATGAACACAATCTCAAAGATCTGTTCGTGGCTACTTCTGCTCTTGATTGGAATTTGCTTATCTTCGGTGATACTGACAATAGAATAGACAGGCCGTTATGGAGAGGTGTCGTAGAAAAATTCAATATATCACAAAGAAGAAGAGATAGAACGCTTACCTTTGATGCACGCGATTCTCTTAGCGTTATGGATAGGACACTTCCTCTTTGGGAAATAGGGCAAGAAGCACTGAATGATAGTGAAGATGAAACTCCATACTGGCTTTATGAAGCAAAGGGATTTCAAGATGTAATGAATATGGGTGTTAGACAACTGAAATTGCTCGGTAATGATATAGGTTTTGATAAAGATAGTGGGCATATAGAAACTTCTACACAAAGAACGCAGTTGGGTTCAGGCCATCCCATACAGATGTATAACAACGAAGATTCACTATACGGACCAAATAACCTAGAAAATTTTTATGAGGGTCTTGGTGTTACTTGTATCTATAAAAACGCAAGTGGACATACTGTAGTTGAACTTGAGAGAAACCCCGGTACCTTGTCAACGGGTATAGGATTCATAAACTTCACACAAAGCAGTCACAACACAACAGGTAGGACATTGAGTAGTCAATCCTCTGATGGTAAGACCCTTACATTTGATGGATCTACGTCTGCGAAAACAATCACCTTCACAGGGGAAGCGGCAAAAATTATCTATATGGGTAAGGCTTGGGGGCCATTCTTCGATTTTCAACTATACACCAACGTACAACCTTTTAACCAAAACTGGAATTTTCAAGATCGTCTTCATCCTAATAGTAGTTATTACGGTAATTTTGGAACGGCAGGAGACTTACATTTTATCTTCGATGCAGATCCCGGTTTAGTAGTTGGGGATGAATTCGCCGTTAACGGTGTCGATGAATCGGGTACGGCCACAGTTCCAAGTGCTTACATAGGTAAACACAAAGTAAAACAGATACAAACCACCAAATCTTATTTTACTGCACAAAATGGCAACAAAATATTTTGGGTGAAAACACACACACCATATCAAATAACAAACGGTGGAGAATTGGGTAATTATGTCACCGATTCATTACTGGTCGGCACCTCAAGAGTAGGTTTTTCTAAAGATAAAGGTAATATAGATACTGTAGAAGAATTACCATATAGAGCCATACACGCTAGATGGATGCGTGATATGCCTGACTCACTGTGGTTCCAATATCATTTTGGTGTTATTGACAAAGATCCTGTGAATAATTCTAACTTAGCACAACAAGGTATTAGCGCCAGCCAAACAATAACATCGTCAAGCAACAAATTGCAAGTCACTTCTACTACTTACTCAAATATACCACAATACGGAGTTGCTGAGATTTGGCAATGGAACGGAACAGGACCAGTAAACACAAGTAATTTAGAATTTAGGGGGAAGTTTGTTTATCAAGGCAAAGTAACATCAGGAGGCAACTTTTTCCTCATAGGATGCAAATATATGCCTACTTTTACAGTAGGAATAGTATCTACTTACTATATCAAAGTACGAAGTATACAAGAAGATTACAAACACATTTGGTTGCTTTGGGCAGACATGAGAAACAACGGCAAAGCAGACGCAGATGGGGGAGAAAGGAAGAAAAGTTTCGGTGTGCAACACCCTGTCAATGAAAACTATGAGATTGATATGTTCTATGTTGATCAAACAGATGCAGACGGAAACATAGACAAGTTCGCAAGTTTGAAAGTCGATGAGGATGTAAGGGTATGGGATTTAGATGCAACCGCAGATCCTATAACAAATGTACCGTTCTCCAAACCAGCAGATTACGCAACGCCAAGGGCTGTCACAGCAATTAACAGCGTGGGTGGCAAACTAAGAATATTAACATCCACTACTACGGGTGTAGTGGCCGGTGATTATGTGCATCTAGTAGGAACACAAGACCATGATGGGGGCCACATCGTTGATGTAGTCAACGCCGGCACCAACATAATAACCACTACGGCCTTCGTTAGCAGCACTTTATCTGTAAGCGGCACAGCACTATACTACCCAACAACAGGAAGCGAAGAAGATTTGACTATATACAAAGATTGGGAAGATCAAGCAGGTGCATTTTTAGTTGTAGATTCATCTCCTTTCTTTAACCTGAATACTAATTCTAATAATGGTAAAACGGGTCAAGAAGCGGGTGGAGTTACCGATCTGGTTGATTACACAACAGATGGCAAGGGTCAACCCACGCTTGTAGACAATTATTGGGCAGAGGCTACTACTTCTCACATAACAACGGGAGATAAGGGGTTGACACACCCAAACGCCAAATATATCATATCAGATGTAACATTTGTATCTGATTTAGACAACAATCAAACTTATCTAAACCCTAACTATCTAGGTCTTCCTGTTAATGATGCTAGTATTTTCACAGAAAATGGATACGGCCAAATGAGAGCAAAAATACTTAACGAGGATATACCACAAGATTTTTACTTTGAGTGGACCGGAAAAATAGAAACACAACTAGGACCGTTTACTGTAGCCAGCGCGTCTACAGCAACCGGAGCATTCGATGATTTGACTACACAGTTGATAGAAGTAAGTGGTGCTACCTTTGCCGCTAGTGGTGTTAAAGAAGGAATGGTGTTAGTTAGAACTGATGCTGGCGATAGCACTCAGCATATACACAATATCATCAATGTGGGGGATGTTAGTGACCAAAATACAGACACAAAACTTGTTGTGCAAGGCAGCACATTTGCCGCTACTGATACGTTTGTTATACCTATACAACTAGGTAAAATTTACATGACAGAACTCACTGAAAACGAAATAAATTTAGCGTTAGCGAGTAGAACTGGGTTTGAGGATGCGATAGCAGAAAAATTCAACGCCGAGCAAGGAAGCACTTGGAGTATTTTCGGCTTGAAGGCACCAAGGTCAGATACAAAGGCAGTTGAAGTTCATCCAACTATAGGTTCTGCATTTATGTTGAGGCTGATGATGCACATGGACGGCTTCATAAAAAGCAGAAATAGCGGTACTTTCTTTGACAGCGACAAAATAAGAACGCTATGGAATGCGGCCATAATAGACAGTTGGTTGCCACCAACTCGTTTGACAGCAATGCAAGACATAAATAATGTTCCGAACACAACTATAATGACTACATATAATGATACAACATCAAATGACAGTTATGGATCTATGTTAGACACAAGAAATAAAACGCTGGCTTCTATATTGAGTTCTATGCGGCAAAAAAGTGGCATTGGAGATACTAACGGCATAAAAACAACATTTTCTTATCTCATAGGCCACGATAATAGATTAGAATTTAGACCTAACTACAATTCACATCTTTCTTTTACTAGACAAAACATGAAAATAGCAAACTTTTCATCTGTAACAACGTCACAAATTACAAATGTTAGAGTTTACTATAATGGTGGGGCCTCGTTTGTTGATCACCCCAAACCAGCCCTTACTGATACTACTAGATGGAGAATATTAGAGCATCCAAATGTAAAAAGTGGCGAAGAAGCACTTTTCTTAGCAAAACAAGAATTCAACAAAAATCAAAATGCACCCATGAGTCTCTCAATAGAGCCTATATTAGAATCAGACGTAGATTACAAAATGATAGAAAAGGGTAGATATGGGTATATAGCAGATCCTTACATCGCTCTCAAAGGTAGAAATGCAGATGACCCCGCGGAATACAAGTATGTAACTAATTGGACTCGTTTAGGTAGCGGCGGTGTGCTATTCCCCGGAATGGTCAGTGGTCTTGATGGCAACCAAGCAACAACTACAGACATATATGCAAGGTTTGGAAACAGTGCAGTTGACAACGGAGAGGCTACTATCGCATACAATGAAAACTATACTTGGTACGGAGCCAACTCTATATCGTATGCCCTACAGATAGTAGATGCTACAAACGGCTTACCTTTTGTCAGCGCAACTAGCGGTCAGCCTTTGAGAATATACGTTGACTTGAAATCTGGTCAATCAGGAACAGACATAGACAATGCTGAATTTACTATACACCTAAAAGACTACAGTTTTGCAAACAACGTAAGAACTAGCACAACAGAAGGTAGTGCTAACATAGATGTGAAGCACAGTGGTTTCTACAAGATAGACGTTCCTAACAGTTATGACAGTTCTGCCGGCGGAAAACTGATAATATCTTTCAATGCAGAATATTGTCGTGCGCTTCTCAGACATAGGTGTGGCGATCCTACAAGCGCAAACATTCTCAAGCAAAAGGCGACCAATACCAACACCATATTTCCCATAGGAAAAAGAGAGTACGATTTCCAAGGGGGAACTATGGATGACAGGTGTGAGTGGTATGCTCCGCGTGTGCATATATGTAGAGACATGTCATATCATCCGGCTACCGTAATATCTGTAACTGATCCCGGTTTGGGCCTCAGTAGCGCGACAGATATGGTTATTCAAGATATAGGGTGGACTGTTATGGCCGGTAAGACTGACAGTGTTACGTTGAAGTTAGAGAGAGATGAATCAATCAAACCGGGTAGTCTGACTACATTTTTGTTCAACCCAAATGGTGCGGGGGCGCAAATGGGCAACGATTGGGGTCAAAACCTAAACCCACCGATTATAGGTTCTGACGCACAATCAAGTTTACCACCAGTAAATCTACCGTCTGTAGATGGCACTCCAACTTTGATAAGTGGCGGTAGTAGCGATACACAAACGGGTTTCGGACAAAATAGTTTGAGTATAAATCAATCATCAAGAGGATCTTTCGGAAGATATAGGGGTAGGATGAACTTCAATGACTTAGGAAACAGTAAACTATCTGTTTTGGGTCAAAACAGAATCGGTGTGACTCCTACAGCAATGTTAGGTATAGAGGGGGGAGAGGGTTCTATCATAGCATCTGGTGGTTCTGCGGCCCTTACAGCAGATGGTTATGTCTTTGGTGGCAAAGGTCTTGTAGGAACGCCCGATTCTACATCTTCCAGCCAAAGAATTAGTCTACAAACACAATTTGTTACTCCTGAAAACGTAGTCAATGACGATATTCATGTAACGGCTAAAGTAAGTTGTGGGACTGTAATCACCGCCCAAACTGCTGTTCTTGAAACAACCGTTACTAACACTGAAACCGGCGCCACTGTCACAGGCACCGCTACTATATCTACAAATACGCAGAGAAAAACCATAGATCTGATAAGCACTACAAAGTTGGCTGGTATAAGCACACCTAAAACTAGATTAGAGGTGGTTGTTGTAAGAAAACCGGGAACAGGTAGCGACAACGCAAACACACAATCTGTAACTCTACATAATTTAGACGTTAGAATGAATAGGGCCGCAACCGCAACCGCGTCTAAATCTTCTCAGTTCTCTACATTCTCGTAAATGTTGCGCAAGGCTAGTATGTCTTTGGCTCGCTTTCTACCGATACCCTCTATCTCCATAAGCGATTTTTGTGTAGTGCGGGAACGTAGTATTCCCGGTAAACTACCGAATCTTTTCAACAACCTTTCTGCTGTCGCTGGCGTTACACCCTGAATTGTAGAAAGTGCGGCTATTCTTGGGTCCATATCGAACTTCTTCACAGAATGCACTATATCGGGGTGATGTTTACTCAGTGCCATGCCATCTTGCGTGTGGTTGATTACCAACCACTCAACGAAGTTGTCCATGCTTATCACCTCCATATAGCGTATTTTTGGGAATCGTTGGTAGAATGTGATTTTGAACTGATTTATGACCTTCTTCATGCGTGCCATCTCCATAGCGATTTGCTTTGCCGTGGGTCTTTTGCTACCCTGCACCCAAGGCTTGAGTTTCGTGCCGTAGACTAGCAAAACAGGCTTTTCATACGCTTCTTGTAGATCCCGCAACTGCGCTACAATTGTGCGTGTCCTACCTATACCTAGAATAGACCGATACAAGTCATTTATCTCTTTGGCTTCTATTCCCCACTTACCTATCTGATAGTCGGCTGATGCCATCCTACATACTTTTACCTTATCAGCACCCATTCTCATGAGCAATTTGTTGACCACTTTGGGATTTTCTCGGTCATCGACCAAAAGCATGATAAATGTATTCTTATGAGTATATTTAAGGCGTTTCAAAACCCATAAGTCTGATAAACTTCGTCTTGCATTACTATTATGTGCATTTTACATGAATCACAGTATTTTTCTACTTTTCTGTCAAGATCAAAAGCACAGTTACAATTGGGGCATCTGTCTATTTCTTCGGGTTTCATTTTCATCATCGTCATCATTTTTATCACCTTTTTACTCCGTCGTGCGCCCAACAAGGTCCGGCATCTACACAACATTTAGTGGGAACGTGTTCATAATCAATCATGCTTGCCACATGAAATCTCGTTGTATTTTCGTTGTAGTCTCTCCAATTTAGTTTTGAGATAAAATCAACTATAGTATCTATACATCTTTCTTTTTGTTCGGACGTTAGAGTAGATGGGTGGGCAAACCACCGTAAGTTGTCTGCTAAATGTAGAACTAAGGCTATCCTATGGCTGTGTTTTGGGTTGTCATATGTCATTACAGTCTCCAAGCAAGGTGGTATAGGTATCTGACCCGCAGAGTCGATGTCGCCGGTAAAAGAACCCACATGTAGTTTTTCTTCCAAAGGATTCTGTGCGATCCATTTTGTTATGCTGAAACTACTACTTTTGGGTAGACCTCTGAAGGGGTCCAAGTCCTTGAAAGAAGGTTGTGGTTTGGTAGGGATATTGTAGCCTATGGGGTTAGCACAGAACTCTTGCGTGTCTATGTTTACAGCCCATTTTTGTCTAGTTGGGTTGTAAGTATCGGGTATCCTAGTCAATTTATGTGGGTGTCCAACACCATCGAGAGTTTTTAGTCCTTTAGCCATATCTCGCTCGTAACGGTCAATGTGCTTGGCTATAGCCGTGCCTATGACGGGCTTTTCAAACATCTGATGAACATGGAAACCACGACCAGTGAATACGGTTCTAACATCCCCATCTAATTTCTTTATCAGATGTGCTGTATCTTGCTTTACTTGTTCTATAGTGCCACCATCTTCTATGTCGAAATCCCACCACGCACGATCCATTATAACGGACGCTATATCCATTTTCCAAGGTCTTGTGGGGTCTGCTCTTTTGAAAGAATACAAAGATGTGTAACAAGATGCTCTGCCATTGACTCTTTGCACGTAATCATCGAAATTCTCACGGCTTTCACACGGAGCGCGGCGAAGACCTATCTCGCGTGGGAAAGAGAGCATACTATCACACTTCTTGTTGGTGTCCACACTCACAACCCATCACAGTTATTAACTTAGGGTCCATACCCTCTTGCCCCGTGACTTGCCACACATCTTCTTTTCCTTCCCAACGATCATCCTGACCGCACACATTACACACTACTTTCATACATTCCACTCCGTCATCCCGTTAAGTTCAGCCTCACAATTCAATGAAAAATCGCACCACACAGGACAGAAATAATCATTCCATTTCATAGGCCACTGTTGGGATGTCAATGATTCTATAGTGTCGTATAAGTTTTCTTCAAAGGTATTAAGTGAGCGTTCTCGGAACGGCTCAAGCAAGGCAAACCCACGCTCTGGACCTACCCACATTGTTTTTCCCCTTTTATTACCTTCAAGAAGTAGTTTGTCTTCAAGGTCTTCAGGTATCTCGTAATCGGGTGTGATATAGAGAAAATGCGTCACCTCGTCGTAACCCAAAGCCCTGAGCATACGGGTGTAGTAAACCAGTTCTTTGCGCGTCCTACCGAGTTTGCTCATACCCATGTTGCCTGTCTTCAACTCGACAAGACAAAGACCACCGTCGGGGTGTCGTATCACACCGTCTATGAGTCCTACCCATATTATCTCTTGACCGTCAAAGTTCTCATACACTTGATGTTTTATCTCAGCCTCGACAACCTCAAGACCACCAAGATCATGCGCTATTTGATGTATTAATAAGATAAGACTATCTACACCCTCGTCTTCATCAACACCTTGTTCTACGGCTACATCAGGTATGGCTTCAGGACCATCAAGAAGACCATGCTCCATTACAGTATGCACCGCTGTCCCTCTGATCATTTCCTCAGTAGGAGGCGCACGGGGAATGTCGGCGACGTAGCGCCAGTAAAACTGTCTAGGGCAACTCATGTATGTCATTAAGGAAGATTTGCTGATACGCAGTATCCCCTCACCGGGGCGATAAGAAGAATTTGTACTTTGTTCCTCACTCGCTTTCATCATTGACAATCAGCCCATTGTCCCATTCATCGACTGTGGTTTGCTTGTTACTGAACAGATTTTTTTTGCAAGTTGGGCATTCGTCTTGCTTAGGCAAACCCATCAATATAGGTCTTGTTATAGTCGCACCGCAGTTGGAACAATCAATGTCTTCAGACTTACCTTCTTCTTTCAAAAGAGCAAATAAAAGTACATTCAATTTATTGAGTTGATTATCTACTATAGAAAAAGCCTGAACTGTTTGTTCCATAAAAGTTCTAATCTGTTCTGCAAATTCGTTGAATTGTTCTGCCTTCATAATTACACCTTCTTCGACCACGGCTATAAACTATAGCCACGCGAGATTCCCAATACCCCTATGAGCATTGATAAGAGGCTGGATAGACCACCCCGCAAGATTGAAGTATGGCTCGACTTTTTTGAGAATGAAGCGGTCTGCCAACTTACTGAAACCTATTTGTGCTATACCCTCTATCTCAGATGGATCATCGAAAGCAAGATACTTTCCTCTATCATCTATGGTCACAAGAAAGAAATCGCCGGCTCTGTATCCCTTCCCTAAGAACTCGTTGGCCCACCCTGCACCGGCAGAGGGTCCAGACAGAACTTTGTACTGTGACAGGTCTTTTACTAATTTACCTTTCATGCACAATAATGTGGGGTCTACGTGTCCGTGTATGACATCTGTGATCAAAGCAGATAGTTCGCTCGTAATTTTTTTGCAAGGATCACCATTTAATATTCCCGTTATAGTATTGGTCATAGCCTCCTTCATGATAGGCGGCATACGAGACTGTTTCAACTCGATGCCCTTGACGTAGAGAGTAGGATCGTGATAGGAGCCGTCAGTCCATGCAGTCATACCTGTGTATCTGTTTTTCGCTACAAGGATCATACGCGAACACCACTTCTCAAACTCTACCTCTATAGGAGCCATGCGTGCATTTATCCTGTCTATCACCTCCA
>CEUT01020329.1_pt1 | contig 14580 bp, 11 predicted proteins | sample 531401 | NCBI WGS metagenome assembly CEUT01 (sample SAMEA2622821, study PRJEB7988) | marine metagenome | biome: marine biome (ENVO:00000447); feature: surface water layer (ENVO:00002042); material: "saline water (ENVO:00002010), including plankton (ENVO:xxxxxxxx)" | depth 5 m | reverse complement strand
CCAGCCGTTAAATTTGCAAACCATCCATTAGTACCTCCAAATTGGCTTACTAAATTACCTAATAATCTTGGATTATTAACTCTATTATCTGTATTACTACCAAATCCTAACCCTCCAAGAAATGATAGACCTTCAGTTTGTGAATGTGAAATTGCTGTTATAGGTGTACCATCTGATTTGGATATCATAATCATTGCTCCTTGTCCTGATAATCCATTATCATTTTGAACCGAACTTCCACTACCATAAGGAGCAAAAGGAGCTTGTCTAGGATTTGAAAGATTTTGAGGAAGTGGGTTTGTATAAGTTGACATTCTCGTATAAATGAAAGGTGATACCTGTCTACGAGCATTTGTAACTGTAAAACTACCACTAAATGGTGCTAAACCTCCTGTACTAACTGTATCTGGTAATGCTGGTGAACTAACTGGGTTTGTTGGGCTTTCATTTCCTATAATACCAAGTTGAGTTGCATCATTTATTGTTCCATATAATGTACCAAATGTCATTCCTTGTCCATTAGGAGATGATGCAATGTTAGTTGTTTTAGGAGTATCTAATAAACTTGATGTAAATGGAGAATATGGAGTTGTTGGTTCACCTGATCCTGTTTTAGTTACCATATAAATTCTATATGGTCTATGCATATATCTATTATACCTCCAATGATTATTATCTACTCCAGGATTAACTGTTGATTCTCCTTTAAATACAAATAAACCATTATCTGGTTCTAGAGGTATTTGCATGTTATTAGGAATATTATCATAAGGGAAAAATATTCCTCCTGTATTAGGCATTTCAATTAAAGGTACTGTAAGTAATTCTCTATAAGCTTCATCATTATTTTTTATTGCAGGTATAAATTCAGATCCTGAAATATAAATTTGATTTTCATTTTCAACGTAAGTATATCTAACTGCCTTATCTGTATTTGTTTGGTCAGATCCTGAGAAGAAAGTTATTAATGATTGAGTATTAGTTGGTAATGAAGCAGTATCTGCATTTAATGTACTAATTTGTGAAAAAGATTCAGATGGAATATACTTAAATGAGGATGATGCTTGCATAAACCAAGGATAATAAGATGATCTATAATTAGAATCTCCTCTACTTACTCCTATTCCTTGTGCACTTCTAAATCCTACAACATCATCATTATCTACTTCTGGGGATCCTGTATTAAATCCTTGTAATGGGTCTACTAATAATCCATTACCAATAAATTTAACTCCATTACTTAAAAAATACCCAGCAGTTGCCCACCCTCTAAATGCTTGTCCTATAAGTCCTTCAAAAGCATTATTTACATATCCTACTGAGTGGTTTGGATCTGGGAAGAAACCTTGTGGTATTGATGAAGTTTCATTAGTGTTTCTATTTAAAGGTGCTGCTGCATTCCCTGGTTCCTCAGTTATGTTTTGCGCTGCTGGCCAAACATAATCACCACTTGCTGATAATTGAAAATCAAGAAGTGATGTATTATAACTTGTTATAGCGTCAGATGAAGGTAACTGATCAACTTGTATAAGAAAAGCTCCATCTGGTGGTGCAAAATTTGAATCTAAAACAGAAATACCATCTATATAATATATTTGAGGTCCATTAGCTGGGTTTAATAATTGACATCTTGAATTTTGAGCTCCAATCATATTAAATGAAACAAATTCCTGTTGTCTTATAAAGGCTTCAATATTTTTTCCTAAGTAATCAATATTATTCATTTTGATATACTTAACTTTATTATTTGCATTTGGAGTTCCTACATCACTCCATAACCAAGCATGTCCTTGTGGTGGGTTATTTGTATTACTTAAGAATTGAGAGGCGGACATTGTTATAGTATCACAAGTACCATTTGTTGAGAATGCAGATAAGATATATCTATGTTGTTGTGGTGGTTTAATTCCAAAATATTGATTACAACTTTCACTAATACTAAAATTAATTGTAGAACCACTAAATTCACCATTATAAAATTCTCTTTGGTCGTCTCTTATTTTTAATACTGAGCCAGTAATATTTTTTGTTAAATCAAAGAAACTTTGAGTTATACCAAATCTATTATCCGGTCCTGTTCCATCTGATCCACTAGGTGAAAATTTATCACTATTAAATTCATTGAACATTCCTCCTGGGCCTCCACTGTAAACATAAATTGATGATCCACTAACTCTACTATATTGAGGGAATCCTAATGAACCTGTATTATAATCCCTTGCTTGGGGTTTTATAGATCCTGTATAATCTTCAAATGAAGAAGACATTTGAGGTACTCTATACTTATTTCTTTCTAATAAATGTTGTTTTATTACTACACCAGAAGATAAAGTAGTACTTGTAGGTGTAAAATCTTCAATCATTTTAAATAATGAATTATCAAAGAATTTAATTAACCTAATAAAATCAGTAACATCATAACTATCAATATATTTTTGGAAATAATCTTCACTTAATGATTGTAAATCAGGATATCTATTATTATAAACTGATTGAGATATTTGTCTAGGATCTCCTATATAATCACCAATATTAAAGTTACCTAATTGTCCTATAATATCATCATTAACTTGATCTTGAGGAGAAAAAGCAACTTCTAAATAATCAGGATTAGCTGTATAACTTTGGCTTATAAATGAAGTTTGAGCTATAGACTGAATAGATGATAGAGTATCTCCTGATGGGATTATATTTTGATTTAATTTTATTTTATCAGTACTTCTATTTTTTATACCAGCGGGTATTTGATCCATGTATACCTTTTGATAATTAGTATTCCATTCAGGTACCTTATTACCAAATGAACCTGTACTTGCATTATTTTTAAATGAAGCTGTTATAAATGGAGTTGACCCTGAAACTTTTGGGTGTACTGATGTTACACTTTCTCTAGATGATGTTCTTAATAAATTACCTAATGGTAATCTAAATGTTAAATTATCATATGTAGTAGTAAAATCATTTCCTTCATATGAATTAGGATTAACTACAAAATCATGAAATACACTTTCTGATATTGGTTGATTATAATATCTAATTTCTTGTAATGATCCTGAAAATGGGTTTACTGTTTTGTTTGCTAAAAATATATTTTTATCTAAAGCCCAAAATGCATTATCTGCATCCTCATAAGCTGTTTTATCCGCTGATATTGTGGATGAACCTGAAAATCCTATTTTACCAAACATTTCATTAGCTGAAAATAATGAAAAATCTCCATCATTATGTGTTACCATTACTGACCACCAATTACCATCAAAAAATGGCATTTCTAATGAAGCCTTATTTACAGCATTTGTTACACCATTAGGGAAGAAACTTAATGTACCATAACTAGATGAAGGACTTGAAACTGATCCTGAATAAGATCCACTAGTTATAAAATCTTGATTATATTCTAATGTCATACCAACAGCAAATTGTCCTGAAGTAAAGCCACCATCTGTTACAAAGATAGACTGTGAATAAGCTGCTGATTGTGTAGGTATACCATTAGTTTTAAATCTATATTGTACTGTTGAAGGTCTAGTACCAAATGAATTTACAAAATTATCATTAAGTTCAAATGATGAAGTAAATATAGCTGTGTTTGTTTTTAAAGCATAACTAAATTTATCTTGGACATAATCCCAATCTTGTGATTGTATTCTATCTTGCCCTCCAAATTCATTAATTCTTAAAATAGTATCAGGTATTCCATAAGATGATATTAGTGCTCTTAACCCTCTTACTGTTCCTTTTGATTTCAGCAAATATGGTATATTATGGTAAATTCGTTTATATAATGATTTATTTACTTTGTCTAATGGCACTATGTCACTTGAGGCAGATATTTCAGTATCTACGTATTCTAACCCTAAAGGTACGCCACTTGTGGCATCAATAGACCCAGTAATATCTGTAACTGGAAATGTGCTTCCTGATGGTGTTAATCCAAGAAATGCTAAATATAAATCATCAGTATTAAAGTTATTTGAATATAATTTTACTCCAAAATCTCTAATAGCATCTGCAACTATATCTTGTGATATACCAAATTCTAATCTATTATCATTATCAAATCTAGTTGTTATCTTTTTAGTATAAAGCCAAATATTATCATAATGTTGGCCAACCATATCTACAAATAATTCATAATTTCTATTAGCGGGATCAGAAGTTAAATAATCTGGTATTGTATTAAATAGATAATCTTTATTATTTATATCATAATCTGAAGCCGATAGTGCTAAACCTCCATAAAATGAACTTGTTGGGTCTGCATTACCTAACCAAGTTAATACTTCTGTACTACCAGTTGCTAATAAGGCAAATGGTGGAGTTAAAATTGTAGGGTCTTTAGGATAAGATCTAGAAGATCCACTATTAAAATACATAAAATATTCGAACCCATCAAATTTTTCTATTATATCATCAATAGTTTTTTCTATTATAGCATTACTAGCACTGTAAGCCGTTGATCCTGTAGTTGCACCTGTTATACCTTGGTTAGTAATTTGGTTACTAGCAGATTGTATTAATCCTACTTTATAATAAAAGTTTTCTAATCTTGTTTGAGCAGAGCTAAAATGGATGAAATTGTTAAAATCTGTATAATCTACATTTATATCTATTTCCTTTTTATCTAATAAATTTTTAATTTGCTGTACAGATCCCGTTTGATCACTATTTATTAAATTAGTATATGAGAAATCTTGAGTATTTTGTCCTGTTTGTCCTTTTACTTGTAAACTATAATTCGGCCCAGCTATAAACTGAAAATCATCAGGTACAAATTCCTCCATAGGCATTGTAACTTGATAAGCTTGGGGTAATGATATTCTTTCAACTATCCAACATTCGCTTTTAATATCAAAATTTGAAGGTAAGGGTTCATATAATTTTATTAATAATGATACATCTTCATTTTCTTCAGGATCTCCTTCTATTTTAATATTATTAGCAATTATTGTTTGGTTTTGACCAAAATTTAGGAAGAAATCAACAAAGTAACTTGATTCTTCTCTATCAGCAATAAATTGTTCTGTATCAGGTATTATTGTTGATGGAGATATATTTGTAGTAAGTAATCTTAATTCTGTTCTATCATTACTAATTTCAGATATATAATATCTTTTTTGAATTCTAGAACCACATCTATACCTATAAAAATCATAAGATATATAATAACTACCTTCAACAAAACCTTTATTATTTAAATCTTTTTCAGGATTTAAATTAACATCACCTTGTATTACTGTGAAGTTTGTAGTTGCCTGTGATAGGGTTTGTGGAGATATTAAATTTAAATTAAGATCATATATGTTATATTCAATATAATCTGTAGATGATGAAAATACTGTATCTAATTCTGCTGATCCTAATAAATTTTTATCCTGAGCAGAGTATGTTTGCTCCTGAAAATCTACTGGGGATACTGATTTTATTATAGTTTGTTCAGCCATTAGTAACCTCCTCCTGTTGTTGTATTATTAAAATCTCCTGCATCATAGTTAATCAAATTTTGATTCCTTCTACGGTCAGTATTTATAGCTGGTACTGATGTTGGAATACTACCTAGCATTCCTTCTGCTTCATTTTCAATAGCACTTAAATCAACTAAACTAGCCGTAGGTATTAGTCCTTCTATATCTGTATTTAAATTACCTCCCGTTACTAGATTGGCATTTTCTACTTGAAGTTGTAATACTTCTTTTCTTAATTCTTCAATTTCTGTTCTTAATGCTTCTATTTCCTCTAAATTAGCATCAAAATTAATATATTCACCACTAGTTTTTACTAAATATTCATGTGATTCAGTATTCCCTTCAGCAGGTATATCATAAAACAACTCATTATATTGTTGAAAAAATACAGCAACATTAGTTTCAGCAACTAAATCTTCATTTACTGATGTTGTTCCTAACTCACTAAATTTAGTATCAATTACTTTATTATATTGAGCTTTAGTGTATATTGTTTTTTTTAAATCAATTCTATCTGCCATTATCCATTAACCACTTTAAAGTAATAATTTTCATCTTTAACAATTGTGCTACCACTAATTGTTGTTTGTATTAATATCTGATAGTATCTTTCAGGTTCCAACCCATTCATATAAACATCAAAATAATTACTTGTACTATCACAACTAATTTTAGTAAATGCCGGGTCGAAATCTACAACAAATTCATTAGTATCCAAATCTTTTATAGCATAAAGGGAATTTTCATTCAAATAATGATTAAAAGTATCTATAGAACGTGTAGAGTAAATTCTAGTTGGAAACTCAGGTCTAACATTTAGTCTAAATCTATTAATACTTTCACTGTAAAATACTCCAGGATTAGAATCTAATGCTACAAATAAATCAGTTGTTTGTATTGGAGGTAAAGATCCTGTTACAAATGATTGATCATCCCATTTTATTTCTAAACATGGAGGATAAATAGTATTAGTATCAACTGAAAAGTTTTTAAATAAAGGTGTAACAGCTAAATTTTGATTAAATTCAATATTTGAATTTGATACTGGGTTTGAAGCATCAGTCCATTTTAAAATAAATCCATTATTTTCTATAGAAGTATATGTTCCACCTACGGCATTTGAACTAGAATACCAAATTTTAACTATATCAGTAACATTTAAATCTATATCTTTTGTAGTTCTGGTATTGAAATTTTGGGACGCAGATATTATTAATGTATCATCCTGTGAACCAGTATACCAAGTTCCACCTCCTGCTGTTGTGCTTCCCGAGTATGAACAAGTAACATATGCATTTAATGTGCTAGATCCTTCATTATCAGCCCATCTTTCTGAACCTGTTGAAAACCTAAAATCCCAACTACAACCATTTGTTGTTTCTGGTGAGTTTAAAAATTGTCCTGTACCATTATTCCAAGAACCTGATATAGGATAACATTCTATATTACTATTCATTGTTATCCCATTAGCATTAGCTATAAATAACTTTAAACTACTTGAAAAATTCATATTACCTACAAAACTATCAATAACATTTTCAATCCCTGATTGATCAAATTGTACTAATGATCTAGCTACTTCTGCGGATGCACTAGTTGCAGGGTTTTGATTGCTTATTTCCAATATAGCATCTAACCCTGTATTTAATGTAGGGTATGCTGAATAAATTGTTGCATCTTGTTCCGGAAATATTTTATATACTGCCATATCTTAAATTTGAGGGGTGTTAGATGGTGAATCTGAGTTTATAGGGTCTATACCACTCATTTCTTGTAAATATGTTTTAGTTGGAGTATATCTGCTTAATTCAAATATAGCATCACTCCCATCCTTTAATTTTAAAGGTTGTCCTCCCTTAGTTAAAGACCCTGGGTTTTCTTTTGCTCTAGTTCCTCTAGGTAAAACATTTGATGCATTAGTTCTAGTAGGACCTCCAGCTGGTCTAACATCTGATATATCTAAACTAGTTTTATTAAATGAATTTCTTAAATTATTTGCCATAGTTATATATTTACTGTTCTACCTTTAATATCATTATCTGGGAATTTAACTTCAAAAATACTATAATCCATTGAAGGGTAAATAGTACCATCTTGTGTTGCTCCTTCTATATCATAAGCATATTGAGAATATCCTGATGTTGTACCTGCTTTATTTGACACAATTACTTTTTTACATGTTTGTACTCCTGGTACTAAATTTATTACATTATTTAGTTCACTTAGTATTATTGGTTGATTAATTTGCCATCTATCCGTTTGGAAAAATTGCTGTACATTAGAATTAACTCTGGTAAGTACTTCATTACTATTATAATCAGGTAATGTTATTATTTCATAATCTACAGCTATATTAATTATATAAGCATCTTTAATATCAATAGAATCTCCTATCATTCTATATTCATTTAAATACGTTTTTAAATTAGTTTTTAATGCCGTTGAGGCTGTAGTTAGATTACCATCTATATTAGTTGATAAAACATAAATACAAAGAGTAGCTGTTGATTTAGTTCTAGCTTCAGGTTTAGCTGTATATGCTTTTGAAATTACCCCAAATTGAGGAGGCATACTAAGAGCTCTAACTAAATAATCATCTTGTGTTACATTTCTTAATTGTGTTCCATAACTAGAAAGTACATTTTGTCTTATAGATTCAGCTGTATCTCCATTATTACCACCACTAGCAGGGAGTTTATTATTAACTTGTATTGAATCAAATACAAACTGCGCAGTAGTTGCATTTAAGTTTTGTTGATTAAATTTTATTCCTGATGTATCTATTCCTGTTAATTGATTAGCATTTAAATTAGATCTAACTCCTCCTCCTTGATAATATCTTACTGTTAATGTAGTATTTGAAGGTGCAATTCCATAAGTATCTGTAAAAATAAAATTAGTAGGACTAAAAGCTGTTGTTAACTTATCTATGTCATAAGGTAACCCTAACCCAACATTCATAGGGTTTGGAACTATTTCTTCATCTACATTACTATTATTCCCAGAACCAAATTGAAGTTGTAAAGATCCTGAATCTAAGAATCTTGTATTAAATCTTCTTTGTACTGATTTTAATTTTAAAATATATGGAGTATCATCATCTGTATAATTATTTGGATCGTTTACATTAGTATTTCTAATACTATCATAAATCATATCCTGACCTAAATAATCTACTTCATAATATTCATTATTATCTGCATCGAAAACATCTACTATTCCTGCTATAGATGAATCATTAATAATTACAGTTGGAAATTCCTGAGGAGCGCCAAAAGTAAAGTTCACGGATTTTATAGTTCCTGATAATGCCTTAGCAGTTTTTGATAATAGATAATATGTTGGGTTTCCTCCTGCTACCTGAGCTATTGAAACCTCAGTTGGGTCTAATGAATTAGATACTGAAAAATCAACTGGGTCTTCAATTGTAAATGTTGTTGTAGTAGTGTTAGGAACATTTACTGTTGTATTTTCAGGTATTAATAAAGTATAATCATAATCTGGTACATATACACTTGCAGATAATACTGCTGGTACCAACTGATAAAAAGTTACTTCCGTACTAGCTAGGCCTGTTACTTTTGGTTTGTAACCAAACATATATGCTAAATCAAATAAACTAGTAGTTTGTCTTGCATATTGAATAAAGTTTTCTTGAACTTGATTATCAATATAAAATCCTAATACATCACCTACATAAGCTGTTTGTTCCATAAACATCATACCTGGTGAGGTTTCACTAAAATCTGTATATGATGTTGGGAAATATGTTTGTGAATAATTAATTAATTGCTGTCTAAAGTCAGCAAAATCTTTATTCAAATAATTTATATTTCTTTTTTTAAATGTTTGATAAGCCATTATTCAAAATTTAGTGTTAAACTATCAGCTATATTAGTATTAGTAACTGAGTATTTTATGCTAACTGTTATTTCATTTAAATTTTCTCTACTCCTTATAACTTCTAAATTTACTACATTTACAGTAGGAAATTGTTCATCGAATTTAGTTTGAATATCTTCTTTTAAAAAATCAAGATTATCCGCTTGTATTTGACTAAAAACAAATGCTCTTAACCCTCCTCCAAATAGAGGATTACCTGGTCTTTCTCCAGGGTTTGTTAAAAAATAATTAATTATAGCTGCTTTTAAAGCATCTGCTGACGCATAGTTGGCTCTAAATACCTCCGGTGCTGAAAATGGTAAATCTATACCATTAACAACATCTGGTTGTAAATCCGACGGAGCTATTTGCCTTGGTTGATACGCCATAATTAAATTTATTTACCACCATTCATTAACCCCATAATCTGATCCATACTAACATTTCCCTCAGGGAGAGAAGCATTAGGAGAAGTTGTATCTGTTGTTCCAACTTTTAAAGGACCCGAAAACTGAGATGTATTAAAGCTTGCAGCGGTTTCTCCTAAAATATTTTTATAAGATTCCCTTATTTCCTGTTGTGATTTTTTACTTTTTGGAGATGATACAGGTGAATTACTAATAACATTCTTTGGAGATTTAACAGCCTCCAAAAGAATTTCTTTTAATTCTTCTTGTATTGCCTCTTTTACTGCTTCTTTAACTACTGTTTTTAACTGACTTAATTTCATAAAAAATTATTTTATTATACATATAAACTTTTAAAGGGGGTATATATTTTTAAATTAAAATCCTTTTAAATTGTTGCTAGTAATATAAAATGATAATTCATCTAATAATATTTGATCCCCTGAACTAAATGAGGGCTCTCCTTTTAGGACAGTTACCCCATTAACATTTTTTGCAATTGCAAATCTTCTTTTTAATGTTCCAACTGGGTTGTTAGTATCTTCTTGAATTGATAAAGTAAAGCCATTAACTTCAGTTGGAACTGGGTTTCCATCTTGTTCTTCAATTAATGTAGCATTCAATAATTGTTCATCTAATTCTACTTGTGTTATTTCAACCCCAGCTTCTTCAGCACATTTTTGTAATAAACCATCTAATCCTTGTAATAGTGCTATTACTTTTCCTAAATTTGACCTTAATAATATTAAAGCTGCTGTTACACCTGTTCCTATTTTAGCAAACTGAGCTGCTAATCCTGATATTTTATCCGCTTTATCAGCGTATCTTAATACTTTACCTGATGATTGTGATATAATTACACCCCCAGCTGGTCCAGGTGGTGTACCTAATGTTGTTGGCATAGGATTTACTTTAAGTAAGGTTCTTATATTTTTAAATAATATTAATAGACCACCAAATATACCTAAAGTTTTAAGAGCTATGTCTATTATTTTATATATGTTATTTAACTTACGAGTAAGTTTATTCTTTTTTCTAATTAATTTTTCAATTTTTGCTTTAGGAGGACATTGGAGTTGTGCTTTAATATCTTCTTTAGCTTGCTGCAATTTACCCATTGCTTCTTCCTGTGCCTTTCCAGCATATTTAGTTGCTTCTTGTTTAGCAAATGACTTAATATCAGCCACACCCATTTCCCCAAACATTTTTACTACTGATGGTAGTAAAGTTTCCCCAATACTTAATGCTTGTTTTTTAATTAATTTAATTATCCCTCCTTTTGCATCTTGAGGGTTTGAATTTGATATAGCTTGGGATTCTGCTTGTGAAGGGCCAGAATTAAGTTCTGCTACTTGTTTTTGGTATGTTTTTCTACTTGGCTCAAGACCAACTGCCCCCACATTTTCTAATATATAACCATCTTGTTTTATTATGTTTTTAGAAGTAAATTTATATTTTTGTCTAAAAGTCGAAAAAGTTATGGATGGTCGATTCAGTCCAGAAAATGCTGTTGATATTAATGGTAAATTATCACTTTTCCTAGCAAAAATTTCAATTTCTAATGAAAATTTACCATCAACGTCACTTGTAGTTTGAGATTGAAACCTTCCATCTCTAAAAGCTGATGACACTATTTCATTATAAACATAATCATACTTTATTCTTTCTCCAGGTATTGGGGAATTAGTTGATGTATCAAAAACTCTTCCTGTTATTATGTGCTTAGATATTATTATATTTGTTCTTCCTAAAAACTCTTCTTTAGTTTCTTTTTCAGGATTATATTCTTGAAAGGTAGCAGTAGAAATACCTTCTAATGGTTTATTAGTATCAGATATAGCTGGATTTAATGGAAATGATTCTGGTGCGTTTGCCATTATTTAGTTCTAGTTACTGCTGATAGTAACGGTTTTTTAGGGTTATTGACTGTGTTTAAAAATCCTGTAATTGTTTGTTTTGTTGAAGATGCAATCAATGGTACTACTGGATCTGGAGCTGGTACCCCACCTGGGTATATTTGACTAGATTCTAAGGCAGTACATAAATTTATTAATTGTTTTAATAAGTTTTCAAACTGTACCATAAATGAATCTCCTTTTATTAATGCTTCATCTGCATCAGCACCTCCTAAATTTATTTTACCCGAAAGTAAACTTATTTGGTTATTAGATAATATTCCTACTTCATCACTTGCTGCCATAACAACACTTTTCTTTGATGAAAGGATAATACTATCTTCAGTAGTATTAAAAACTAATCTACCTGAATTTAATATTACTTGAGGTCCTTTAGCATAAATAGAAGGATCTTCTGGGGGTTGTCTAAATAATTCACCTATAATATTAGAGTTCCATCCTGTTTGAAGTGGAACTTTTTGATTTGAAGTTAAATAAATAGATGATAAATCTCTATTAATATTTTCTACTATAGGAATCCAACCTTGTTCTGATGAATTTACAGGTTGCCCATTTCTTAATATTGTAATAGGTGCATTATTAGGCCCAGCTTCAGACCAATTATTTCTATAATCAGGTCCTCCCTGAGAGTTTACAGTACTACCAAATCTTATACTATTACCAAATCTCCCTTCATAAATTATATCTCCTATAAAAGGTAAAAGAGGGTGGACATTAACTTGTTCCTGAAATTCTCCCCCACTAGGGTTAATTCCTTGTAATAATATAGTTGTATCGGGATCATATGGAGCTGTTCTTCTTACTGATCCTCCTTCTATAGATTCATAATCTTTAGTTTCTGAAGGGTCGAATGCTTTCCTAGAAGGATCGGGGTATGCATTATGATGAGGGTGATTCCATACATTAATAGGATTAAGATAATAATAGCTTGTATTTTTAGAACTTTCTCCTATATTTGAATCTGGTAGTGAAAATAATATTACTAGTTCATCTACTAATGGAAAATTTCTTACATAAGGTATTAATGGTAATGCTTTAGGATTTTCATCTTTAAATCCAACTTGATTACCTACTATTTGAAATTCAATAGTTCCTATACCATTCCATTCACCATATTTTTTAAATTTAGGATGATTATTATCTAATACAATATCAGTCACCCTAGCTGATACCATTTGGGTTGAAAGTTGACCTAATTGTAATGCCTTTGTTAAAGCATCAGAATTAAGCATGGGATTAATTCTATTACTTAATTTTGAAAATCCAAAGTTAGTTGTCATTTTTACCTTCTTTAAAGTCTGAGTTTATTCTTTCTAACTCATCCATTAATTGTTGTTTTTCTTCTTCTGTAATACCTAGTGAATCTCCATCACCACTATTATTTAATGCACGTTGCACTATAGTAGCCATTTTAATTAATTGTTCATCATTACGAACACCAATTTCCATATAATCTTTTATTAGAGGTACAATTAAAGTTGCATCTCCAATATCAGAAATTAAGGGTTTTAATTCAGATATTAAACCTGTTATTTGTTTTTCTTTTTTCTTTTGATTATCGTAAATTTCACTTAATATGTCAGAGAATTTTTTCTTACCAAAAATAAGGTTATCTAATTTACTCATAATATTTTGGTTATAAATATTAGTAAAATTTAAATTTAGAATTTAGCGTATCCGTTTTCTAAATAAAAAACATATTGACTCTTGAATATATCATGAAGTTTATCAGCTATTTTTGTAATTTTTGGTGTTTTTACTTCTACCATTTCACGAATATAAATGTATAGTGCTTTTTTATTAAATACTTCTAAGTTTTCTCTTTTTCTAAATAGTTCTAAAATAGCATCGGCTATTTGAGCATCATTTTTCTTTGGAAATAATTCTAATATATTTTCAGTTGTATAATCAACAAATAGATCTATATATTTATTTAAATCATCTTTTTGTTTACCACTATCCATATTATAAGAATACCCTGATCCTTCTTTTAATAATACATCAGTAGGTACTTTTTTTATTTTTTTCTTATAATTTTTTGTATTATATAATATAAGCCACCTTTTTACTATAGTACCAAAATAAGAATAAGCTTTTGCACCATTTGTAGGATCAAATAAATGAATTTTAGATAATAGAAAAGTAATAATTTCATGTTGTAAATGTTCTAAATTATCTACTTCAGTATGGTAAAATTTAAATGTATGAATTATATTTTGGGTGAGTTTAAAGAAAGCATAATGAATTCTGGATTCATATATTTTAGATCTTACTTCAGGATCACTAGTATTATTATATAGTACAATAGCATCCTCTGTATCTTGAGTAAAATAATTTCTACTCTTCTTTCTTCTCTTTTTTGCCATTATTAAAGGTCAATATTAAAACTATCTATTTGTTTTTGCAACCTTTTTATTTCATTGAAGAACCAACCAATTTCATCATCACTTTTAAACATTCCCTTTTCATCTATTTGGTTTAGTCTTTTTTGCGTTTTACTTATGGTATCCTGAAATTTAAGAATAAAATCTCTATATGATATAATAATATCCTCTGCTTTTTCATTCTTTTGCAGTAAATTAAAAGTTGCATATCCTAAAATTGCAACTATTAATCCAAGTATTCCTATAATTATTTCTAGTATCATAAGTTATCTAACATATTTTTTAAACCAGGACTTTTAATTGTATTAAGAGCCTTTGATTTTGTATTTTTGTTATTAGACAATGTAAATTCCTTTTTTGGCCTCTCCAAACTATTTTGAGAAAACTTTGGAAGCCATTCCATTTCCCATTCAACTCTAGCAGCTAACATATCAGCCTGATGTAGAATATATGGTAATGATGTACGAGGTTTTTGCTCGGGCATAAACCCTTTTAAATATTTTTCATTAGCATTATCATAAAGACC
>CEUT01028690.1_pt1 | contig 14581 bp, 16 predicted proteins | sample 531401 | NCBI WGS metagenome assembly CEUT01 (sample SAMEA2622821, study PRJEB7988) | marine metagenome | biome: marine biome (ENVO:00000447); feature: surface water layer (ENVO:00002042); material: "saline water (ENVO:00002010), including plankton (ENVO:xxxxxxxx)" | depth 5 m | reverse complement strand
CATCCGATGATGTTCAGAGAATTACTCACGATTATTATGAATATTATAGGGATATGGATAAAGAAATTCTCGCTGGTATCAATGAATTTTACAAAGCTGATTTAGAATATACAGGTGTGGAGAAAATAAAATGAGAGTTTTAATAACAACGGGTTGTAGTTTTTCTGAAGCGGAACTATGGCCATATTTTCTTGAAGAAAGAATACCAAATTTATCTTATAAAAATTATGGAAAATCAGGAATGGGAAATGAATATATTTCAAGAACGGTTTTTCATTCAGTTACAGAGTTATTAAAAAGTGGAATGGAGTCAAAAGATATACTTGTGTTGTGTTGTTGGACTGCATTAGGTAGATTACAAAATAGTTTTGGGGGAGAATCAAATGGTATTCCAATAAATATGTTTCGTAATCATGACCATTTATTCAAGAACAAAATTTTACATGATTATGATTTATTATTAAATGGATTAGAGCCAATAATCTCAACTCAAAACTTTTTAAAAGTTAATAATATAGATTTTATCTTTTTTTCAATGTTTAATTTGTTCGCTAACAACATTAATTGGCAATATGACAGAAAAAATAAATTACAAATACCACCCAATACTTGGAATTCAGAAACTATTTTTAAAAATATACCGACCCACTGGAAATCAGATTCTATAGATTATTTATCAACTTTAAATGAAAATATTGATTGGGATAAATGGTGGTTTTGTAATGAAAAGGATAAAGTAAAATTTGGTGGGATTGCAGAATGGGTATCAATAAATGACCCATTTAATGCATATACAGTAGATGATTGGAAATTAAAGGTAATACCTGGACATCCAAAACATGAAGGACATAAAACTTTCGCTAATAATGTATTATCAAAATTAGTCTTGGAGAAAATAAAATGAGAGTATTGATTACGGGTATAACTGGTTTTGTGGGTAGTCACATGGCCGATTATCTAATAAAAAATGTACCTGATGTAAAAATATTTGCTACTCGTAGATGGAGAAGTAAAGAAGAAAACATAAGTCATCTCTTTGGTGATGATTGTGTTGTTTTCGAAGAGTGTGATTTATTGGATAGAGGTAGTCTTTCAAGAATCATAGAGATTTCAAAACCTGACATCGTCTATCATTTTGCAGCACAAAGTTTTCCTGAGTCAAGTTTTCTAACTCCGTCCAGTACAATCACTACGAATGTTATAGGAACGACTAACTTATTAGAGGAGTTAAGAATATACAAACAAAGAAATTATTGTAATCCTATTATTTTGAGTGTGTCCTCATCAGAGGTATATGGAAATCCAAGTGAAGAAGAACTACCTATAACCGAGGAGAATTGTATTAGGGCAGCTAATCCTTATTCCATATCAAAAGTTGGACATGATTTGATGTCTCAATATTACGCAAAAGCTTACGATATGAAAGTTATAATTACTCGTATGTTTTCACATGAGGGGGCAAGAAGAGGAAAAAGATTTGCTTTATCATGGTTTGCATATCAGATAGTAAAGTCCGAAAAAAGTGAAAACTTTCCACCAGCCAGACCAAGTTTTCCTACACATCCTATAAAACATGGTAATTTAGATTCAATCAGAACTTACAATCACATAGATGATGCAGTTCATGCATATTGGTTAGCGATTGATAAGTGTGATTATGGAGAAGTATATAATATAGGTGGTGATTATACCTGTAGCGTCGGAGACGCTTTAGATATGTTGATTGAGAAGTCAATAAATCCACACGCATTTATAAAAGAACTTGACCCAAATAGGGTTAGACCTACTGATATTACACTTCAAGTACCCGACAGCACCAAGTTTCGAGAAAAAACAGGTTGGAAACCAATTAAAGGTTTGGAAGAAATATGTGAAGATTTATTAAATTATTGGAGAGGAGTCTTATGAGTGATTTCAAAGTAAATATAAAAGAGTCTGAGGTATTTTCCGATGTCAAAATAATGACACCAGATCCTTGGTTTGATTATCGTGGGGAAATGTGGACTTTTTGGGAAAAAGAAAAGGAAGTTTTACCTAAAGGAAATGAGTGGAAAATATCAAAGTTTACAAGGTCAAGAAAAAATGTCCTTCGTGGTTTACATGGAGATGATGTTACTTGGAAGCATATTACTTGTGTGTGGGGTGAAATTTACTTAGTAGTGGTAGATAATAGAAAAGATTCTGAAACCTACAGAGAGTGGGATAGTTTCATCATATCTGAAAGAAATCATACGAGTGTATTAGTACCACCAAAATTTTTGAATGGTCATTTGTGTTTAAGTGATGATTGTTTATTTCATTATACACAATCATATCCAAGTGATTATGTTGATTGGATGAATCAAGATACCTTGAAGTGGAATGATGAATTGGTAAATATTGATTGGCCAATTAAAAACCCTATACTAAATTGGAGAGATAAATGATAAGAGGACAAGAAAGTATACAAAGAGCAGATGATAAGTCTTTTTTGATAGACTTTGAAACAGAAGTTAAAGAAAGATATGAGGCAGGTGAAATAAAGGCACCTGTCCATCTTGCATCAAATAATGAGGACGAACTTATAGAAATATTCCAAGATGTCAGTGAAGATGATTGGGTATTTTGTAGTTGGAGAAATCATTATCATGCACTACTACACGGAATACCAAGAGAAAAACTCATGAATCTAATTATTCGTGGTAAGAGTATGAGTGTCTATAGTAAAGAACCAAAGTTTTATTCTTCATCAATAGTTGGTGGTATTATTCCAATAGCACTCGGTGTTGCGAAATCAATTAAGATGAAGGGTGAAAAAAATAAAGTTTGGTGTTTTGTTGGAGATATGACCTTTGAAAGTGGAATATTTCACGAGTCATATAAATACGCAAAGAACTTTGATTTACCATTACAATTTGTAGTTGAAGATAATAATCTTTCTACAAATACACCAGTTGATGAGACTTGGGGTGGTAAACAAGAGGTTCCAAGTGATATAATTTACTACAAATATAAAAGTGATTATCCACATCACGGAACAGGAAATTGGGTGTTATTCTAATGAAGTATAAAGATGAATTAATAAAAAGTATGGAATGGTTGGGTGAAAAAGAGGATACAATCTTTATTGGTCAATCAGTCAGTTATAGTGGTAACGCAATTTACAATACACTTAAAACATTACCCGAAGAAAAAAGATTGGAATTGCCAGTTTTTGAAGAAATACAAATGGGGATGAGTACAGGTATGGCCATGAACGGATTGGTGCCAATAAGTTGTTTTCCACGATTTGATTTTTTAATGAGATGTATGGATGCCTTAGTAAACCATTTGGATAAAATGCAAAACATGACAGAACAAACCTATAGACCAAAGGTTATAATGAGGACATCAATCGGTTCTACCAATCCACTGAATGGTGGTGTTCAGCACACTCAAGACTATACTATAGCTTTTAAACTCATGCTACACGAAGTAAAGGTAGTATTATTAGATGAGACTGAGAATATTTTCGAAGAATTCAAAAAGGCATATCGAAGACAAGGTTCAACTTTATTGATTGAACATGGAGACCACTATAATGACAAATAGTCCGTATAGATATAGTTTAGCTTCAGATACAATCGATACGACAGATATTAAAAAACTTGTGAAATGGTTAGAAACTATGCCACAATTCACTATGGGTGAAATGACTAAAAAATTTGAAAAAAAGTGGTCAAACTTCATAGGAACTGATTATTGTGTATATGTCAATAGTGGTTCTTCTGCAAATCTATTAATGGTATATTCTTTGTTGAATAGTGGTAAATTGAAAAATAATAAGTTTTTAGTTCCATCTAATGGATGGGTAACCACACTGAGTCCCTTTATACAATTTGGAATAGAACCAATTATGATAGACTCTGATAAACTTAATTACAATATTGATTTGAATATTGTCGAGGATTATTTGAAGACAGGTGATATTGATGGATTTATATTTGTTCATGTTCTTGGAGTACCACATCGTAGAGATGAATTACTTTATCTGAAAGATAAATATGGTTGTTACATTCTTGAAGATTCTTGTGCATCTGTAGGAGCTAAGTTTGACAATGATGATTATGTAGGAACTATTGGAGATATGTCATCTTTTTCTTTTTATTTCGGACATCAATTATCAACGATAGAAGGTGGTTTTATAAACACTAATGATGAATTTCTATACAAAGAGTTATTAAAACTTCGTTCTCATGGGTGGGTCAAAGATATCGCTAATGATGATTGGAAATCAAATGAAAATTTTCCTTTTATATTTCTTGAACCTGGTTTTAATGTAAGACCCACAGATTTTCAAGCATACATAGGTCTCGGTCAAATTGATAAGGCGGAGATGGTATTCAAAAAAAGAAGTCAAAATCATATTCGATACACTGAAAAACTAAATGAAAGATTTGAATGGCAAGATTGGAATAATTCCACACCAGTGAGTTTACATATCGGAATACTTGCTGAGTCAAATCAACATAGAAGAAATATAATAAAAAATTGTCATGAAAATGGAATTGAGACAAGGATTTGGTCACATGGAAATCTTGGTAAACACAAATTTTGGACATCTCGATATGGTGAATTTAATGGAAAAATAAGTAACAAAATTTACGAACGAGGTTTTATAGTTCCAACACATCCTGAATTAACACAAAAAGATATAAATTTTATTACTGAGGTAATCACTAATGTTTGAAGATAAAAAAGTTTTAGTAACAGGCGCCAACGGCATGATTGGTCGTCAATTAACTCGATTGTTAAATAATAGGGGAGCAGTAGTTACCAAGACAGACCTGCCCGATGATTTAAGAAATAGAGATGTATGTGAAAGGGTTTGTGAAGGACAGGACATAGTGTTTCATTTAGCAGGTATCAAAGGTTCTCCGATTAGATGTATGGAATCTCCAGCTTCATTTAGTGTCCCTATGATTCAATTTAACGCAAATATGATAGAGGCAGCTTTTAATGCCGATGTTGAATGGTTTTTGTATACAAGTTCTGTCGGAGTATATCATCCAGCAGAAGTGTTTGAAGAAGATGATGTATGGAAAACATTTCCAAGTGATAATGATTGGTTTGCTGGATGGGCAAAAAGAATAGGTGAAATGAATGTAGAAGCCTATATGAAAGAAAACAAATGGAATAAGTGTTCGATTGTTAGACCTGCAAATGTATATGGGCCATACGATAATTTCGGTGAATGGTCTATGGTAGTTCCATCCTTAATCAAAAAGGCAAACGAAAACGATGTATTAGAGGTTTGGGGAGATGGTTCACCAATCAGAGATTTGATTTATTCTGAAGATGTTGCCAGAGGTATGATTCATATGGTAGAAAATAAAGTCACCGAACCGATAAATCTTGGCAGTGGAAATGGTGTTACCATAAGACAAATAGCAGAGATAGTTTCGGATTACTTCAAAAAAGAAATCGTTTGGGATAAAACAAAACCTATGGGAGATTCTAAGAGATTGATGAGTATGGATAGAGCAATCAGTCATGGATTTAAACCAAATATAAACTTAGAAGATGGTATATTAAACACAATCGATTGGTATCTTGGGAGATGAGTAAAATAAATGGTAAACCTGCAGATGAGTGGATTTTAGAAAATCATCCCCATGATGGGCTGTTTCGAGTTTATTGGAAAGATATTTTAAATGATGATGAGGGTGGCCTTACTTTTGATGAAACAGAGGGTGAGGGTCTGAGATGGGAATGGTATTATAAAGGTGGTGGTAGAGCAGATGGAGAATCAAAAGGGTGGTATTCTAATGGACAAATAAAACAATTGTCTACATTCAAGGATGGATTGCTACACGGAAAGTGGATTCAGTGGGAAAAAGACGGAACGAAATTAGAAGAACAGATGTGGAAGTATGGTAAAAGAAATGGAGCAAGAATAAGATACCATGATAAGGACACCAAAATGTACGAAGAAAATTACAAGGATGATTTACCACATGGGACATGGATTTATTGGGACTCTAATGGAGATAAAATTTATGATGAAACTTATAAAAATGGGTTACTTTGGAATACAGAATTAGATTGTCCCTTTAGTGGTAAATGGCTTAATTTTTACTACAAGAATGGTAAAAAAGATGGTCGATGGATTAGTTATTATCATGGTGGAAATAAAAAAGAACAAGGATTTTACCACGATGGTAAAGAGGACAAGGTTTGGATGAGTTGGTTTGAAAATGAAATATTAGAAAGTGAAACTACTTATTCAAACGGAGTTGAATTAGTAAGAAAGGATTATTACCCAAGTGGTCAGATAAGAAGAGAAAGAAGAAATAATCAAAAATGGGAGAGAGATGGTATTCAAGGTTGGTGGCATGACAATGGACAGAAAACATACGAAGCTCTTTACGAAAATGGTAAATTATTATCTGAAAAAAAATGGGATGAAATGGGAAACAAATTATGAAATATTTGGTTGTTGCAGGATGTAGTCATGTCGTTGGAACTGGTTTAGATGTCGTTTTTGGTGACAAGATTTTTAGAAAAAAAAGATGGAGTTCAATATTAGCAAAACAGCTTAAAGTTGAGGAAATCAATCTTGGAAAAGATGGTGGTTCAAATTGGGATATATACTTTACATTAATGACTTGGATTATATCCAATAGGAGTAAAGCCAGTGATGCCATATTCGTAGTATCATGGACTTCACCTGATAGGAATTATCTACAAACAAAATCCATAATACAACAAAAGAATAAAATAATAATTGATGATGGTAAGGTCGATGTAATACCAAGAGATGTTTTAGAATACGGAACGGAATCAAATGAAGATATGTTAAATAAATATCGTGAAGCACTATCGAATGGTGAATGGTTACAGGATTATAAATCATATTGGGCATCCCAAATTCAAAAAACATCCATGATTTATATGTTGGGGTTAGAAGCCTTTCTAATAAAAAACGAATTGCTTTATTTCTTTTTTGATGCGGATGAAAAATCGTGGTTTAATACAAATCATCGGTACAACTTTGTACATCAAAATTATCTATTAGATGATGATTATTATCAAAAAAACATTCATGATAAAATATGTCCACCAAAGTATAAAGTAGATGATGGACATATAGGTCCTGATGGACAAGAAGATTGGGCTAATTTTTTATACGATGAATTATTTAAAAGAAAGCTAATAACTAAAAATGATTTCTATTGGCCTGGTGATTTAGGAAATATAAATGGAATAGGTAAAGCAAATTGGATAGAAAGAAACATGCCAAAAGATGGTTTATTCCAATGTTGGTGGACAGAGGATGGGAACGCATCACTTGAAAAAACCGATTTATCTAAGAGATATGAATTTATGTGTAAAGATGGAAAAAGGGCAGATGGAGTATCAACAGGTTGGTTTTCAAATGGTAATCTGAAAAATAAAATAAATTGGAAAAATAATAAATTACACGGAGAGTTTATTGATTTTTTCGATATGGATTGGGATAATGGGAATGATTGTGTCAAGGAAAAAAGTTTTTACATAGACGGTAAAAGAGAGGGTAAGTTTACTTCATATTATATTACTGGACAAAAAGAAATTGAGAGTGAGTGGAAAGATGGGTTGATACATGGAGCACTAAAAAGATGGTATAGGAATGGAGATTTGATGTATGAAACCGAATTTGTAAATGGTAAGGGTGTAGATATAGATTATTATGAAAATCAAAAAATGAAATCACTTACAACTTACGATAATGGAATGGAAAATGGTCTATCCGAAGAGTATTACAATAACGGAAAATTAAAACATAAGGCCATCATGAAAGACAATGAACCTATTGGAACAAATTTGACATATTATGATAATGGACAACTTGCAGTTGAAGATCCATTTGCAACAAATCCAAAAAGTAAAAAATCATATAGACATGGTCAAAAGAAAATATATAATAGAGAAGGTGAATTAGCTGCAACTCTTATGTACGCTGAGTATCATTTAGTGGATGAGAAATTAAATCTACCTGTATTGAGTAAAATGAAACAAGAATTGTTAAAAATAATACATGAACCACGATTATTGAAGATTGTAGACGAATTTAATAATGATACTTAAAGATAAAAGTGATGTTGTAAAATTACGCAATATTCAAATTGGTCAAAATAAAATTACACATGAAGAACCTTTAGGCTCTTTGAAAAGTATTACAATAAATCCAACTGAGTTATGCAATAGAAAATGTTTTTTTTGTCCACGAGTAGACGAAGAGATTTATCCTAATCAAAATTTACACATTTCTTTTGAAACAGTGAGAAAAATTTCAGAAGAAATAAAATCTATTGAGTATGTCGATAGAGTAGGGTGGTCGGGTAATGGAGAACCTTTGCTGACTAAAGATTTTTTTGAAAAAGTAAAAGTTTTGGCTGATGAAAATCCGCAACTTTCAGTGCATGAAATTGTTACAAATGGAGATAGAATAAAAAAACAAAAAGATATCGAAAAAATATATAATTCAGGTATAAATCACATAATTGTGAGTTTGTATGATGGTCAAGAACAATTAGAAAGATTTATCAAGCTATTTAAAAACTACGATAAGTCTATGTATACTTTCAAAATTAGTTTTGAAGATGATATTGATTTGAAAAATTTTACAAATAGAGGTGGAACAGTCGATATAAATACTGATTTGGTATCTATGAATAATAAAAATAAATGTTTTTTTCCCTTTTATAAATTAATTTTAGATTGGAATGGAGATGTCTTAATATGCTGTGAAGATTGGTTTAGATTATCAAAGTCTAAATTAAATATAAATACACACAGTCTAAAGGAGATATGGGAATCAAATGTTTTTAATTCATATAGAAAAAAACTCGGTGTTGGTGATAGGTCACTGAAACCTTGTGATAGATGTAGTATTAATGGTGAATTAATTGGTAAAGAAAGTTTCAATTTAGTAAGTCAATATTATGGATGGACTGATAAATGAAAATAAATGTATACATAGGATATGATAGCAGACAAGATAAATCTGATAAATTTTCTGATTTAATTAATCCACCATATCAAATTTGTAAATATTCTATTTTAAAAAATTATAAAGGTCGTGAAGATGATTTAGTCATTCAACCAATTAAATTACAAAATATGATTGATAATGATTTGTATTGGCGGAAAGACGACCCACTTGCCTCTACGGAGTTTACTTATAGTAGATTTTTAACACCACATCTAAACAATTATAATGGAGTTGCAATATTTTGTGATTCTGATTTTTTATGGCAGTGTGATATAAGAGAACTTTTAAAATATTATGATGAAAAATATTCTGTAATGTGTGTTAAGCATAATTATTATCCTACACAAGAAACAAAAATGGATGGAAAAATTCAAACTATTTATCCAAGAAAAAATTGGTCAAGTTTGATGATGTTTAATTGTAGTCATATAGATTGTCAAAATTTATCAATTAAGAATGTCAATACTAAATCAGCAAAATATCTACATAGAATGAATTGGACAAGTGATAAGAACATAGGTGAAATACCACCTACATATAATTGGTTAGAAGGTTGGTATGAGGATAGTATAAATCCCAAAGTAATTCATTATACAAGGGGAGCACCAATACATGACTCTTGGAACGGAAGTTATAGCAATAATTGGATTCAACATTATGAGGAATTAACATGAGTAAAATTGATGGTATAATGGCAAATGATTGGATAGAAAAAAATAAACCCAAAGATGGATTATTTAGGGTTTATTGGAAGGATACTATAGGTGATGTTGTTGTAGATAATGACCATGCAAGCGCTACATTTGATGAAAACGAAGGTCAAGGTTTGAGATACGAGTGGTATTACAAAAATGAAGAAAGAGCGGACGGAGAGTCAAAAGGTTGGTATTCAAATGGTATGTTAAGAAGCATCTATACCTATAAGGATGGTCTTGTTGATGGTCTATGGGCCGTTTGGTGGCCCGAATGTGTAAGTGTATGTAGTTGTAATCACTGCTCATCAAGAACATCAAGTGATATGATTCATGGGACAAAAAGGATGGAAGCCTATCATAAAAAGGGTGACTTACACGGCACGAAAACTATCTATCGACCTAATGGGATTATAGAATCAGAAGAAGAATACATCTATGGAAAGTTAGTCAAAGGTAAGTATTATGATGGCGGTGGAAAAATGATTAAGAAAAAATACAAGGAATAGTATGTCAATACCAAATACTAATGAAGTAAGAATTGAGACATCAACAGCATGTAATGCAGGTTGTGTATTCTGTCCGTGGCCAACTGATGATTTTACTCGTCCAAAGGAAATAATGACTACTGAAAAATATAAGTTTTACCTTGATAAAGTATTGAATGAAATTGGAACACAGATAGAAGAAGTTACCTTTTCAGGTTTTGGTGAGATTTTTGTTGATAAGAACATCTGTGATAAAATAGAATATGCATGTTCCAAAGATTTAAAAGTCCATGTTTTAACAAATGGTTCTATGATTGAAACTGAACATATCGATAGGATGTTTAAATCAGGTATCACAGATATTAGATTTAGTTTACATACTTTTAATGAAGATAGTTATGGAAAAATAATGAACTATAGAAGTAGTAAATTTACTTTTCAAAAGGTCATAGATACTATAAATTATGCACTTGATACAAAACCTAATAATTGTGAGATAATAATAACTGCCGACATTGTTGAAGAAAATAAACATGACATAGATGGATTAGTAGATGAATTTGGTGACAGGTGTAAATTAGATATTTGGGCACCTCACAATTGGGTATATGGTAAAGATTACAGAGACAAAACTACACCAAAAGTATTAGATAGCTGTGGTAGACCATTTAGTGGCCCAATACAAATACAAGTTGATGGTGATGTAATTATGTGTTGTTTTGATTTTGATAATAGAATGGTCTTAGGTAATTTCGAAAGGCAGACTTTAGAGGAAATTTATTCTTTAGACCAAGATAATTTGTATTCAAAAATTCATGCACACCATACAAAAGGAACTTGTGGTGAATCTGATTTGATATGTAAAGATTGTGACCAATTATTCAGTCAAGATAACATAGTATTATATAATAATAGGGTAGGTTCGAATGAGAGTAGAATTAATAAAACATCAACTGCATTAGGAAATTTACAAAATTAAAGGTAACAAAATGTTTTACAAAAATAAAAAAGTAGTTGTGACTGGTGGTAGTGGATTTGTTGCTACTCACTTCATAAACGAATTATTGAAAAGGGATGCGATTGTAAAGACACATACACACATCAAGCCAATAAGAGCAAAGGGAAACTTTGAAGTCATAGAGGGTGTCAATCTAAAAAATATTGAAGAATGTATTGATTTGATTGAAGGTGCAGATTATGTAATACACACTGCAGGAGAGGTTGCACATCCAAGTCAAGTACCAACCGATTTCTCAATCAGTATGAATCAAATACTTTTATTTTCAAATGTAATAGAGGCTAGTTATAAATGTGATGTCAAAGGATTTTTAGATATTAATAGTTCTACAGGTTATCCTGACAGAAGGTATCCAATTACTGAAGATGAGTTTTGGGATGATGAGCCTTATATTTCGTATTATGGTTATGGGTGGATGAGAAGATATAGAGAAAAAATTATGGAACATTGCTCTCACATATCTGATATAAAAATAGGTATTTCAAGGGCGACTGCAACATTTGGGCCCCATGATAATTTTGATTTAAAAACTTGTCATGTTGTTCCAGCACTTATAAAAAGAGTTTTAAGTGATGAGAATCCTTTTACAGCTTGGGGAAGTCCTGATGTTGTCAGAGATTTTCTATACATAAAAGATTTAGTAAATGGTGCATTATTAGTCTTAGAAAAAGGTAAATCTATGAGGCCGTATAATGTTGGATATGGTTCAACAATTACCATAGGTCAAATTTTAAATACAATATTAGAAGTGACTAATAATGAATTTGAAATCAGATGGGACAATTCCAAGCCAACAACAATACCTTTTAGAAAAGTAAGTACGGACAGAATATCAAAAGAACTTGGCTTTCAACCCATGTACTCTTTCAAAGAGGGAATAAAAGAAACTATTGATTGGTATTTAGAAAATGAATAAAATTTTAATTAGTGGTACTGATGGTAATCTTGGTGGTCATTTAAAAAGGAGATATCCAAATTCGATTTGTGTTACAAGAAAAAAACCAATAGATAAAGAAATTTTTCATGACGGCGTAGATACTATAATACATTGTGCTTTTAATACAAATTTATCTAAATTAAATGAATTTGATGATGATTGTTATAAAGACAATATTGATTTGACAAATACACTAACCAAAGTTCCACATCAAAGATTTATTTATATTTCAAGTGTACAAATCCCACCAAGATTTAATACTCCTTACTCAATTTATAAGAGAATCTCAGAACAAATAGTTGAGCATCATGGCAATAATTTTTTAATTTTGAGAATATCAAGTATCTTACCACCAAGCACAAAAACTAACTCAATATTAAAAATGAAAAATAACATGGATATAACCTTAACGAAAGACTCCGTGAATGATTTTATATTTTTAGATGATGTGTATGATGTAATTCAAAAAGATACAAGTGGGATAAAATATCTGAAATCAAGACAAAATATAAATCTTGAAAGATGCTCTGAAATAATTGGAAATGATATAAAATTTGGTAATTATCATTATGATATTGGAAATGAAAAAAGTGATTTTGATATCGGTTACACATCTGAACAAAATTTAAAAAGGTTTTTGAAAAATGATTTTCGGATTTGACAGATTTAAGGATAATGGCGACCCGTTACCAAATTGTGAGGATTTTACATTTTTAAATAATGGAGTGTGTAATTGTGGAAATGTTTTTTTAGGGATGTTTCAAGATATCAACATAAATTACATATCAAATTCACAGAGAGAATGGGAAAACTTAAATGTAGACACAAAATCAGTTTTTGATATTGATGAGAATTATATTTTTGTCATTGATGTAAATTGTTTTGCATCTTCTCTTGGTTACGAAAGATGGCCTGATGAGTATCAAGATAAAAGTGTATTCGATAAAATACCTGATAGGGTCATCAAAGATTCACAAATAGGAAAGTGTAAAATTCTTTTCAATTATGGCTACGAAGGTCTCGGTTCACATCACAGAGATACAATTCTACATAAACCATTACTCAATAGGTTACATTACTTATTAGATAAGTACAAAATTAAACATCATAATTTTATCTACCTTGATAGTAATTTAAAATTAGATAGAATAAAAAGTCAGACTAATATTAATGTGATTCAATATGAATATTGTGCAATCGATTGGTGGAGATTTACAAAACAATTTACTTCCATGATGTATTATGGAGATAGTGAATCATCTAAAAATATGAAAAGGTGGTTAAACACAAAGAGTGTGTTAAGAGGTAAATATTACCTATCATTCAATAGATTACCAAAACCTCACAGAGTCAGATTAATTACAAGTTTAGATGAAAAAAAATTATTGGATAAGGGTTATGTGTCATTCGCTAACAACATAGATGATTGGGATTGGAGAGATATGGTTGATGAAGAAACAAAAATATCTCTTGAAAAGAAGATGCCTCTTTGTATTGATTCAGATGATTTAAGTAAAACTAAACACTCATACGATAGATTTGATATAAAGTATTATCTCGATAGCTACTTTCAAATTGTAAGTGGAAATAATTTTACTAATTTTGATGACCAGCTTATATTTAGTGAAAAAATTTGGAAACCGATAACAAACTTTCAACCATTTATATATTTAGATGATGCTGGTGCACTTGAACAATTAAGAGAATATGGTTTCAAAACATTTTCACCTTATATTGATGAAAGTTATGATGATATTTATGATACCGATGAACGATTCGAGATGATTATGATAGAAATAATGAAGTTATGCAAAAAACCAATACAAGATATTCATGAATGGTATTGGTCTATACAAGAAACTTTAAAACACAATTATTATCATTTCTATGAGAACTTCATACCTAATCACAAAAAACATTTATTAGAACAAATCGAGAACACGCTTTGAGTTTTGGTTATTGGAATGATGATGGAAAATTTGTTATAACTTCTAATAAATTTTCAAAGTTTAAAACTACACTGAAAAATCATGCCGATTTAGGTGGGACATATGGTTTCTATAATGATACGACTGATAAAGATTTTGACTATCATTTATGGTTTGTTCCTTATTCAGATTTACAAATAAGAAATTATTCTGATGATATTATCAAAGAAATATTTCCAACTACTAAACTTTTTAACTCAGATAAAAAATTATATATTATAATTGACAGGTGTGTTGAGTCTATCACTGATACTCATCTTTTAAGTAAGTTGAAAGACATGGGGTATGATTTGAAAAGAATAAAAATTCTTTGTAATAATAAATTTAAAAAGAAGCAAATGAATTTTACACCTTTCTGTTGGGAATTTTTTCATCATGGTTTTATACTTTCAAGGGAGACAGAAGATTTCAATAGATTTTATAAAACATATGACATAAAATATAGAAATCAGATTGATGATAG
>CEUT01029814.1_pt1 | contig 14631 bp, 15 predicted proteins | sample 531401 | NCBI WGS metagenome assembly CEUT01 (sample SAMEA2622821, study PRJEB7988) | marine metagenome | biome: marine biome (ENVO:00000447); feature: surface water layer (ENVO:00002042); material: "saline water (ENVO:00002010), including plankton (ENVO:xxxxxxxx)" | depth 5 m | reverse complement strand
TATCCTACTATTACTTCTGGTAAAAACACCAAGGTAATTATTGTATCTACCCCTCACGGTATGAATCACTTCTACCGTATGTGGAGTGATGCAGAGAAGAGTAAGAATGAATATATTCCAACTGATGTTCACTGGAGTGAAGTTCCAGGTAGAGATGAAGCGTGGAAAGAACAAACTATTGCAAACACATCGGAACAGCAGTTCAAGATTGAGTTTGAGTGTGAGTTCTTAGGATCTATTGACACACTTATTGCTGCTAGTAAATTAAAATCTCTGGTTTACGATCACCCCATACAATCAAATGCAGGGTTAGAAGTATATGAACAACCAGTAAAAGATCACGATTATGTGATTACAGTTGACGTTGCAAGAGGTGTGGGAGAAGACTATTCAGCATTCGTATGCGTTGATATCACATCTTTCCCTCACAAGGTTGTTGCCAAATATAGAAACAATGACATTAAACCGATGTTGTTTCCAAATGTTATATGGGAAGTAGCGAAAAACTATAATAGCGCATATGTATTGTGTGAAGTTAATGACGTTGGCGATCAAGTAGCTTCACTTCTTCATTATGACTTAGAGTATCAGAACGTTTTGATGTGCTCTATGAGAGGTAGAGCAGGACAAGTTGTAGGACAAGGATTCTCTGGTAAGAAGACTCAATTAGGCGTGAAGATGTCTAAGACAGTCAAGAAGGTTGGAGCACTCAATCTGAAAACAATGATTGAAGAAGATAAACTCCTTTTTAAAGATCTAGATATTATATCAGAACTGACTACATTCATCTCAAAGAATAATTCATTTGAGGCTGAAGATGGTTGTCACGATGACTTGGCAATGTGTCTTGTCATTTATGCTTGGTTAGTTGCTCAGGATTACTTTAAAGAACTTACTGATCAAGACATCAGGAAGAGACTTTACGAAGAGCAGAAAAATCAAATTGAACAAGACATGGCACCATTTGGTTTTATGGACGATGGACTTGATGATGCAAGTTTTGTCGATGGTGAAGGTGATCGTTGGTTTGGTGCATCTGAATACGGCGAAACTGCTGGTGGTATGGATTACATGTGGAAGTATTAATGGATTTAGATAAGCAGATAAAACTGGGGCATCTGCTTCTTAATGATAGAAAGTGTAGGGTGTGTGGAGAGACTAAAAATTTAATAGAAGGATTTTATAGAACAAGAAAAGATAGAGGTGCAGTTGCGTCATCATATTCATACGAATGTAAAGAATGCACTATCAAAAGAATTATAGATAATAGAAAGAAACAAACACCATTCTTGGATTGGGACTATCCAGATTGGTAGTTCGCGTCACGTTTCCCCGCTGAAAATAGTCAAAATTCTAAATATTCTTAGATAAACTGAGACAACGGAGAAAAACATGGCGACTCCTCAATTATCTCCTGGGATACTTGTAAGGGAGGTTGATCTTACCGTAGGAAGAGCTGATAATGTTCTTCAGAACAACGGTGCGATTGCTGGCCCATTTAGTCTGGGCCCTGTAGCTGAAGCAGTTGACATCACCACCGAAGAAGAACTTATTGAAGTATTCGGACAACCTATCTCTACAGATAGACATTACGAATACTGGATGACTGCATCCTCTTTCCTGTCATATGGCGGAAGACTTAAAGTCGTCAGAGTTGATGGCTCTAACCTTAACAATGCTAACGCTGGTGTAGGTATTGCATCAACTACTCTCAAGATTAAGAATTTTGATGACTATAATGCAAATTATAGTTCAGCAACAGACTTCTATTATGCAGGTAAAAACCCTGGAACTTATCTGAGTGATCTCAAAGTTGCAACGATTGACGATTTTGGAGATCAAGTCATTGGTATTAACACCACTGATCTGGGTAACCTTGGCGCTACAATTGGTTTTGGTGTTACTTCAGTTCTGTCAGGTACAGAAGCAGGAGTAGGAACCACCAAGACTATCGATGGACACCTTAAGGCAATCATCACTGGTGTTACCACCGACTCTACTAACGGAAATAGCAGCATCGTAGTTAAGATTACCTCTAGAGTATCTGGTGCTGGAACTGAAACTGCTCTTACTTATGTTCAATCTGATCCCAACAGATCTTTTGAACCTTCAGATACCCTGTTCTTCGTAAACAACTCTGGTATTAATACTGGATCAACAGGAACCGCAGGAACCGTTACCGACTGGTATGATGGACAAACATTAGGACTTACTAATGCTACCGTCTTCTGGAAGGAAATCGCTCCCAAACCCGTTTCAAGTCAATATGTGGTTGATAGAAATGGTAAAGGTGATGGAATGCACGTTGTTGTCATCGATGACAATGGAACAATCACTGGAGTAAAAGGTAATATTATTGAGAAGAATACCTTCATCTCAAAGGCATCTGATACTGTATCTGCACTTGCATCTCCTGAAAGAACCTTCTATAAGGATTACCTTGCACAGGGTTCCAAATATCTTTATGCTGGTGGAAATGTTTCTGCTGCTGCAGATGGATTCCATGGAACAGAACCAGTTGCAACTGGATTCTCAACTTCCTTCACCCCATTCACAACTGCAGAAGGACTGTTTGGACAAGCGGCACAAGATGTAACCTTCAGTGCTATCGGTAATAAGACTTATACTCTTACTAACGGTAAGGACTACAGTGGAACAGACAATAAAGGTATGGCTGCCTCTCTTGGCGATATTACCGCTGGTTATGAACTGTTCTCTAACAAAGATGAGATTGAAGTTAACTTCCTCCTGATGGGCCCTGGTTGCACCACTGAGACAGAAACACAAGCGAAAGCACAAAAACTGATTGCTGTTGCTAATGGCAGAAAAGATTGTGTTGCATGTATCTCACCTGACAGATCAAATGTAGTTGATGTTGCTTCAACCACTGATCAAACAAATAATATCATTAGATTCTTCAGCGCACTGTCATCATCTTCATTCGCTGTCTTTGATAGTGGATATAAGTACACGTATGATAGATTTAACAATCAGTTCCGCTACATCCCAACTAATGGTGATATCGCAGGATTGATGGTTAGAACTGAGATTGATCAGTTCCCCTGGTACTCACCCGCTGGACAACAAAGAGGTGTCCTCAATAATGCGATCAAACTCGCATACAACCCCAACAAAGCACAGAGAGATTCGCTGTATGAAGCAAGAGTCAACTCTATCGTAACATTACCTGGAGTTGGAACTGTTCTTTACGGTGATAGAACCGGACTGAACTTTGCATCTGCATTCGATAGAATAAATGTTCGTCGTCTCTTCCTTACAGTTGAAAAAGCACTGGAAGGACTTGCTAATGATCAACTGTTTGAGTTCAACGATGAGATCACCAGATCTTCCTTTACCAATGCAGTTGAACCTTTCCTTCGCGATGTTCAAGCGAAGAGAGGTTTGATTGACTTCCGAGTCATCTGTGATAGTTCCAATAACACACCTGATGTTATTGATAATAACGAGTTCAGAGCAGACATCTTCCTGAAGCCCACCAAGTCAATTAATTATGTTACCTTGACGTTCGTTGCCACACGAACAGGTGTTGCTTTTGAAGAAGTGACTGGCAGAGTTTGATTTTAAGATACCATAATCACGGAGGACACAACTAATGGCAAACTTAAGAACGATCACTAACTTTAAATCCGCCCTCAGAGGGGGCGGTGCCCGTCCTAATTTATTTGAAGTTGACATCACCGGATGGCCTGGTGGCGAAAACATGGGTGACTTTGGTAATGATGCTAAGGAAGAATTTCAGTTCCTTTGCAAAGCAGCTGCTCTGCCTTCTTCAAACATCACCCCCATTGAGATTCCTTTCAGAGGAAGAACTCTGAAAGTTGCTGGTGATAGAACCTTTGATACTTGGACAATCACCATTATCAATGACGAAAACTTCAGACTTAGAACTAAGTTTGAACAGTGGATGAATGGCATCAACAAACTTACCGATGGTTCTGGTGCAACTCAACCAGGTTCCTATATGGGTAATGCTGTTGTTCATCAACTTGGTAGAGGTGCTAATCAAGGAAGAAATTCTACCACTAACTCTGGTGGTGGAGATGGAAGTGGAGGACGTTCAGACATTACTCCCCTGAGAACTTATTACTTCAGTGACATTTTCCCAACTGAAGTATCTGAAATTGGACTGTCTTATGATACCACTGATACTATTGAAGAATTCACCGTAACCTTCCAGGTTCAGTACTGGGTTGCTGGTTCTAACAGCACCAACGGTGGCCCCGCTGATCAACGCAATAGCGTAACCAGATAAATAGTCCAATAAAAGGACTAATATTAAATCATGGCTAAGTTATTTGGTTTCTCTATTGAGGATACCGAAAAAACTCCACCCAGTGTGGTTTCCCCCGTTCCTCCTAATAATGAGGACGGGGTTGATCACTATCTGACAAGTGGCTTTTTTGGGCAATATGTTGACATTGAAGGAGTCTATAAAACAGAGTTTGATTTAATCAAACGCTATCGTGAAATGGCACTTCATCCAGAATGTGATAGTGCCATCGAAGATGTTGTAAACGAAGCAATCGTTGCGGATACTAACGATTCTCCCGTTGAAATTGAACTTTCCAATCTTAATGCTAGTGATGGCATTAAGAAAAAGATTAGAGAAGAGTTCAAGTATATTCTTGGTTTATTGGATTTTGACAAGAAAGCGCACGAAATCTATAGGAATTGGTACATTGACGGGCGTCTTTACTATCATAAAGTAATTGATATGAAGAATCCTCATGAGGGGATTCAAGAATTGCGTTATATTGACGCAATGAAAATGCGTTATATTCGCCAACAAAAGAAATCAAAGAACGATCAAAATCGTTTAGCGAATATTAATAAGGGTACAGACAATCCCATGGAATATGAATTCCCTGAGATTGAAGAGTATTTCCTCTATAATCCAAAGAGTTCTTATCCTACTCAAAGTCCAGCAACTGCACAAGGTAATGCAGGAATTAAATTCTCAAAAGATTCAATTACCTATTGTTCATCAGGACTTGTAGATCGTAATAAGGGATCGACTCTTTCCTATCTCCATAAAGCAATTAAATCACTCAATCAACTTAGAATGATTGAGGATTCACTGGTAATCTATAGATTGTCTCGTGCTCCTGAGCGTAGAATTTTCTACATTGATGTTGGTAATCTGCCTAAGGTAAAAGCAGAACAATATCTTCGCGATGTCATGAACAGATATCGTAACAAGTTAGTATATAACGCACAAACAGGAGAGATTCGTGATGACAAAAAATTCATGTCAATGCTTGAAGATTTTTGGCTGCCCCGCAGAGAAGGCGGAAGGGGAACAGAAATCTCAACTCTGCCAGGAGGCCAAAACCTGGGAGAAATCACTGATATTGAGTATTTTAAAAAGAAACTATACAAGTCCCTTAATGTTCCTATCTCCAGAATTGAAGGAGATGGTGGGTTTAACCTGGGGAGATCTTCTGAAATCCTGAGAGATGAAGTCAAATTCAGTAAGTTCGTTGGACGTTTGAGAAAGAGATTCTCAGGAATGTTCAATGATATGCTGAAGACTCAACTTCTTCTCAAGAATGTCATTACTCCCGAAGATTGGGAAGTAATGAGTGAACATATTCAATATGACTTCCTTTATGATAATCACTTTGCAGAACTGAAGGAAGCAGAACTGATGAATGAGAGACTTACTCTTGTTCAAACTGCTGAAGCATTTGTCGGCAAGTATTATTCTCAAGATTATATCAGAAGAAAAGTTCTTCGTCAGACTGATGAAGAGATTTTGGAACAAGATAAACTAATTGAGAAAGAAATAAAGGCAGGTATCATTTCAGATCCAGCAGAAATGCAGATTGATCCTGCAACTGGACAACCAATTCCGGGTGCAGTTGGAGGTGGTGATTTAGGTGCCCCAGTTATGGAACCTGAAGTTGACGGATCTGCAACTGAAGCTCCAGAATTACCCAAGGGTGGTGAGATATAAATAAATCATAGTAAATATTGACTAAAACATGGACGAACTTATGGATATGATGGTATCCGATGAGTCCCCGTCGCAAATTAGCGATAGGATCAAGGAGATACTGTTTGGAAAAGCTGCTGAAAGGATCGATGCATTTCGTCCCATGGTAGCAAATGGAGTATTTGGTGAGGATGATATTGAAGTTGAGGATGGAGAAGAGGAAACTCTTGAAGTCACTGACGAATTAGAAACTGAAACCGAAGACGAAACCGAAGAGGAGTCTGAATAATGGCACATCGTACAGTTGGTGCTGGACAAAGTATAACTACAAGTGGTAGTTCTGCTAAAAGTGATGCAATTGCTGTAAAATCTAGCGTTTTAAGAATTACCGCCAGAGATGAGGATGCACATATTGCTATTGGCACAGAACCAACAGCAACAGTGACAGATTATATTATTCTTGCCGGAACTAGTGAAACTTTGGGTGTTACTAAAGCATCTCAGAGAGTTAGAACTATTGAAAGTTCAGGCACAAAAACAATTGTCACTTGTCCCGAAGGCACTCAACAACCATTTGCCGTAGGAGACTGTGTTACTCTCGAAGCAAGTAATGCAGATAGTAACTGGACAACAGTTATTAGTCATGTCGGTGTTGATAGCGTTGATTCAAGTGCAGATTTTAGTGGTTCTTTTAGCACTAAGGTAACTCTAAGTGCTGATACAAGTGGCATTTCTACAGATTTTGTTAGTAGTGACGCTACCCTTCGTAAATCGATCAAAGTAGGTGCTGTTGCTACTGGCGCTGGATCTATTTTCGTTCAACAAGTACAAATAACCGGAGTTGCCTGATGAAACTTATCAGAGAGGAAATCGAATCCGTCGAATTCATTGTCGAATCGAAAGGCGGTAAAAAACAACTTTATATTGAAGGTGTATTCCTTCAAGGAAACATTAAAAACCGTAATGGTAGAATGTATCCTATGGAGACACTTCGCCGTGAAGTTGGTAGATATAACGAAAACCATGTTCAGGCAGGTAGAGCACTTGGTGAACTTGGACACCCTGACGGCCCTACCGTTAACTTAGATCGTGTATCTCACAAGATTGTTTCTCTGAGAGAGTCTGGTTCTAACTTTATTGGTAAAGCGAAGATCCTAAACACTCCCATGGGTAAGATTGCAGGATCTCTCATTGATGAGGGCGTCAAACTTGGTGTTTCTTCTAGGGGTATCGGTTCATTAAAGATGACACGCGAAGGTGTCAATGTTGTTGGTGATGATTTTATGTTAGCAACTGCTGCTGATATTGTTGCCGATCCTTCTGCTCCTGATGCATTTGTTGAGGGTATTATGGAAGGAAAAGACTGGGTATGGGATGGTGGTATTCTTCGTGAAAAATTTGCGGAGAAAACATATAGAGAGATTAACACTCTCGCTACTCAAAAGCAACTTGACGAGAAGAAGTTGGATTTATTCAACGATTTTCTCAATAACCTTTGATAACTGATAAAGTTTTCTAATTTATAAATAAATATAGTTTTTAAAAAAACGGATACGGAGCTGTTCAAATGTCTCGTGGCAAAAATTTACAAGAAATGGAAGTAAAGACACAGCAGTCCAAAACTGCTGCTAATGCTAACGCCAAACCTGGCGATCCCATGCCCTCTCTGTCTGGAACAACTCCTGGACAGACTGGTTCTTACGAAGATCTCGGCGGGCCTACCCCTGAGAACTACAAAACCGATGATGATTCAGCAAAGCTGAAGACTCCCGGTAGCACTCTTAAGCAAGTTAAGGATGTAGTTAACAAGAAGGCAAAACCTGGTGATCCTGCACCTGCAGGCATGAAGGAAGAAGAAGTCGAAATCGAGGAACCCGTGATCGAAGAGGAAACCACAGACGAAGTAGTTGCTGAAGAAGAAACTACTGAAACCGTCGAGTACAACGTTGAAGAGGATGTTAACGCACTCCTCGGCGGCGAAGAACTCTCCGAAGAATTCAAAGAGAAAGCAAAGACAATCTTTGAAGCCGCAATCAATGCTAAGGTTGCTTCTATTCAAGAAGAAATCGAAGCACAATATGCTGCCAAGCTCGCTGAAGAAGTTGAGGCAGCGAAAGAATCACTCGCAGAGCGTGTTGATTCTTATCTTGAGTATGTCTCTGACGAGTGGTTTGAAGAAAACGCACTTGCCATTGAGGCAGGCCTCAAGACTGAAATGACTGAATCATTCCTTGAAGGAATGAAGGGCCTTTTTGAAGAACATTATGTATCAATCCCTGAAGAAAAATATGATGTGCTTGAGAGCATGGTAGAAAAACTTGATGATATGGAGACAAAACTCAACGAGCAAATCGAGAAAAATATTGCTCTGAACGGCAGACTCGCTGAGTCTGTTGCAGACGGTATCCTTGATGACGTTTCTGAAGGACTTGCGTCCACTCAGAAGGAGAAGCTCGCCTCACTTTCCGAAAGTGTAGAGTTTGAAAGTGAAGAATCTTATCGTGAAAAGCTGGAGACGCTGAAGGAATCTTATTTCCCTAAGAACGCTGCTCCCGTCGCTAAAACTGAAACCCTGTCTGAAGGCGAAACTCATAACCATCAGCAGTATTCTGATCAAATGAGTGCTTATCTCAGATCCCTGGGAACTTTTAGCAAATCCTGAATTCAATATTAAACAAACACTAAACTTTTAAATAGGTAACCCGCAATGTTCCAATCCGAACAGCTGCAGGAGAAGTGGGCACCCCTTCTTGAGTACGATGGACTTGAGTCTATCAAAGATCCTCATAGAAAGGCTGTAACCGCTGTCCTGCTCGAAAACCAAGAAAAATTCCTGAAGGAGTCTTCCTCCTTTGAGACTGGTGGATCCCTCCTGAGTGAGGCTGCTCCTACCAACTCAACCGGTTCTAGCGTAGACAACTTCGATCCCGTTCTGATCTCCCTGATCAGACGCTCCATGCCTAACCTGATCGCTTACGATCTGGCTGGCGTTCAACCCATGAGCGGCCCCACTGGACTCATCTTCGCGATGCGTTCCCGCTATCAGAACCAGACTGGAACCGAAGCGTTCTACAACGAGCCTGATTCTGCATTCTCCGGACAGAACTTCGGACGCAACCTGGAAGGTGGCTTCTCCGATGGTACTGCTGGTATGGGTACTACCAGTCAGTCTGGTACTAATCCCTCCGTCCTGAACCCTGTTGGTTCTGCCAACTCCAACGCATATAACCTTGGACAAGGTATGCAGACTTCCGATGCTGAGGCACTCGGAGATGCTGCTGCTAATGCCTTCAACCAGATGGCATTCAGCATTGAGAAGGTAACCGTTACTGCTAAGTCACGCGCCCTCAAAGCTGAGTACTCCCTGGAACTGGCACAGGATCTGAAAGCAATCCACGGTTTAAACGCCGAGGCTGAACTCGCCAACATCCTCTCTACTGAGATTCTGGCTGAGATCAACCGCGAAGTTATCCGTACTATCTACAAGGTTGCTGAGCAAGGTGCTGTTCAGAACACCGCTACCGCTGGTGAGTTCGATCTCGACATCGACTCCAACGGACGCTGGAGTGTTGAGAAGTTCAAGGGACTGCTGTTCCAGATCGAAAGAGACGCTAACGCGATTGCACAAAGAACTCGTAGAGGAAAGGGCAACACGATCCTTTGCTCTGCTGACGTTGCTTCTGCTCTCACTATGGCTGGTGTACTTGACTACACCCCCGCTCTGAACGCTAACCTGAACGTTGATGACACCGGTAACACCTTCGCTGGTGTTCTGCAAGGTAAGTATCGTGTATACATCGATCCTTATGCTGCTAACCTGACTTCAGGTAACGCAACCCCCGGTAACCAGTATTACGTTGTCGGTTATAAGGGTTCTTCCCCCTATGACGCTGGACTGTTCTACTGCCCCTACGTTCCCCTGCAAATGGTTCGCGCCGTTGGAGAGGACACCTTCCAACCCAAGATTGGCTTCAAGACTCGCTACGGAATGGTAGCGAACCCCTTCGCTGAAGGAACCGAAGCACAACTGGGTGCCCTGAACGTTAATCAGAACCGTTACTACAGACGTGTTGCTGTTAAGAACCTGATGTGATATAATTTTCACATCCGTGTGAAGGAAGTGCTGGGGAACCGAAAGGTTCCCCTTTTTTTATCTAAATACTTAGAAAACGATGTCTTACGGCAATCCTTTTGAGAGACAGATAAGTAATAGGAATTTCTTATCTCCCACTGGTTTTAAGTTTACATTGCAGAGAGCACCTAAAGTTGCTTTCTTTGGCAACTCAGCGAACTTGCCTGCTATCTCTATGGGAACTGCCATTCAACCAACATATCTAAAGGATATTGATCGTCCTGGTGATAAAGTTGATTTCGGTGATTTTAATTATAGATTTCTTGTAGATGAAAACTTAGAAAACTATCTTGAGATCTATAATTGGATTAGAGGATTAGGATATCCCGAAAGTTTAAGTGAAATATATGATTGGCAAGGTGGTGTTGAGAATTTTCTACAACCAGCCAATTCAGAACTAAATTTATTCTCTGATGCTACACTGCAGGTTTTAACTAGCAAAGAGAATCCAAACTTCAAAGTAATGTTTCAAGACATGTTCCCGATAGAACTGTCTACACTGAATTTTGATGCGACAAGTGAAGACGTACAGTACTTTACAGCAGATGTCACTTTCAAGTATACTATCTACAATATAACTGACTTGTCTGGCAACAAATTATGAGTCTTGATCTTGAATCGATTCAAGAGATGTGGAAAAAAGATTCTGACATTGACAGAGACAACTTACACGAAGAGTCTTTGAAAATTCCATCTCTACATGCAAAATACTTTGAACTATATAATACCATATTTCTTCTGAGGAAGAAAGCAGAACAACAAAAAAAGAATATAAGGCACGAAAGATATGAGTATTATTCTGGTAAAGCAGATCCCGACGTTTATATTGAAAATCCGTTTCCCAAAAAGATCCGAGATAAAGACACTATGCAAAAATATCTGGATGCAGATGAGAGACTCTCAGGAGTTTCGTTGAAGATTGATTATTACGATACTATGCTTGTTTATATTGAGAGTATACTGAAGCAAGTAAGTAATCGAACTTATCACATCAAAAACGCAATAGAGTTCATGAGATTTAACGCGGGGTTAGGGTAATGCAAGACTGGGATGATTGGACTTATGAAGATGAGGACTTTGATCCAGACAAAACTTACATAGAGTTGCAGTTTGGCCCCCAAGATCTTTATCTACTTTATAAATCAGTTTCCTTTCATGTTGAAAAATGGGCTGGAGGAAATCCAGAAGAACAAGAAAGAATTCAATATTTAAAAAACTTTTTGTATAGAATTGTTCTTGAATACAAGTTCAAAAACGAATCATAAATATTCACAGGTGATTAATCCCTGTGAATACAACAGATCTTGTAATCTCTAAATCTAACGAAGTATTTCTAAAAATCAATACTGAACCTCATATTGAATATGAGTTAAGAGATCATTTCAAATTTGAAGTCCCAAATGCCAAGTTCATGCCACAGTATCGTGGTAGAAATTGGAATGGAGAAATTCATTTATATGACATGCGTTCCAAGCAGATCTATGTTGGACTTCTGGATAAGATTGTAAGTTTTTGTAAGAACTACGGATATTCTTATTCGTTTGAAAATAATAAATTCTACGGACAACCCTTTGAAGTAAATGATGAGATATCATTTGAGGGTGTCAAGGGATTTATGAAATCTATTTGTACTCATACTCCACGTCAATACCAAATTGAGGGAGTATACGATGCTTTAAAGCATAATAGAAAGCTATTGATAAGCCCCACTGGGAGCGGCAAATCTCTAATGATTTATTCATTAGTGAGATATTATGTAGACAAAGGACAAAAAATTCTTCTTGTCGTTCCAACGACATCTCTTGTAGAGCAGATGTACAAGGATTTTGAGGATTACGGTTGGGACGCTGAGACATATTGTCATAAGATTTACAGCGGTAAAGAGAAGGACACAACTTGTCCTGTGACAATTACCACCTGGCAATCTATCTATAAGTTAGAAAGATCTTGGTTTGAAGAATATAATGTTGTAATTGGTGACGAGGCACATCTCTTCAAGAGTAAGTCTCTGATATCAATCATGACTAAACTTCATCATGCTAAGTATAGATTTGGGTTTACAGGTACTTTAGACGGCACACAGACGCATAAATGGGTGCTTGAGGGAGTCTTTGGCCCTTCATATAAGGTGACAAGAACTGATGAATTGATGAAGCAAGGACATCTCTCTGAGTTAGATATTCAGTGCCTTGTTCTTAAACATGATCCACAAAAGTTTGAAACATATAATGATGAGATTGAATATCTAATCTCTCATGAACAAAGAAATAAATTTATTACCAATCTAACGTTAGATCTTAAAGGAAATACCCTTGTGCTTTTTGCAAGAGTCGAAGCACATGGAGAGATACTCTACAATCAGATAAATAAAAACAAGCGTGACAACCGTAAGGTATTTTTTGTACATGGTGGTGTAGACGCTGAAGAAAGGGAGGTAGTTCGAGAAATCACAGAAAGAGAAAACAATGCTATCATCGTTGCCTCTTATGGAACTTTTTCTACAGGTATCAATATTAAAAACCTCCATAATGTTATCTTTGCCTCTCCAAGTAAGTCCAGAGTCAGAAATCTTCAGAGTATTGGACGAGTTCTTAGAAAAGGAAAAGACAAAGTAAAAGCAACTCTGTATGATATTGCAGATGATTGTTCTACTAAAACAAGAAAGAATTATACGTTAAACCATCTCATTGAAAGAATTAAAATCTATAACGAAGAGAACTTTAACTATGATATCATAACCATTCATTTAAAGAAAGCATGATAGAAGATGATTTCTACGCAACAATTAAACTAAAGTCTGGTGAAGAAATCTTTGCCAAAGTAGCTGCTGAAGAAGAACCTGATAGAACTATTCTTGTAGTTTCTAATCCTGTTATTATTAAAGAAGTAAAAGGTAGAGTAGGAATAATTGGTTACAAGGTAGAACCTTGGTTAAAAACTACTACTGATGATATGTTCTTCATTAATTTAAATGATGTATTAACAATGTCTGAATCATGTGATATTGAAATGATACTCATGCATCAAGAATATGTAAGAAAAGCAGATAGTGATCCTACATCTGGTTCTAGTAATCATAAACTTGATAAGAAGATGGGATATCTTGCTAATGTAAATGATGCAAGAGAGATACTAGAAAAACTCTATAATAGTCCTTCTAATAAAGATATTAGTAATTAAGCTATAGCTGTCTCTTCAAACCCAACAAAGGTAGTCTACACAAGGTTTAGAGACTTGTCAAGTATATGTCTTAGTGGTATACTTTATACATAATGATGAGATATAGTTATGATACAACCAGGCATGACTAAGAGAAAAAGATCCGAACATTATGTAAATAATAAGGAGTTCCTTGCTGCTCTGATTGCATATCGTGAAGAAAGAGAAATTGCAGAAGCAAAAGGACTTCCAAGGCCTATTATTCCCAGGTACATTGGGGAGTGCTTCCTTAAGATCGCAACTCACTTATCATTCAAACCAAACTTCGTGAACTACATGTTCAAGGATGATATGGTTTCTGATGGTATTGAAAACTGTGTGCAGTACATCCACAATTTCAATCCTGAGAAGTCTCAGAATCCTTTTGCATATTTCACACAAATTATTCATTACGCTTTCTTGAGACGAATTCAAAGAGAGAAGCGTCAACTAGAAATCAAGAACAAAATTCTGGAGAAGTCCGGGTACAGTGAGGTGTTTGACGACAACAACACCCTTGACGGATCGAACTACAGTGACTATAATTCCATCAAGGATGCAGTCCACTCTAAACTTCGTTATTGATGAAAGTTGCAATTATCACGGATCAACACTTTGGTGCCCGTAAGAATTCTAAACTCTTTCACAATTATTTTCTTAAATTCTATAACGATATCTTTTTTCCATATCTAGAAGAACATGGTATTACCACTGTTGTAGATATGGGAGATACCTTTGATAATCGCACAGGTATTAACTTTGGTTCTCTTGCGTGGGCAAAAGATAATTATTATGATCGCTTAGGTGTTATGGGCGTTCATGTTCATACGATTGTCGGTAATCACACTGCATATTACAAAAATACAAATGAAGTGAACGCAGTTGATCTGTTACTTCGTGAGTATCATAATGTTTCAGTGTATTCTTCACCTGAAGAAGTAATGCTGGATAATTTAAAAGTTCTCTTTATACCATGGATCAATGAAGAAAATTCTAAAAGTACTTTCTTATCTATTGAAAATACAGATAGCACATGCGCGATGGGGCACCTTGAATTACGCGGATTTAGAGCTCATCGCGGATGCGTCATGGAGCATGGTTTTGAGAGCGACTTATTTAAGAAGTTCACCAAGGTGTTCTCGGGACACTACCACACTCGATCAGATGATCAAAAGATCTTCTATCTAGGCAACCCCTATGAGATGTTCTGGAATGATGTTGGAGACACCAGAGGATTTACTATTTTTGATACTGAAACTCTAGAGCACACACATGTAAACAATCCATATCGGATGTTCTATAACATCTATTATGAAGATACTGATTATCAAACTTTTGATGCCAG
>CEUT01018606.1_pt1 | contig 14654 bp, 23 predicted proteins | sample 531401 | NCBI WGS metagenome assembly CEUT01 (sample SAMEA2622821, study PRJEB7988) | marine metagenome | biome: marine biome (ENVO:00000447); feature: surface water layer (ENVO:00002042); material: "saline water (ENVO:00002010), including plankton (ENVO:xxxxxxxx)" | depth 5 m | reverse complement strand
GAGCCATGCGTAGCAAACGAGGTACGAGTGTTGGCTCGTCGCTTTTATTATGATTTTTTCCCGCTACGGAGGAACGCCTCAAAAACGCTGGGGCATAAAAAAAGGGACGACTAACATCTCTGCTGTCGTCCCTTTGCCTAAGCTGAAAAAAAATTGAAAAGACTTAGGACTTCGTGGGAAAATTACTTCCTCATAATCATGACACCACCTCTCCTAAGTTTTGTTGTTGCACTCCTTCGGCGTAATCGTCGAAGCCCATATCTAAGAACACACTACCGCTTCCGAAAGATAACTGTACTCTCATTTCAATATCATTGTGAACAAAGTCCATAATGACTGGGAATAAAGTATCTTCGGTAAAGTCCTCGAAGAACTCATCAGTAATCGTTCTATTCCTACCTTCGTCAATGGACTTTTGATTAATCCTTTTGACATCTTGGTAGGTCATAAAGCTAACTGTGTTATTCATACATAAATATTAGGATATATCTCATAATATGTCAAGGGGGATTTGTGGGGGTTAAAAGCGACGAGCCAACAGTGACGAGGGACGAGTAAGCGTTGGCTCGTCGCTTTTATCATGATTTTTCTGGGCTGCAGGATGGTGTGGCTGCTGGGGAAATGACAGATATGAAAAAGGGAGACCGAAGTCTCCCTTTCCATGATTGACAACAACATCATTCTTTAGTCCATAGGAACAAATACAGGGGGTTGTAGATATTCTTCTGTTTTAAGAAGTCCCTTAGGCAATCTAATACTTTGCATGTAGTATTCAATCGGCATGATTGGGGAAGTGTTGTTCCCTTGGTTATCAGTGCCGACAACGATACCTCTGCCAAAATAGGCGTTATCGTTAAAACTAAAAGCATAGTTTTCGTCAATCAATAATCCCTCATCATCAATGTAAATAACATCAGTGTTATCAGGATTTGAATAATCTCTAACCGCGTCTATACAGTTGACATCTTTAATGTCAGTGGACAGAAGCTTATAGATTTTATCTAAGCCCAACTCACTGCCTACCGCTACTTGAGCGACAGTCTTGAAGTCAGGTTGAATAATATAAATGTTCATATATTCCTCTTTGTTGTTAATCGAATTACGATTATAAGATATTTTTTATAAAAATGGAAGGGGAAAAGGGGTTGACAGAAAAGCGACGAGCCGACAGTTATTTCCTAATGTGTCCTTTGTCGGCTCGTCGCTTTTCTTATGATTAGACCTTAGGTTCTTTGTACCAAACTCTGACTTTGCCATTCGGTTGAATTTTTAAAGCGGGTAGTTTGTTAAGACCTCTAAGAGCATTTGCCAAAGACACTGCCCTCGGATAACTTTCCATAAGTACGCTATCGCCAACCTTCATACACTCGGCAGTAAATTTAATCTTGCCTTGCTTACTCTCGATTGGGATGCCCTTTTCTATTTTATATGTCTCCATTTATTTCCTCCCAACGCATGTCGTCTCGAATCTCTTGCAGTCTGTGAATTTCTCTGCTGAGTTCTCGTTTCTGTGCTTTCTTTTCTTTAATCATCTTGTCGATTTGTGTAGATAATAAAAATGTCATAATAAAAAAAGGGGAGTCCTAAGACTCCTCCTTTTCCTCCTCTGTAATTTTAAGTTGATTATCAAGAAACGCTTTGACAAGTCTTAGGTTTCTCTCGTTAAGTTGGGCAATGCTACCTATAGCACTGCCCACCATTGCATCTTGAAAAGATGACTCTTTATCTAAATCAATAACCATTAATTTAAATCTCCATTTGGCAATTGAAGATTGTCCATACCTCTAAGAGACATGATTTCTTCAACTGCGGTTGTATTTACATTGCCATTGGATACAACGACAACACCATTTATAACTAACTCAGTTAAGTTAGTCTCGACTCCAGCGAGTTCTCCGCCTTGGTCAAGTTTTAAAACAAAAGTAAATTTCATATTTCCTCGTTTAGTTGTTAATCAATATGTATATAATACAGATGTATGTAATATATGCAAGTATATCTCATAAAGTTTTTAGATTATTTTATTATATAAGATTGCTCTTATATAACTGGGGGGCATAAGGGGGGCAAAGCGACAAGCCGACAGTCAAACAAGTCGAGGAAACGAGACTGTCGGCTTGTCGCTTTGATTATGATAGTAGCAGAGGGGGGGAGCCCCCCCAAACAAAATAACATCCATATATACAGGTATATAAGTAAAGATATATACAAAAACTCTGGTATCAAAAACTTTGCGTATGACACCCCCCTTATGTAGTATAAGCCGCAGGAGTCCCAGATGGAGAAAAAAATTTCTAGTTCCAAAAAATGCACCTCTTGCAAAAAGGAATTATCTTTATCAGAGTTTTTAACTAAGAATGACCGTGGTACAGTTCTTTCAAAAAAGTGTAAAACTTGTTCGTATGCGGTACGACAGAAGAATGCTAGTGCAACTCCTCAAAATTATTTAACTCGTTTATTTGGTCAACTCAAACACGCAAGAACTAAGAAAAAAGACAAAAAAGTTGAATGGGATATTGAACTAGAAGATGTTTTAGAACTATGGGAAAAACAAAAAGGTAAGTGTGCATTGACTGGTTTATTTATGACATATCATAAAGATGGTAGTGGTAACCGAGATTTGAATGCTTCTATTGACCGAATAGACCCAGATATTAATTATGTAATTACTAATATTCAGCTAGTTTGTAGTAGAGCAAACATGTTGAAACATACATTAAAAGAAGATGAGCTTTATTGGTGGGCTAAAAATATAGTAGAATTCAAAGAAAATGAGTAAAGATTTAGATATAGACCTAGAAACTCTAGCCGAACAATATCCTGACGCAGCTAAAAAGTTTCTTGCTTTGAAAGAAGCATTAGATTCCAAGACACTACAACGAGAAGGCAAAGATAATTTTCTTCGTTATGTCAAACACATGTGGTCTGATTTTATTGAAGGTGAGCACCACAAGATATTTGCTCAAAAACTAGAAGATGTAGCTAATGGCAAGATAAAAAGACTAATAGTCAACATGCCACCAAGACATACAAAGTCAGAATTTGCTTCTACTTTCTTTCCTAGTTGGTTGCTTGGCAGAAATCCAAAGCTAAAACTTATGCAAATCACTCACACCGCAGAACTAGCCTTTCGTTTTGGTAGAAAAGTGCGTGACATTATTGACTCGGAAGAATACAAACAGGTTTTTCCTGATGTTTCTTTGAAACAAGACAGTAAATCAGCAGGAAGGTGGGAAACCAACAAAGGCGGAGAGGCGTTTTACTCTGGTATTGGTGGTGCAGTAACTGGACGTGGTGCGGATTTGCTAGTTTTAGATGATATTCACTCGGAACAAGACGCACTTTCACCAAAAGCATTGGACAATGCTTGGGATTATTACAGTTCTGGACCAAGACAACGTCTACAACCGGGTGGTTCTATTGTTGTAGTGATGACTAGATGGTCGACCAAGGACTTAACAGGTAGATTATTGGCTGCCCAGACGGACCCGAAGGCAGATAAGTGGGAAGTAGTAGAGTTTCCAGCCATTTTTCCAGACACAGGCAACCCATTATGGAAAGAATTCTGGAGTATTGAGGAATTAGAGAGTATCAAAGCGTCTTTACCTGTCTCAAAGTGGTCAGCACAGTGGTTACAGAACCCAACTTCCGAAGAAGGAGCCATTTTAAAGCGTGAATGGTGGCAAAAATGGGACAAAGACCAGATTCCTAACATGCAATACGTGATTCAAAGCTATGATACGGCATTTTCTAAGAATGAAACCGCAGATTACTCGGCAATCACTACTTGGTGCGTGTTTTATCCAGAAGAAGCCCTAAGTGCACCAGCAATTTTGCTACTAGACGTGAAAAAAGGACGGTGGGACTTCCCAGAACTCAAAGAAGAAGCATTGAAACAGTATAAATACTGGGAACCAGACACAGTTATCATAGAAGCCAAGGCATCTGGTATGCCACTAACACATGAACTACGTCAAATGGGCATACCTGTCGTAAATTACACACCGAGCAGAGGACAAGACAAGGTTGCTAGAGTAAATGCAGTATCACCAATACTAGAATCAGGTATGGTGTACGCTCCTGAGGAACGTTGGGCAGAAGAATTGATAGAAGAGTGTGCTGCTTTTCCATTTGGCGACCATGATGATTTAGTAGACTCGACCACACAAGCTTTGTTAAGATATAGACAAGGTGGTTTCATAGGTCTCCATAATGACGAGAAACTAGAGGAACGTGAACCAAGATTAATAAAAAGTTATTACTAGATTATGGTAGACGAAATAAAAGCTCCCACTAATATTGAGAATATTTCTCAACTTTACGACAAAGACCCAACGACACAAAACGTTACTGACACTTTTGTAGAGATAGATTCCCCACTTACAGGCGACGAAGAAGTAAATGTAGAACTTGCCCCAGACGGCTCTGCAGAAGTAGATTACTTTCCAGAGGATATGCCACAAGAACCAGCAATTCCTTTTGATGCGAACTTAGCTGAGTTTATTGAGGACCAAGATTTAGATATGTTGAGTAGCGAATTAATTAGTGGCTACGAAGATGACAAAGCTAGTAGACAAGAGTGGGAAGACACTTACATTCAAGGACTAGACTTACTTGGTTTTAAAATAGAAGATAGAGAAACTCCGTTTCCCGGAGCATCAGGTGTCACACATCCATTACTATCAGAAGCAGTAACTCAATTCCAAGCACAAGCTTTTAAAGAACTACTACCAGCAAAAGGTCCAGTCAAAACACAAGTTATGGGAGCAGCAACTCCTGACATACAGCAACAAGCTGCAAGAGTGCAGGACTTTATGAACTATCAAATAACTTGCATTATGGAAGAGTACACTCCAGAAATGGACCAACTACTTTTCTATCTACCACTTGCTGGTTCTGCATTTAAAAAAGTTTACTACGACCCAATGACGCAAAGACCTTGCAGTCACTTTATCCCTGTAGAAGATTTACTAATACCATACGAAGCTAGTGACTTAGAAACTTGTTCTAGAATTACTCAAGTTGTGAAAATGAGTCACAACGAAATACGTAGTCAACAACTAGCAGGTGCATACAGAGATATAGATGTAAAACCTGCTTACGTAAATGAAGGTTCTGATGTCAAAGAAAAAGTAGATGAGTTAGAGGGTATTACTGCTTCTGGTAATGACATGATGTATGACTTACTAGAAGTACATGCAACTCTAGACCTAGCAGGATTTGAAGACCCAGACGGTATGCACTTACCGTATGTCATAACCATTGACCAAACTTCTGGCGAAGTATTGTCTATTCGTAGAAACTACAGAGAAGGCGACCCCCTCAAAAGAAAAATAAACTATTTTGTACACTACAAGTTTTTACCGGGTCTTGGTTTCTATGGCTTTGGTCTAATCCACATGATTGGTGGTTTATCTAAAACTGCTACCGCAGCATTAAGACAACTAATTGACGCAGGTACTTTATCTAACTTACCAGCAGGTTTTAAAGCTAGAGGATTAAGAATCAGGGACGACGAAACTCCACTAGAGCCGGGAGAATGGCGTGATGTAGACGCACCGGGCGGAGCACTTAGAGAATCACTAGTACCACTACCATACAAAGAACCATCAGGCACATTACTGCAACTAATGGGTATTTGTGTTGATGCTGGTAGAAGGTTTGCTTCGATTACTAATTTAAATATTGGTGAAGGTAATCAAGAACTACCAGTAGGTACAACTATGGCTCTATTAGAACAAGGAACTAGAGTCATGTCAGCAGTGCATAAAAGATTACACTATGCACAGAAAACAGAATTCAAAATATTAGCTAGACTTTTTGCAGAGTTTCTTCCGCCTGAGTACCCTTACTTGGTGGCGGGGGCTGATGCCACAATAAAACAGACAGATTTTGATGAAAGAGTAGATGTTCTTCCGGTAAGTGACCCTAACTTTTTCTCTATGTCTCAAAGAATATCACTGGCTCAACAAGAGCTTCAGTTAGTACAAAGCAATCCACAGATACACAATATCAAAGAAGCATACCGAAGAATGTATGAAGCTTTAGGTACAGAAAATGTTGAACAATTATTTATGCCAGACCCACCACCACCAAGTCCAGTAGACCCAGTGATGGAAAATGCAAACGCTTTAGCAGGTGTACCTCTTGTCGCATTCCCTGACCAAGACCACCAAACACACATAGAGGTGCACCTGACTTTCTTAGATAACGATTTTGTGAAGTCTAATCCTGTAGCAGTACAAGCTTTAGTTAGCCATATCTTGCAGCACGTTTCCCTAATGGCACAAAACGAAGCACAAGAAATGGCTATGCAAGACCCAGCTATGATGCAACAGCTGCAACAAGAACAAATGCTGATGGACCAAGGACAACCAGTACCACCTAATCCTGCTATGGCAAATTATGTAGCTACTGCAGAACTAGGAGCATTACAAGAAATTATGCCAAGACTAGAAGAAATACTAGACGTAGAAGATGGCGTAGTAGCACTGAAGAATAAAGAACTAGATATACGTGAACAAGAAAACGAAGATGATAAAGAAATAGCTGAAAGAAAATTAGAATTAGAAGAAGAGAAAATAAAATCTCAAGAAGATATTGCCGCCCTAAGAGCTGGTGTCGACAGAGACCGCAATAGACGTGGAGGCAAATCATAGACGAACTTAATTTCACGTACTTAGTTCAACGTGCTATCTCTAATAAAGAGGAACAAATAAAAGAAATAATGGCTAGTGGCGGTGTAGAAAACCACGAGCATTATCAGAACTTAGTTGGTCAAATCCAAGCACTGAACTTCTTGCGTGAAGAAATTAAATCTTTATTAGATAGGATGGAGCAAGAAGATGAGTAAATCAGCTTTAGAAGAAAAGTGGGAAGCCAAATCAGAAGAAGGCATTTTAGATAAAGCCTATGTTGGTGGCAAAAAGAAGGGCGACCCCAAATCATTAGACCCAGAAAAACTAGAAGAAAGCGTCATAGACCAACTTCCAGAACCTACTGGGTGGCGTATATTAGTTTTACCGTATAAAGCTAAACAAAAAACCAAAGGTGGTATCTTGTTAGCAAATGAAACTTTAGACAGACAACAAGCAGCAACTACATTGGGTTATGTTTTAAAAGTAGGAAGTTTAGCGTATACTGGAGACAGATTTTCCACAGGTCCGTGGTGTAAGAAGGGCGATTGGATATTGTTCGCACGATATGCAGGGTCAAGAATCGACATAGACGGTGGAGAAATAAAGATACTGAATGACGACGAGATTATAGCCGTAGTGCCTGAACCCGAGTCCATTCTGCATAACTTTTAACTACATGGAGAGGTACCATGCAAAATGAAATGACCACAGACCGAGCTGAAGAGCTAGTGCCATTAGACACAGACGGCAATGAAGTAGAGGTCGAATTAGAAGAATCTAAAGTCACGGAAGTGATTGAAGAAGAAGCTACCCCAGAACCAGAAGCTGTAGAGGAAGAGGATTCTTCCGAACATGAAGAATACAGCAAGAAGGTTGAAACCCGCATAAATAAACTTACTGCAAAATTAAGAGAAGCTGAACGTAGAGAAGAAGCTGCTACTACTTTTGCTAAGTCTATGCAGGAAGAAAATAAAACATTAAAAACAAGAACGACGGACTTAAATACAAACTACCTAACTGCAGAAGCTCAAAGGATTACTGCAGAAACCGAAAGAGCAAAGAATGAGCTAAGACTAGCTAACGAATCAAGCGATACAGAAAAACAAACAGAAGCCCAATCTAAGATTGCGGCATTGGCAGTGGAAGCTCAAAGAATTACTGAGTTAACTAAAGCCGTTCCTGAAACAGCAGAAACAGAAGTTGAAGTGCCAGAAGCACCTCAACAGCAACAAGAGTATGCTACTCCTACACCTGACCCTAAAGCTCAAGAATGGGCTGACAGCAATGATTGGTTTGGTTCAGATAGAGCAATGACTATGACTGCTTTTGCAATTCACGAGGATTTAGTTAATGAAGGAATTGACCCTACTACAGATGACTATTATACTGAAGTAGATAACAGAATTCGTAACGAGTTTCCTCATAAATTTAATGATGAGGACTCTTCGCAGAAAAGCCGACCCGTTCAAGCGGTAGCACCAGTTAAAAGAGGTGCGAAAACTGGACGCAAATCTGTGAAACTCACACCTTCACAGGTAGCAATAGCTAAAAAATTGGGTGTGCCACTTGAAGAGTACGCGAAATATGTTAAGTAACGTGGAGGTAACATATGGCAGATAACAGAAAAAAAGACGCAAACCGTCAACCACGCGAAGCCCAGAGTAGAGAGCTTAGCTCTGAAAGAAAACCTTGGGCACCCCCGTCCGCTTTGGATGCACCTAATCCCCCTGAAGGATATATTCACAGATGGGTGAGAACAGAGGTCAGAGGATATGATGACCGTAAGAACATGTCAGCCAGACTTAGAGAAGGCTGGGAACCTGTTCGAGCAGACGAATATCCTGACTTTGAATCTCCCTCACTTGATGAAGGTAGATATGCAGGAGTGATTGGCGTAGGTGGACTAATTCTTTGCAGAATTCCTAAGGAAACTGTGGATGAAAGAAGTGAATACTTCAAAGCAAAGACAAGGGACCAAATGTTGTCAGTAGACAACGATTTGATGAAAGAAGAGCATCAAGCCATGCCTATTAATAAAAATAGACAAAGTCGCGTAACATTTGGCGGAACTCAATCGAAAGATTAAGTTCTATAATTTTAATTTGTTTGAATTTAGGATAATTTTATGGCAAATGTAGATTCAGCTTTTGGACTAAGACCTTACGAGGGCTTATCTCCATCAGGTGCTATTCCACAAGCTAGAAAATACCTTATCAACCCATCAGGTTTCGGCTCTAACATCTATCAAGGTGACTTAGTTAAATTTAACGGCGGCTACATTGAACAAGCTGGTGTTAGTGACGCAAACATTGTTGGTGTTTTTAATGGTGTTAACTATCAAAGTTCTGACGGTCCAGTATGGAGCAATTTCTACACAGCTAGTACAACTGCTAGTTCTGGAGACATTGAGGTCTACATTTATGATGACCCCAATACATTGTTTATCATACAAGGTGATTCTGACACAGCAACTACTCAAGCTGCTGTAGGAAGAAACGCTGATACTGTTGGTACAGGCGGAAGCACTACAACTGGTTTATCATCCAGAGAATTAGACGTAAGCACACTAGCGACTACTGCAGGTTTACAACTTAAAGTAGTTGGTGTTGTGGACAATCCAAAAAATGGAACTATTGCAGGAACACACGCTAATTTGATTGTTCAAATTAACGAACACGCCTACAAAGGTCCAGTAGCAGGTACATAATCATGGCTATATCAAGAGCACAATTAGTTAAGGAATTAGAACCCGGACTAAATGCACTTTTTGGTCTCGAATACGACAAGTATGAAAACGAACACGCCGAAATTTTCGACGCGGAGTCTTCAGACAGAGCATTCGAAGAAGAAGTGATGCTAACAGGCTTTGACGCTGCACCAGTAAAATCAGAAGGTTCAGGAGTGGCATTTGACTCTGCTCAAGAATCTTTCACTGCTAGATATACACACGAAACTGTGGCATTAGCTTTCTCTATTACAGAAGAAGCTATTGAAGATAACTTGTATGACAAGTTATCTGCTCGTTACACTCGTGCGTTAGCTAGAAGTATGTCTACAACTAAGCAAATTAAAGCAGCCTCAGTTTTAAACAATGCGTTCAACAGCAGTTTTGCTGGAGGCGACGGTAAAGAGCTCTGTGCTACTGACCACCCAACTATCGGTGCCGGTAACTTTAGAAATGAGCTTTCTACTGCTGCTGACTTAAACGAAACTTCTTTAGAACAAGCATTGATTGACATTGCGGCGTTCATTGACGAACGTGGATTAAAAATAGCTGTACAAGGAACTAAGTTAATTATTCCAAAAGAGCTACAATTCACTGCTGACAGATTGCTTGAAACTAACTTAAGAGTGGGTACTTCTGATAACGACTTAAACGCTATCAGAAACATGGGCATGATTCCTCAAGGATACGTGGTCAACCACTACTTAACAGACACTGATGCTTTCTTTATTAAGACTGACGCACCTAACGGATTTAAAATGTTCGAAAGGTCACCTGTCAGAACTTCTATGGAAGCAGACTTTGATACTGGTAATGTGCGTTACAAAGCTAGAGAAAGATACTCATTTGGGTTCTCTGACCCAAGATGTGTCTTCGGTTCTCCGGGAGCGTAACCTAGTCGTTTAACTTAAGGAACCTCTGGCGGGGGTTTCTCACTCAACCCGCCAACTTTTACTATGGACAAAATAAACCCTCAACACTACAAAGATGGCTCAATCGAGTGTATTGATGCTATTCAATCAGCCATGTCTGAGAAAGCTTTCTCTGGCTACTTAAAAGGTAATGTACTTAAATATATGTGGCGATACGAAAAGAAAAACGGTAAAGAAGACTTAGAAAAAGCTAGGTGGTATTTGAATAAGTTACTTGATACAATAAAATAACATTCCGAGCATTCGAATAACACTGTATGACTGGCTCGGCAGACTTAATCGACATGCAGTAATTTAAGGAGCTAATATGGCAACTTCAACATTCAATGGTCCAATTCGTTCAGAAAATGGATTCAAAACTATAATTAAAAATAGTTCAGGCGGTCTCACTAATGAGATGACTCTTTCAACTTACAGCACTTCTATCACTATCGCTGCTTCAGGTACTGACCACAAGGAAAGTTCAATAGGTATACCATCAAACTTTATACCTATGGGTGTAGCAATTACTGTAACTAGTGCCGCTGCTAACAACGTAAACTTAGTAGACATTGGTACTGATGCAGATACTGATGGTTTTGTAGATGGTATCTCCGTAGCTATTAACTCAACTGGTTTCAAAGGATTTTTCCCTTGTAACGGAGTTTTAGGTATGTCTGGTGGTACTACAACTGCAGCCACTGAAACAGCTGATGAAGTAGAAGTAGTTATTTCTGGAACAGCAGGAGCTGGTGGAGTAGTAGCGTTAAAATTCTTTGGAATTGCGTCTGACTCACCAACTGCATAATAGGAGCTAACTATGGCAGGACGAATGACAGGTTCTGATGTTGTAACATCATCTGTAACTTCAACTGGTGACATGACTACTAAGCGTTCAAGGCTTCGTGGTTTTGTTGTGTCAGGTGGGTCTTCAGATGGCACAGTTACTTTTAAAAATACTAGTTCAGGTTCAACATTATTAGTTTTACCTGTAAGTGCTAATGCTACAGAAACATTAAATATTCCAGACAATGGGATATTATTTGTAGATGGTATACATGCAACACTATCTAATATAGATAGAGTAACTATATTTTTTACAGGGTAATTAGTGGCAACTTCGGGTACTACAGCCTTTGACTTGAGCGTTGATGAGCTTATTGAAGAAGCTTATGAGCGTTGTGGAGTTGAATTAAGAACAGGGTACGATTTAGAAAGTGCAAGAAGGTCATTAAATATTATGATGGCTGATTGGGCTAACCGTGGACTTAATCAATGGACAATAGAACAACGCTCAGTCACAGTTACCTCAGGAACCAATTTTATAGATATTGGTACTGACGTAGTTGATATTACCGAAGCTGTAATTAGAAGAAGTGGCACCGATATACAATTAAGCAGAATTAGTCGTTCTGATTTTTTATTTACACCGTCCAAAGATAGTACAGGCAGACCGAATCAGTATTTTTTAGACAGACAAACAACACCTAGAATTTTTTTGTTTCCAACACCAGAAAATTCTACTGATACATTAATTTACAATGCGTTAACTAGAATACAAGATGTAGGAGACTACACAAACAACATGGAAATAGTATTTAGATTTATACCTTGCATGGTAGCGGGACTAGCATATTACTTAGCTATGAAAAGAAACCCTGCAGCTTTAGCAAATCTAAAAACAGTTTATGACGAAGAATTTAATAGAGCAGCATTCATGGATAGAGAAGGAGGTAGCTCTAAATTTGTAGGTTCTTAACATGAGTTTCGCTACGGCAAAATACGCATACGGTCTGTGTGACCAATGTGGTCAGAGATACAAATTAAAAAGACTCAAAAAACAATGGGACGGCATAAAGTCTTGTCCACAATGTTTTGATACAAAACATCCACAACTACAACCTAAGAATAGACCAGCTGACCCAGAAGCTTTACGTGACCCCAGACCAAACACAGATGTAGAAATATCTACTGGCAAAATAATTAGTGATGATGTTATTGGTAGCAACCTTAATGGTCTTAGAATAGTAAGTAGTTTGGGAAGTGTAGAAGCGGGAGCAGGTGTAGTAGCTAATCCAGATACTTCAAGTGTTACAACAGCTTTGACAGGTCAAAGTTTAACAAGTTCATTGGGTACACTAACTATAAACAGTAATGTTGCTAACTTCTCTGTAAGCGGACTAACTGCAACAGGTTTATTAGGCACACCAACTCTTTCTACAAATGTAACTACATACACAGTTACTGTAGCATCCTTCTATGGAGGAAACAGATTTTACATAGACGGAGTTGTATACCCTACTCTTAGTTTATCAGAAGGTAGCACATATAGATTTGACCAATCTGATAATAGTAACTCTGGACACCCATTTAGATTTTCAACAACATCCAATGGTAGTCATGGCGGAGGCTCTGAATACACTACAGGAGTGACTACAAGCGGAACTCCGGGAAGTGCTGGAGCTTACACACAAATAACAGTAGCAGTTGGAGCACCAACACTTTATTATTACTGTACTAATCACTCTGGCATGGGTGGACAAGCAAATACACCATAAATTTAATGATATAATCAACTATGAGTTTTACTTACGGCACACTAAAAACAACTGTACAAAACTATTTAGATACAGAAGAAACTGCTTTTGTAGCCACTCTACCTACTTTTATAACTACAGCAGAAGAAAGGATTTTAAAAAGTGCAAACTTAAATGTATTTAGAAAAAATGTAACTGGGCAACTAACAGCTGGTAATACTTACCTAACTAAGCCAACAGATTTTATAAGAACCTTTAGTTTAGCTGTGATAGAAAACAATGTTTATGATTACTTATTACTAAAACACGCTAGTTTTATGAGAGAGTATTCAAATGACGCAACTACAGTAAGTAAAAGAGCTAAACCTAAATACTATGGTCAGTTTGATGAAACTACTTTTATCTTGGGTCCAGTGCCAGACCAAGCATACAATATAGAACTACATTACTTTTATGAACCCGCTTCTTTAACAGCAGGTTTAGATAATGGTACAACGTGGCTATCTCAAAATGCTAGAGATGCTTTGCTTTATGGAACTTTAGTTGAAGGAGCAATGTTTCAAAAACTACCATTAAATGAAGTACAAGCCTATGAAAGTAGGTTCCAAGAAGCATTGGTTAAGTTAAAAGCAGAGCAAGAACTACTTGGTACAAGACAAGAATATTATACGGACAGACCTAGAGCTAATAATTTAGCTGGTAAAGCATGAGTTTTGAGATAAAAGTTACCTCTAATTTAGGGGACATTTCAGTAGCCACAGTAGATGAAAAGGGACACTCAGCGGAGTATCTAGCACAAAGATGTGCAGATAAAATTTGCGGCATTTCAGAGAACGCTGCTCCTGAAGTTAGACAACAAGCAGAAGCTTTTAAGGTAGCTATTTACAATACAATCCTTTATTATATGAAACAAGCTATCACTAGTGATAGGACAACAGTGACAGGGCTTCTTAAGAAGCAGGGTCATAATGATTTAGCTAAAATTATTAAGGAGCTTTAACATGGCAATAACTTCAACTTTGACAACTAGTTTTAAAACCGAACTTTTAACTGGTACTCATAACTTCACCAATAGTAGTGGAGATACTTTTAAATTAGCACTTTTCACAAGTTCTGCTACTTTAGGAGCAGCTACTACAGCTTTTTCAACTACTAATGAAGTTTCTGGTTCTGGTTACACTTCAGGTGGAGGAACTCTTACTAACGTTACTCCGTCAGCTGATGGAACTACTGCAATTACAGATTTTGCAGACTTAACTTTTAGTAGTGCCACAATAACCGCTAGAGGTTGTTTAATTTATAACAGTTCTGATTCTAACAAAGCAGTAGCTAGTATAGATTTTGGTGGAGACAAAACATCTACTAACGGCGACTTTACTATTCAGTTTCCAGCAGCAGCAGCTAGTACAGCTATTATAAGAATAGCGTAGGAGGAGAGCATGGCTCTTGTCCTTAACGATAGGGTAAAAGAAACCACTACCACTACTGGTACAGGCACCATAAATTTAGCTGGAGCCGAAACTGGCTTTGAGACTTTTGTACAAGGAATCGGTAATTCTAATACTACCTACTACGCTATTGTTCATCAAAGTTTAGACGAGTTCGAAGTTGGATTAGGCACAGTTACTGATGCTTCTCCAGACACACTATCTAGAACTACAATCATAAGTAGCACTAACTCTGACTCTGCAGTAGATTTCTCTGCAGGAACTAAAAACGTATTTTGTACGTTACCTGCAAGTAAAGCCATAGTAGAAGATGGCTCTGGAAATTTAGAAATAGATATTTCAGGAATTATAGTTTTAGATGCTGATAACGCAGGTGTTGTACAGCTTAAAGATGG
>CEUT01067765.1_pt1 | contig 14676 bp, 3 predicted proteins | sample 531401 | NCBI WGS metagenome assembly CEUT01 (sample SAMEA2622821, study PRJEB7988) | marine metagenome | biome: marine biome (ENVO:00000447); feature: surface water layer (ENVO:00002042); material: "saline water (ENVO:00002010), including plankton (ENVO:xxxxxxxx)" | depth 5 m | reverse complement strand
ACCATCGCAAGAAACACAAGCCCGTCAGGTAGGTATTCAACGCAGTTTGATGATAATGATGTTATTGTCTTTTTCAACTCCGGTAGCGGTGCAAGCATGGTGGGTGCAGGCTCAAAAGTAGTCTTAGGTCAAAAACTGCTGCAGGGAAGCAAATACTCTGGCTCTCTGGTGGTTGCTCCTAACACGCTTCCAGATCTGCTAGGCGGTTCTGACATAAACAGTGTCAGGGCAGGAGTTGGCGACAGTCGTGTTACTTTCACGCCCGGCCAAGACTATAAGCCCTTTGTTGAAGATCACCTTTATGCGGCAGATAAAAAGTCTTCTGGTTTTGATCCTTTTTACGCAACAGGCAGCCAGATTGAAGATGTGGGTGCAGGATTTTCAAGTCCGTTGTGGTCAAAGACTAAAATTGTGATAGACTTAAACCCGGGTATTCAAACTAAAATATGTTTTAGCACAGGAACAGATCAGAAATCTTCTCCCTATAATAATCGAGGCGAGGGCATTCAAGAGGGCGTCAATTCTGGAATAACGTATTTTAATTTTGATCGAAGAGCCTTTGAGATCATAGGGGACACCATTACGGGTAGTAATGTGGATTACTTTTCTAATAGTCCCGAGCAGCGCTCTGGATCGATGCTGGCCTTCGCTCCGTCAATGCCCATCACGGATGCAACCATTCAACAGGGTTCAGGATTTCCCACCACGTTTGCAGGCTTCCCCTTTGACAAGAAGTTTAACGCTACGGGTTCACAGCTTTACTCACTGGAAGACCAGATCTCTACACCGTTTCTTTTAGAGAAGATGGTTTATGAATTTAGCGGCTCGATGCCCTTCCTCAGCACCGGCATCTCCCGCGCGAACATCATGCAGTTCTTTATTCTTAATCAGAGGGCTTATGACATTCCAGCCAGGAAGATTGATGTGTCCTGGCGCAATTCAAGAAATTCAGCACATCCCGGCATGGGTACTGTAACTGGAAGCTTTGTTGTTGATAAAATTAGAGATATCGTAAATGTCGCACAGGTCTCACTTTATAATTCCACTGCAGCAGCAGCCGACATCAAAACTTTAGGTTATGCGCGTGACTTAAATTTAGAGTTTGACAGCATCGCAACGGCACCAACCGGTACTTTTGTACTTTCGTCTTCTGTTGAAACCCCGACCATAAGTTATGGCCTCGGCGCGCTGCTGGGAGGGAGAAACCTGAGCAACTCAAACGGCTCAGCCATTCTGAAGAACGAGTTTGGCGGGAGAACAAACCTTGCCAATGCGCCCAACGGCCTTGTGTCATCCCCTAGATCGTACGTCAATAACACGGCCGGTCGCGTAGTCAAGTCGACTCGTACTTTCTCTTCTGCAGATTATCTCACTCTTGAGTTTGCCGAAAATAACAGCCTCCCTTCACCCTATCTGCTTATGCCCAAGGATAAGCTTATTTTCGGATGGGCTAATCAGCAACAGCCGACTCGAGGCAGTACGAGCCAATCCGAACAAGAAGTCGCAGGCTTGGGAGGGGGCTTCGGCAACGAAGATGGAAGTTTTTTTATCTCACCCGGCGCAGGCAAGTTAGTCCTTTACGGGTCTTCTCTAAGAAATCACCAAGAGTTTCATCACGGCCTTAACCAGCTCTTGACATCTGACGCAGTTCACGAAGATGTAAGAGACAACAGTACGATGACAAACACGTCCGACTGTTTAGACCAATTTTACAATGAGTATAACTTAGCTTACACGGGTTCTTACATAGACAACGCACTTGGAGATTTTAATGTAAGGTCTGTCGGTGATCCTGCAACTAGAATTGACGGACACGTGCACAGTGTAGTTCAGGGACAAGCAGGCACCACAGGATCAATAGTCCGGGCTATTCGCCTGTCAGACAGCAATGAAAGAATATTAGATACCCTTGTGCCAGATCCTGCCGCAATCGCTTCAGCAAACCAGAACAATTTTAGAGTTGATGATGGTCAGATAGAGCCCGCCGACCTTGCACCTAACCTTTTTCCTATGGTTTTTTATCCTCTGGGATCACCGCTCGAAGGCGCCGGATCATCATCTCCGGCCAATCCGGATGATATCTGGCCTAAATCTTTTCCTTTTGATGAGAGGTACGGAGGTTCTGATGCTCCCCGGATTGGAGCTCCGCCTAGCTCTGCTGAAGCCAGAAAGGACCTTGACGGAGTAGATGTTGGCAATATAGAGGCACCAGGCTTATCCGTGATATTGAACAACATACAAGATCATAAAACTGGGCCAAAGATTAGCTTTATTGGAAAGCTTGATGCCTCTGGGGCTTCCCTATATATGCCACACCCAGTTCCCAATCAAAGAAGAGCTTTCTTTAGAGCGTTTTACGGTTTCGGAAAAAATCCAGATGGTCTTCCTGTTCTTCATACTCCTAGTGATCGATCGGATAAAGCAGCAGGCGACGGCCCCTTCGAAGCTGTAGCTCACAACAGCGTCAGAATCAGCGGTTTTAAATACGGCTTACTGAACGCATTCCCGCAGTATACAGCATGCATCTTTAGGCACGATAGGTACGGCCAATTCAGAGATATGCTAGAGCAGAGAAAACTCTATCAAATAGATCGATTTACAAAGACCCTCGACCCATTCCAACCCGGTAATTCTAGGTCCGAACAGATCGGAGGCCAGGGATTTTTGAAAAACTCTCCCGTAACTGCTAAATTCATAAAGACTGTTACCGACCCTCTAGGTAACTCTGCAAGAAAGCAGAATTTTTCCATTCCGCAAGATTTTGATAATGTTAAAGCAGTTCTCGCAGGAAACTTAAGGGGTCTTTGGAATAGCAGCTGCAACATAGACGTATTTGCAAGATCAGCTCGGCCGTTTTTCGACCAGGCACCCCTTACAACAACCGGCGGATCTTCTGTAGCAAACATAGGTATCGAAGATTATCAGGCAGACTTGCTTAATAACTTCAACGGGCCTGCAACATTTGATTTTTCGGGTATTACCTTATCTTAAATTTTTTTTGATAAGAGCATGGACTTCACGTGGCTGACTTCACCAAATTTTTTGTTGATTCAAAAACAGGAGAAATCAAGTCCATTGCTGCGTCTAAGATCAATGTCCTTGACCTACGAGCAGGAGTCTTGCGGGTAGGTGCAAAAGACATGCCCGGTTCGGACACTAACATGTTCGTTTCGGGTGCAGTAGATGCTAAGAAAAATTCTGCATTTGGAGTAAGCACTTTCGGAGGAGATGTAGTAGTCTCCGGATCAACCATATCAGAAATGGGTTTCTCGGGTTCCCTCACTCGGCTTACAGACGGAACCACTTACCTTGCTGCAGGTGCCAATATTACAATAACATCTGGCTCCAACGGGCAGGTCGTCATCGCGGGCTCTGATACAGGTGCTACTACGATAGTTAAAGAGGTCCTTTCTTTCGATACTGACGGGACGTCTAAGAATTTTGGAATCAGTGGAACACCTTCAGATATAGCAGCAATCAGTGTTTATGTCAACGGAATACTACGCCTCTCCGGATCAGCAAATGATTACCAGTATGCTCAAGCCTCGAACGCGATATCTTTTATTGGCCCTCCTCCGTCAGGAAGTATCGTACAAGTTGTTTATACTTCTGATGGCTCAGGCGGCGGAGGAGGAGGTTCCGGCAACTGGACCCAGGCAGGAACCAACTTATATCCGAATAATTTGGCAAGCGATGTCGGAATTGGAACTTCCACACCTATCGCTAGACTAGAGGTAGGAGATGGCTTCGGCGGATCTAACGCCTTAGAAAACATTTCTATTACCAACAACTCTGCAGCAGATTCAGCTTTAGATCTTATCGAAGAGCATGGCGGCGCTTCAAGTGGATTTGGGACTGCTAATGCCTATGGCTTCCGTATCATGTATGACGGGGGAGACAATAAGCTATTTGTTAAAACAGCAAATGATGGAACTGTTAACAATAGAATAGCAGTTGCTAGAGATACAGGTCGTGTCGGAATAGGGACTGATAGTCCCTCTACCAAGGTAGAGATAAAGACTTCTAATTCTGATAATGTAGGGGCCCTGAAGATCGATGCCGATGAGACGTTCGCAATCGCCTTAGAGGTCGACTCCGAGTCAACTTTTTGGCCTGCAATTTATTCAAGAGGAATAGCAGCAGCTTTTCTGGAGCAAGACATATCAAGTGGTTATGGTCTTTTTGTAACCAGAGATATTGCTGAAGCAGGCGCCCAGCCTCTTGCAACCTTTGACGATGATAATGTTAACAACACACAGACAACCTTAAAAGTAAAACAAGACGGAACAGGAGATCTGGTTAATTTTCTAACAGGGTCAACAGAGGTCATGACTGTAAACAGCCTGGGCCAAATGGGGGTTGGTACTGCTTCTCCGAACGAGAAGATCACAGTAGAAGGTGCGATATCTTTAGATGAACTAGCGTACACTCCCGCAGCTACTTCGGGCTACGGGAAAATTTATGTAAAAAGCAGCGATAGCAAGCTTTATTACAGAAATGACAGCGGTACGGAATTTGATTTAACAGCTGCACATTCTGGTGGTGCACCTGTTGATGCTCAATATCTAGTCTTGAGTGCGAACGGAACGCTTTCAAACGAAAGAGTCATAACTGCAGGAAATGGAATTAGTCTCACTGATGCAGGTGCAGGCAGCACGCTTACCATATCTGCAAGTATAAATTCTGACGATTTCGCCTTCTCCGGCGGCCACCTTAATCTTGAGGATACAGTCGTGAAGTCGGCAGGCACTGACAGCGGAACTGCAACTCCAAGCGGTCACTCCTTGACTTTTACTGGAGGAGAGGCAATAGACATATCAGCTTCAGGAGCCACCGTAACTGTCGCTGCAGAGATTGCCTCTACTACAAACTTAGGCGCAGCATCGTTTAATTCTGCAGACTTTTCACTATCTTCTGGGCACGTTTCACTTGATGACAATCTTTTAAAGCAAATCGGTGCTGATACTGGTACTGCTACGGCTGCAAGCCACAAGATAGACATAGTTGGTGGTCCAAATGTTTCTGTCACGGCAACAGGAGATACGGTAACAGTTTCTTCAACAGCAGGTGTGGCTGAGTTTAAGAAAGAGATGCTCACCCGCGAAGCGCCCGCGGGAGTTACAGACTACGCCCTCCAAAACACGCCTTCAGATGGCACACAAATTCAAGTCTATGTAAATGGTTTGTTAATGGTGTCAGGTTCGGGCTATGATTACGTCTATGATAGTTCAAACAACAAGGTAGACTTTTCAGCAGCACCCCAGTCAGGAAGCATAATCCAGGTAGTCTATACTGTTGAAGGCTCAGCGGAAGGTACAATTTCAGGAGGGTTTTTTAGATCTACGACAGCAGGATCAATCTTCACTACAGGTGCTACAGCATTCGTCGGCCCTCAATCATCACCGGCAGCTCCTGACGCGCCTACAGATATCGGAACAGATGTCTTTTTCTTCGTCAGTGGAACAATAGGGAGCAGAGGAACTTCAAGTACAGGATCTGCAGTCTTCGGAGGAGATGTTGTAATATCGGGGTCTTTATTTGGCGGTTCCCCATTAATTGTAGGGGATAGCCTAAGAGTTACAGGTTCGGTAGACGCATCCCTTGGTCTATCGGGTTCTTTGACTAAGCTTTCTAATGGCTCTTCTTACCTGGTCGGAGGATCAAACGTTACAATTACTTCCGCTTCCAATGGGCAGGTAACCATTTCTTCCGCAGGAGGTGGAGGATCTATAACGGTCAAAGAAAACGACGGTTCACCTAGTGTAAGTGATGTTACCACGATCTCATTTGACAATGCTATAGTCACAGATGTTGGAAGCAATACAGTTGTTATATCAGGTACTATAGGTACTGCTGAAGACGGCTCATATGAAGATGGATTATTTACGTCATTCAACGAAAAGACATATACGGGTGTAGCAATTGATAAAATCAATGAAGCGCTCAAAGAGTTGGCACCAAGCCCAGCACCTGACCTAGATGATATTGATTCCTCAAACACAGGTGCTGAAGTATTCCTGTCCTTTGGTAGCTCTAATTCAATAACTGGTTATACGAATGTTGGAAGCTCAGCAGGTATAGGTGCTGCAGTCAATATCAACGGTCTATATGGCGTCACGACAAGCAGCAATAACATAAGGTTGGGAGCTTTCGATCTTACACAGAGCATAACAGGGGTTCTAAACGCTGATGTTTCTACAGGATTCTCTGGTGTGACTTTAAATTTTGTTTCTCAGAGTTTTGGAAATGCTGACGAGGGATACATTCATTTAGAAGTAAATGGAGAAGTAATAGCCACAGCAAGTCTATCAGGTACTACAGGGCTATCTACCCGAGGAATTAATCCACCGGGCTCAGGATCTGGAGTATACCTTAATTTAAGTGGCTCCGGATTTACGAACTTGTCCATAACAGGATCAGCTGTAAAAGAAGACGGCACAGACTTCACTATTTTCCAGCACCGCACTGGAAGATATCTGATACATTCCTCAAGTCAAAGAAATGGCTGGAATTATGCTAGAGTTCTTCACTACGCTGACGGGAATACGCTCACTACTAATTATGTAGAGTGGGTAAATGACTCAAACTCAGATGCGCTGGCTGCAACCACAAACTCGATAGTTCCAGGTCTTTCAGGCACTGTTCATTTGTCAGGAATCGAATACTATACGTCAGGAAATGCTGTTTATAGAGTTACAGTTTCTAATGCTTATAGAAATGTATACGACAAGAATGAGATTACATTTACTACATCTTTCTGCTCAATGTCAGGTCAGCCTAAGCCTACTATTAACGCTCTACTTGGAGGAGAGGACCATACAAAAGTCCTACACATTACAGCATCGGGACAGATAACTCAAGACATAATGCTGACAGGGACACTTACGGCCTCTGTAAATATTTCACATCCTTTCAAGAGTAATTTGGTAGGTGCCGGTCAGGCTGATGTTGGAGGAATACTCCTCTACAGGCTGTCAGGAAGCTCCATAGCAGAGAGAGAATTTTTCCAAAAAGAAAACTTTAGAATACAGTCATCTTCATTTAATGCGCAGTCTGACATAACCGCCGCATCTAGCGTATGGGATTCTACAAAGCACATGACTGCTTCAAATGGAGGTCATAGTAACGGACTGCAGTTCTTTTCTTCATCGCTTCGATCTCCCTTAAACACGCTTTTTGAAGGTGATTTTAGAAGTGCTAATGATGGAGGTAGTGTTACGCACGGCCCAGATGAAAACCCAAATTATTCAACCCAGACAGGGCTAAGAACTTTTTATAGATTCTTTAAAAATCGGTCTGGAGAAACTCAATATACAGCGCAAGTTGCAATTAGCGGAAGCAACACAAGTATTGTCAATAGCTCAACTTCTTTGAACGCTTCAAGAATAAGATGTTTTTTGAAAGTCCCGTCTGGTACTGCTGGATCTACTGGTTGGCTAGATCTTGCAAGAGCGTTTTCATTTGGAAGCTATGAAGATAATGACGGCTGCTTCGACGGTTCTTTCGATTCCTCTCTAAACGCTTCAAATGTTGCAAACTTTGGAATCCAGGGTATCGCAAACAACGAATCAATGTGCATGAGAATTGAGGCAGACTCTACTTGGGAAGGTCAGCTAGATTATATAGAAGTTGCATTCGGTGCAGGTACAGGGAATGCGCTGTCAGCTCCAGCATTATCACAAATCGATGCTGATTCAACAGGTGTGACGTCAAAGCTTTCATTCGGTGCTTCGAAAGCAATAGCAAGTTATACTTCAGTGGCTGCCTCTGCAGGATTGGGGGCTGCAGTAGATGTAAACGGTGTCTACCAGGTTGCAACTTCAAGTAATAATATTCGAGCTGGGACATTTAATGGTTCGTCTGCTTTTGTGGGTGATCTTAATCCGCAAGTCACCGCTGAATCTCCAAGCTATGTTGCTAAAGCCTTCGACCAAGCTATTACAGGGACCCTGAGCTTAGAGGTTAATGGCAGTATACTTCACACGCTCTTTCTCTCAGCTACGGTTGGCACAGGTGAACCAGGTGCAGGAACAGGAATTTCTACAGCTAGTAATGGATCTGGATTTGTAAGCATAAGTACTTTTGCCCCGTCAGAGTTTAGCAATGGAGTCAAAGATTATACTAAGCTGTACAGGACTTCTAAATATAGCGTATCAACAACAGATCAAACAAATGGATGGAACTATGCAAGAGTAATCCACGCTGTTACAGGGACAAACAGAACAACCTCATATACAGAGTGGGTCAATGATAGCGATTCAAATGCTCTCACGATAACCAATCTTGAGATGCAAAATTTTGGCATTGGCTCTTCAGAGCCATATTATCAAAGCGGAATTGGCTACTTTGTAAATTGCACCTCTTCAATAAGATACCAATCTGATAATGCATATGAAAATGTATACTCAGACTTATCAAGTGCAGTAACAACCCCTACTGAAACCAACCTCACAATCAATAACATAATGATAACGGGCTCGGGTGTCACCGACCAGATCGATTCTGGAGATAATTCTACCCTCGCCGCTCTTAAAACAGGGGTTTCAAACTCTGAGGAGCTCCCGATTTTCGTGACGCATTCTGTGGCATTTAGTCAATCTGAAAGCTTGCCAGGCCCATTTGGATCGACAACACACTCAGTAACTGGAACAGTGAGAGTTAAGCATCCACTTAAATCGAATATAACAAGCGCTGAAGTTGCAAAAGGCGTATTTCTAGTGTTTACGAGTTCGAATACATCAGACCTCAACAACAACGAGCACTTCACTAGCGAAGAGTACAGAATACAATCAGGGACATATTCTAATCAAGCATCTGTAATCTTGCAATCAAACAAGTGGTCACCTTCTTCTTCTATGAACAACGTCAGTGATTTAGGGCACTATGCTGGCTCTCTAGTTTATAACGATCAAATGATCTCGCCTCTTTCCGGAGTACTGGGAGGAGATTATAGGTCATCTGCCGACGGCGGAAGTATTCAGGCTCCTGATAATAACCCTAATTACAGCTCCCTTGGAATTAGTCACAGAGAATATGAAAGATACTTCCAGAATAACACAAGCTCAGATACTGGTCAAATTACAATTACACTATACGGAGATGCGACACTTGTAGGAAGATCAGGAGCAAATTCTGGAAGCTTAGGTATTAACAAGAACATGCATATTGATGTCAAGATACCAGGAAAGACAGGTTATCTCGATCTTGTAAAGCCTTCCGCCGGCGCCGGAAACATCAGTGATGGAAACGGGAGCCTTAGTGGAGACCTAGACAGCAACGTTGACGCAAGCGGCGCCTCTAACATTTGCACTTTTAACGGAGAGACTCTTAACGGCACCGCGTCATCTCCAGAATATGTTATAATAAGGCTTGTGTCTCATAAGCAATTTACAGGCAAAGTCTCAAGAATTCAAGTGGCTTACTCGTAGGATAGTATAGAAAATGGCTGGAAAAACTGATAGAACTGCAGTTCAATACGCATTCAAGAAGCTATCCGGAAGAGCAAACACCTCTAACATAAAGTCAGATGCTCAAGAGCTCATAGGTTCGAATGTTCAAGCTGGAACACAAACCCTTTTCGGTCAAGATATACCGCTGTCCGCTTCTCGTCGCGATTACCAGATTTTTAGTGCCTCAAACGGTGGGCCAACAACGGCTGAGTACGTAGTTTTTACTGTCGCTTCCATTACGGGAACAACTTACGATGCTGACTCTGCAACAGGAGGCGGCGGCGACGGATCTCAAACCGCCGGAGCGCATGGCTATAAGTTAATCATGACGGGGAATTATACATCTCTTTCATCTAATCCTAAAGCTGGCTCATATCCGTTTACAAATGGAACTCTTGTTCACGAGACGCTCGGAAGGCTCCAGCTTATTCCCCCAAACTTCTCACAAGACGCTCCTAACCCTTATATTCTAAAGATATATGAAGCAGACTCTAGTGACGCAAATGAAATAGGCGATGAAATTCCTTTGCTTGACGAGGTTGATTGGACTTTTGACTACTATAACGGGATACTTTTCTTGCAAGATTTTGATTCTTCGAAAATTCCTGCTTTTGCAAGAGGGTTTATTTACGTCGGTGACTATCTTTCTGCCTCGCTAGGAAGTGCGACCGGTACACCCGGGGGCGCAAGCTCACAAGTCCAGTTTAATGATGGCGGCGCATTTGGAGGAGACTCTACTTTTACTTTTAACAAGTCTACAGATGCTTTAAAAGTAACAAATCTATCTGGTTCTCTTACACACCTATCTAACGGAACTTCTTACCTGGTGGCAGGCTCTAATGTCACCATCACATCTTCTTCATCCGGCCAAGTTACCATTTCTTCTACGGGCGGCGGTGGCGGTGGCACAGGAACAGTTACGTCCGGATCCTTTAACGTTCCTAGTCCAGGAGAATTTGTAACAACAGCGTCAGTTTCATTCGCAGGAGCTCAGGGTTTTAACTTCACCGCAGATTCAGTTGGTACCGACACATATTTCTTTGCTAGCGGTGCAGTTGATTCACGAGGAACAGGTACACCGGGGACAGCTGTTTTCGGAGGAGATCTTGCGATATCAGGTACGCTAGCAGTAAATTTAGCAGATTCTGCAGTCGGGAGCCAGTTTGTTGTCACGACTGATGGTAAGGTCGGAATCGGAACAAGCACTCCTGCTGTAAAGCTATCTGTTGGCGGAAACATGGAGGTGGGTGAGTACATAAACCACAAGAATGACTCTGATACTTTCATTAGGTTTCAGGCTGATGACATAGAAATCGAAGTAGGCGGCCGCCCAATGATAAAAATGTCTGAAGGAACAACGGACCAGGTACTAGTCATGTCGGGGGGCGGTCGATCAAGCCCTGACCCTAAAAACTTTGCAGATGCTAACTTCTTCGTCTCAGGTACTATTGGCTCTCAAAACTCTTCAACCGCCGGATCTTCCGTTTTTGGAGGTGACGTAGTCGTCAGTGGAGCACTTGATGCAAAGCAGGGTGTGGGCACCATCAAGACAGCAACATCCGTTATACACGTCAGCGCATCTAACGCACCGATCAGCGGATCGGTTCTTGTTGCAAAATCTTCAACAGAGGCTGCATGGCAACAATCTATAGTTTTTGGAGAGCAGCCTTCCGGAACAAAGAACGGCTCTAATTTAACTTTTAGCTTAGATAAAGCTCCAATCAATGGTACAGACCTCATGCTGTTCGTCAATGGTCTCCTGCAGCTTTCTGGGACCTCTGGGGACTATGAATTAACTGGAAGTACAATTAATTTTAAACTAGCACCCTTTTCAGATGACAGCATCTCAGCTATCTACAGGCCGAGTACCTAGGTAATAATGATGAGGAAATATCTAAAATGACATTTACAAGGATAAGAACTCACAATCTATTGTCAGGCTCGGTTGCATCTGGAACTTTAGGCGCAGGAGCAATTACAGGTTTTCCTGCAGCAACTTCTGCGGATAATGACGATTTAATACTCATTTATGACGACGACGCCAGTGCTCTAAGGAAGATGACAAGAGGTAATTTTACCTCCGGCATCAGCGGCGGCGGGGCTGCAGCAACTTTATTTTTTACGTCACCTGCAGCAGGAAAAATAAACACGTCCGGCTCGGCAGCCTTCGCCGGGGGTCAACTCGGACCATCATACGTCCCTAGCTCTGTAGGGGCCGATACCTTCTTTTTTGTAAGCGGGACAATTAAATCACGAGGAACTTCAAACTCTGGATCTGCAGTTTTCGGAGGAGATCTTATTTCTTCTGGCGTGATGCACAGCCTAGCAGGATTTACAGGATCTTTAACTCGGCTCGCTGGAGGTACTTCCTTCCTCAACGCCGGCGCAAACATCACTATAACCACAGGATCTACGGGGCAGGTTACGATATCATCCACAGCTCCCGGAACACCCGGGGGTTCAAACACTCAAGTTCAATTTAACGATGGAGGATCTTTCGGAGGAGATTCCAACTTTTCCTTCAATAAATCAACAGACTCTTTGACAGTTTCAAACATGTCTGGATCTTTGACACATCTTTCTGATGGCACCTCGTACCTCGTTGCAGGTTCAGGAATCAGTATAGCATCCTCATCAAATGGCCAAGTTGTTATCACAAATGACGGCACAGTCGGTGATATAACATCTGTCACAGCAGGAACAGGCCTCACCGGAGGTGGGGCTACTGGAGACGTCACGCTTGCAATTAATGACTCAATAGTTGCTACAATCTCAGGTGCCAATTTTTCCGGTAATGTGGGGGTGACAGGTTCGTTTGGAGCAACCCTTGGTCTATCTGGCTCATTAACAAAGCTAATAGACGGAACCTCATATCTAGCAGCCGGCGCCAATGTGACTATAACGTCTGCCTCAAACGGCCAAGTGTCCATATCATCAACCACAGGAATCACAGAGCTTTCAGAGGATACATCACCCGAACTAGGAGGTCAACTGGTCACAGGGGACCACAAGATCGCCTTTGGGACAGGAAACAACACTAGTGAAATAGATTTTACATATAATGCAGGTGGTAATTTTACAGCTATCGCCAGCGTCAAGTCCATTGACATGTTTCTAGATCTCAATGGTGGCGATTCAGGTCAGAAGTTTAGAATCTTTAATAATTTGCAGCCCACTAGTGCTCACGCTGCAGGAACAAACATAGACGGTAATGCTGTCTTTATGGTTCGTGAAGAGGGTAACGTCTTTACGAAAGGATACATTACTTCTTCACTAGGCTTTAGCGGGTCATTAACAAAGCTAACAGATGGAACATCTTATCTTGCAGGAGGATCTAATATTACAATTGCATCTTCCTCTAATGGTCAAGTTGTTATTTCTTCAACAGCACCCGGAACTCCGGGAGGATCTGATACAGAACTTCAGTTTAACGACGGGGGGAGCTTCGGGGGAATATCAGGCGTAACAACTGACGGTTCTGCTGTAACTTTTGGTGACTCTGCAATCTTTGTTGGACAAGATATAATACATGCTGGTGACGATAATACTAAAATTACTTTCGGCGAAGATGCCATTGGATTTACAGTAGGTAACGAACAGCTTCTTACTATATCTGAAGCTGGCACGGATATGGTCACTGTAGGTGATGGTGGCGATGTCGATTTCCGAGTCAGAACAAGCAATAATGACAACACGCTTTACGTAGTGGGTAGCAATGACAGAGTTGGTATCGGATTAAATGGTCCATCAACCACGGTCCATATGAAAGATTCAAACGTTGGTCTCAGGTTGCAAAGAGACAGCAATTCAGAAAATAGCACCATAGATTTCGCCGGACAAGCAGGCTCTATTGGAGCTTCTATTTTTCACGAAGCGCTTAGAAACGATCTTGTATTTAACGTTTTTAACGGTTCAACGGTTGAAGAAATACTAAGATTAGGAGATCATTATGGATCTTCTAACAGACAAGTAATCTTTCTCTCTGGTAGCACAATGCATGCCGGAGCTATGCAACCAAGAATGACTCCTGATATCGCCTTCTTTGTCTCTGGCACAATTGGAGCCAAAGGCACAGAAGTTAAAGGAACGTCAGTATTTGGGGGAGACACAGTCGTTAGTGGTGGCCTCTTTACTAGGGATACGAGAGTCAAGTCTCCGACACGACATGTCTTGCAGTCTACAGGCTCTATAATGACTTTATCTACTGCAATGAACTTCTTTTCTGTAGACGGTGCCGCAGAACAATCAGGAAATGTAACAAACACTTACGATTTAGGCGTTTCTAATGGTGTATATGACGGTGAGGAAGTAACCATAATGTACACAGGAAGTCTTGTTCCAAGCACAGGTACTTACGATCTTTGGTCTACAACGTCAGATTATGTTAAGCAAGTCAGAGTTGGATACGCCGGGGCTGCGGCTGGAATTACCCTGGCGTTCTCCACAGGAACACCGGCGGCTATTAACGGAACTACGCTTGGACTTCAAGACATCAATGGGGCTGTCTATAGCTTTACGGGCTCTTCAACGACAAGTCCTGGGTCTCCTGCATACTCTTCTGCAGATAAGTCTATAACGTACGGAGTAAACGGCATTTCTTCTACTGATGAAGCAGCTACAGCTTTATTTAACGGAATATCATTAGCAAGGGCGAACGGATTTGCTGCCAACGCCGTGACATTTGGAGGTGGCACAGGTAGAATTCAAGTCACGCAAGATGAAGTCGGATCAGCAGGAAATAAGGCAATAGCAGGAACCGCAATCTCAGGATTCATAATAGGCGATATAGGCGGCACAAACGCTTTTACTGGCGGTGAAAACAATCCCAACGCCGCTAATGTAAATTACACAGACGTCATCGCCGGCGGTGGCGTTTATCTTAACTATAAGTCGCCAACCTTAAGAATGGTTTGGGACTCTGCGTCTGGAAAGTGGAACGTCGTAACTTACAATGGCGTGACCATTTAAACTTTTGATAAAATTCAAAGATTTTGATAGTTAATATTGGAAGATCAAAAAGGTCGGAGATCATGCTTTGCCAGAACAGGTTTTTGAAACGACAGACTTAGCCCTAGCTGCCTTCTGCAAGAGCAAAGGATTAGTCCTTGCAGATCTCCGAAAGAACGACCGAGGAATCGTGACTTTTGTCTTTAAAGATGAAAAAAATCTCTCAAAAACACTGATGATCGAATATTTAAATTCGGATGAGCGGAGCTTCCATGAGTCG
>CEUT01056389.1_pt1 | contig 14759 bp, 14 predicted proteins | sample 531401 | NCBI WGS metagenome assembly CEUT01 (sample SAMEA2622821, study PRJEB7988) | marine metagenome | biome: marine biome (ENVO:00000447); feature: surface water layer (ENVO:00002042); material: "saline water (ENVO:00002010), including plankton (ENVO:xxxxxxxx)" | depth 5 m | reverse complement strand
CGGAGCCCGGACGGGAACCAGCCACATCTAGGGTTACGGTTTCCCCCTCCTCGGCCCCGTCCATGCGAAGCGCCAAGGACGTGATCTGATCCATCGGATGCCGCCTTTCCATCGGAAAGGCCCCCCCGGGTGATGTGCTATCGAAAGGATAAAGCCAGCGGCGATTTATCCAAGGGCTATCCGCCGGCGGCTCCGCCGCAAATTCGACGGGATACGATCCCATGGTAAAGATCGCTGAAATGACCTTGTCATCAAAGATCGGAACATTTGAAGAGGCGCACAAAACCCCACGATCCAAGTCCAAATAAAGGCGAAGGAAACCCGCGCCGTTGAATGCATAGCCTCGATAATTTGAGATGTTAAACCCTTGGCGGGTGCTTAACTGCGCATCGTAGCCCTGTGGTATATCTTCCGCCGTGTAGTTGATCACCTCGATCAGGGCGTCCGGCCAGGGGCGCACGCGGGCCTGGTTGACGTAGCCCGAAGAATCAACAAAATTGTCTTGAGCTTTAGCACCCCCCGACAAGTCGGCCTCCCGGATGTGGGACGCCTTAGCGTTCACAACCTCCCCAAAGGCTAACGGATATGATGCTCCATCCTCGGTCCCGGTGCATCTCACCTCCTGAAGGCTCGGGTTATCGATCAGGATTGATGGGGAGCGTTGCCAAAACTCAGCGCCGGGCGGGAGGAAGTCTTCCGAGCTATCGACACCGATCGGTTTATACACGATCCGCCCCGGGTTTCCTCTGTAATCGATTCGTAGGGGAATTGTGAAAGGGTGCCCGCTTCTCTCCAAGGTGAGATCGGTTGCAAAAATCCCCTGGAAGGCAAGCGCCCCACCCTCCCGGACTGGGATCCGCCCCGTCCCGTGCCACGGCGTCCCGGCGAGATTGTCAAGATATCCTTGCTCTAACGGTATCAACGGGGCGTCAACTGTCTCATCGGCTGTGAAGGGTACAAGCGCTTTGAAGTATCCATCCAGCATTCCAGTCTCCGCTCGATAGATTGCGCCGGCGGGGATCCCCTCCATGAACTCAAAGAAGCAGCCCCGGCCCGCGGCGTCGAAGGCGTGGGCCCGATCGTTGAGTGTCAACCCCTCGGACTTCGACCCCATTGATTGATCGAGCAATGCCGTCAACGGCGAAACCTTGATCGTGACCGTCGGGGTCTTGTTCGTCGAGATCTCGGGCTCGGTTGCTATAAACCCCCGCCAACGCTCCACCCAATCGGCCCCGCTCCCGTCATCCTGGATCGAACCCTCATAAATAACCGCCCGGCGGCCCCGAAAAAAGACAGCCGGCTTCGTTGCCACAAGGCGAACCTGGGTCCTGCTATCATAAAGGTGATTCTCCCGGCGTGTGCCCATAACGCCGCGGGCCGTGATCGTGGCCGTCTTATCGGCCGAGTTGATCGACCCCACCAGGAAGGCTTCCCGCCCAATGTGGATCACGTCTCCAGCGCTGAAGAACAGCCCGGGATCGTCTCCGAAGGTTAGATCGAAGGGTACGGCCTCGGTCTGGGTGATGCTCTGCCCTGCGGCCAATTCTGCGGCCCCGTCGGCCCCCACAAACCCGAGGCGGCCAAAAACGGAGCCGGGATCCGAGGCGTCGGCATTCCCGGCCATTTCGAGCGAGGCCAAGACCACATCCACGGGCCGGCATTCGATCAGGTTTTGGCGAACATTCAGTGAGCGCTCAAAGCGCATTCCCTGCCCCGGCAAGATCGAAACCTTGGAGGCGTAAGGGGTGGCCGTGCCGTTTAGATCGTAAGTCTTAGCCGGCGGCATCACCGAGCCATAAAGCACCGGTATCCCTGCGATTTGTATATAATAGCACGGGCGGCGCTCGGTGCTCACGGTTCGGGATTTTGAAAGGGTAGGCATTGCGCCCTATCATACCACTCCGGGCTTTTTTCGTCATCATACGGGGATCAACTGATCAAGTTTTGATCAAAACCTCTTGATCTAAGTGTCGCTAGGTCATACGGTAAACGGGCGGCGTGTGGGACGCCGAGAAAAAACAGACAAACCAAGCCGGCGGTGCCAATTGCACCCGGAACCACCGGCATGGAGGGAGATGCTCGTGATGATTAATCACCAGCCCTTGAAGACTAAAGGGCAAGATCGAGGAATGCAAGCGGAAGAGGCCGAAGGGCCCCACATTGACGGCCCCGCACTGGTGGCGGAATGGGTGGGCATACTGCCAACCCTTGACACTAGAGGACCCGCCGAGCCTGGACAGACCGAGCCGCGCCGGGATACTGAACAAAAGAACAGGGGGGCGAAATGAACTTCAGCCAAGAGCACGGGGAGATCTTGAAGGCGGTCTCCCGTCTATATTCAGAACTTGAGAACGTCGCCCGCAACCACGAGGGCCGTTTCAAATACGCCGACCTTGGGGTGATTATCGAGCAAACCCGGCCGGCCATGGGTAAGGAGGGGCTCTCCCTGGTCCAGGGCATGCGCCGGGACGAGAACGGCCAATACTGGCTCGCCTCTCGGCTTTGCCACACTTCGGGACAATGGGCCGAGACCATGTGGCCGGTGATGTTCTCGTCGGAGAACTCGAAGGGGAATACCTACTCCCAACTACTCGGGGGGGCGGCAACTTATGCGAGGCGGCAAAGCCTCAAAGCGATCTTGGGGCTGGCCGAAGTTGACGATGACGGAGAGACCGGCGGACGGCCCACATGGGAGGGCCACCCCGGCGGGAATCAACAAAGAAACAACGGCGGAAGCCGGAACCATGGCGGGGGCGGCGGGGGTCGCCCTAATGGCCGACACAACCAAGGGGGCCAAGGGAACATGATCCCAACCCCCCGAGAGCAGAACCGAGGAGGACACGGTGGGAACTGGGGCGGAGGACACAATGGCAGAAGATGAAAGAGAGATCGCGGCCTTCGAGGCCGTTGACGAAATGGATGATATCATCCGGGACATCCAGACGGGGGAGATTACATCCGAAACCCTTATGGGGATCCGGTCACGCTTATCGGGGATTGTGGAGAGGCTCGGGCCTCTAGTGTAGGGAATCGGTGGAGCGGAGTTGGTGGAGATGCGAGAGGCCCAAGGCGTCCGCCCTGAGCCGCTCCAACTCCCGCTTGGTCTCTCGTCTCAGCCCTTCGATCTCGCTCCGCAAGGCCAACACGTCGGAGATTAGCTCCGAGGCCGACCGATCGAGCCGGGCTTGGGTCATCTGGCAAAACCAGATCGCCAAAACCGAGAGGACGCCCGACCCCATCGAAATGAGATCGGGTAGTCCAAAGCCGTCCGGCATCGCTTAGACGATGGACCAGTGATAAGCACCCGAGGTGTTAGCCTGAGCGCAAAGGGTGACGGCGGCCCGGTCTTCGTTAAGAACGAAACTCGCCGCACCATCGATTTGTGCGCCAGTGGTTGCCGACGGGCTGATCGTGATCGACCGCCCCGAGGCCAAACCGTTGATCTTGATCTTCATGCACATGCCATCCTTGGCTTTCTCGGTGTCGCCGCTCATCGGTGCGATCTCTGGTAGGATAAAGGTTTTATCCTCAGAGAGGGCCGCACATTCCAATGAATAAAAGGACTTATAGGCCATGGCCGAAGCGCCGATCGCGGAGCCCAAGATCGCGGAACTGCTCTCCCGGAGACGGAGAGCGACCCCGGCCACCTCAGACAAATCACCGTGATCGCGGTTTTGAAGTGTACTGGAAAGGCTCAACGCACTAAGCGCGATCGGGGCACTATCCGCGCCGAGCATGGTCAGACCGACCGATCCGGCTTGGGCCGTCGTGGCCGTTCCTGCGGCGTTGCTGTACAGGACCATGTACTTTTGAGAGAAGCTATAATCCGCCCCCGAGATTGCATCCACGGCATTCTCTAGAACACCGTGCACGGCTAACGTTGCAGCCCCGCCCTCGGCTACGCCGTTTGACACGGCGATCGCGTCATCGTCACAAGCCAATGATTGTACATAGTTACCCGTGGTATCGGTTCCTAATGCCACGCCATCACCGGCCACTGTGGCGGTCAAAGTCACGTCCGCGGAACCATCGAAGCTAACCGATCCTGAAAGATCACCGGCAAGGGTGATTGTTCTTGCGCTGCTCAGTGCGTCGGCCGAGGCTGCCGAGATGCTCCCAGCGTCGGACAAGTCGGATGAAGCGATCGTGATATTGGCCGAGCCGTCGAAGGCCTGGCCTGCTATGAGTTTCGTGGCCGCAAGCTTGGTAGCCGTGGCCGCGTTGCCACTTGTGCTCTGATTTCCAGGCGAGTCAACACCAGGGAGGCTAACATTCGCGCTTCCGTCAAAGCTCACCCCGCCGATGGTCCTAGCGGTCTGAAGGGCGGAAGCCGTGGCCGCGTTGCCGGTACACGAGCCGGAGGAGCCGGTCACGTTGCCGGTCACGTCGCCAAAAAAAGAGCCAAAGACCGAGGATGCAGACACATTGCCACACTCCAGCGCAATCGCGGAGTTGAGATTGGCGGGATCTTTCGCAAAGCGGACCGTTCCGCCGGCGTCAGATTTAAAGATCATCCCCAAATCCTGTTCCTCACCACCCTTAACAATCACGCCGACGTTGCCGGATAGTGCGCTGAGATTCGTTGTGTCCTCACGATTTAGAATAATCTTGGCTTGATCCACCTGCACCTCTTCAAGGCTAATGCTTGAGGTGTTGCCGGTGACGGAGAGATCACCTTGGATCACCATGTTTCCGCTGAAAGTGCCCGCGGCGGCGGAGATGTCGCCGGTGGTGGTGATCGCAATGTCGGCGGCAAGATCACCACCAACGATCGACGCATCCACGATCTCGGCCGAGCCGATGGCACTATCGGCCATCTTGGCATTCGTCACGGCGTCCGTTGCGAGTGCATCGGTGCCCACGCTTCCGTCTTCAAGTCGGTTTCCCGAAACTGATCCGATCTTGTAACTCATGAATAAAAACCCTTTGCCCTTGAGGGGTTAGAAAATGTGGAAGGTGTCCCCGTCACAAAAGACGCTAGCCCCTGATCGGACCTCTTCCAACGTGAAAGATGCGGCATCCTCGATAAGGTCCGCCGCGGTAATTATAACATTTGAGGCCCCGGCCCCGGTTCGCTTAATAATAAAATCCTGACGCGGGACGGTGGCCGCGGCCGGTAGATTCACCGTGATTTCCCCCGCCGATGTATCGCAGAAAATGAAGCGATCTTGGTCGGTTACCGTAACCGGGCTATCCGCTTGGGTCACCTTGCGAAAGGCCGAGCCCGAGCCACCCGCCTGAAGGTTGGCCAACGCCCAAGACTTGGTGACTAAGTGTCCCGGGGCCGTTGGGTCTGAGGCGGTCACGGGCCCCGTGACAAGTAGCGCTTGAGCGATACCCACCCCCGACGGTTGGCAATCCACCATGATGGCGTTATCAACCACCAGTTGGGCCCGCGATTCGATCAGGCGGAGGCGTGTATCCTCCCCAGAATCGGAGCCAATGAGATCACCACCACCAATGGTGAGATCGTCGGTCGTTGCTTCAATGGGCTTAGTTTGCCCATACCGGCCCTTAGCCATGATCTACTCCCTCCCCCTATACTCACCAAGGCGAGCGCGTGGCATCCCTATAGCTATGGAGAATCACCTGGACGGTGCCTTGGAAATTCGGGGCGCATCTAAGCCAAATCGTTTGGAGCCCGCGCACCTTCTCCAAGGTGTAGTTCCCGAGCTTGGCCAAAAGGATCGATCCGTCCGTGTAGGCGGGATCCTCTATGCCGGGATCTTTCAGTCGGATAGCCAAGATCGCCGCGCTCATATTGTCGATCTCGACCAAGGCCACGTCCCGGCCTGGGGTCGCTACGGTGATCGCATTATTTGCGACTTCCGCCAAATTGATCGCCGTCCACTGTGCGGAATCATAGGCGTACCGTTGCGCCGCTATGCCCGCGATCTCAAAGTCTCTTCCTACGCTCATGGTGTGCCCTTATCTGTCGTTTTCATCGTTGAGGACGGGTTGATACCGCACCCCGCTTGTGTAGTCCGCCCCCGTCGTCGCGCCGCTCGAAGATGAGATCCCCACCCGGCTTTCCTGGTTAAAATTAAGCTCGGCCGCCTCGGTCTCGCCGTCATCATCCAAGTCCACCCAATGGACGCGGGCCACTTGGCGGGCCATCTCTTCATGGGCCAAACGCTCGGCCGTCTCGGCGTCCACGTTGGGGACTAACCCCATCCGGGCGGCATGGGCTAAGACGTACCAGCAATGAGCCGTTAACCACTGTTCCCCCAAAGTGTTATCCGCGAAAGCGTTGGGGAGGTAGCTCTCCACTCGCGAGATCATGTCCACAGAATCAATGAATGATTGCCAGGACTGCCGATTGGGTGGCCGGGCCGTGGATAGCTGGGGCGCTCTCATGAGGAGTTCCCCATGGGTGAGGCCCGTTGCAAAGCGGGTGCGAACCACTCGAATCCGGCCGGCCTGCGAAAAATACCGGGGCTGGGTCCCCTTGTCCGCGGCCCCTGTGCCGTCGGGATCGAATGTGTACTCCACCCGATAGTAGGCCGCACGGTTCACGGCGGCCCCGAGGGCACCGGCCGCAATCTCGGTGGTGTATGTGCCGGTGGTCAAGATCCCCTTGGTCAACCCGAGCCCGCCCACCGCATTCTCGGGGAGAGGGTCGGCCAAGTGTGCCAAGTCGGTCTCGGCGTCAAAGCTCGCAACGTGGACCGGGACTTGGGCCAACCCGTCGGCCATGAAGAACCATCGGCCGGTCAAGTCCCCGGTGTGGCCCTCCAAATCCTCTTCGGTGGGAGACGCTGAAAAAAGATCCGCCGTGGTTGTGAGTTTGAGGGTGTGACGGTCCACAATCTCCGAGACGCCCCGCGTGGTTTTCTCGGGGGTCAGTGTGATCGTGGTGGTGAGTGCGCCACCTGCCCCTGCATATATTTTCATCACCGGGGCCGCAATTGGCGCAAACGCTGGATCAAACTTAAAGGCGGACGGCCGCTCGATTTCGACTTGAAAGATCATCTTTTCGCCCTTTTATTAACGCCCTGAGCCGCCGCTGTATCCTCTTCGGTGCCCCTTACAAGTCCCAAATCACCAATGCTATCTGCTCGAATTGGAATCAAGTAATGTCTGCAATTATACCCGCCCGCGCTCGTTAAAACATTACCTACTTGGCCATTATCGAGCCCCTCCAACTCCTCCGACTTGAAAGCCTTGCCGACGAGCTTGGAGCAGAACGGCCGGATATTGCCGCCGGAGCGGGGCCCCATGTAGCCAATGAGGAATTGGTCACCCTCGGGGTCGAGCGTTTGGCGGACCACTTCATGGGCCACTCGATCGGCCTGGGCTAAGCGTGTCCGCGCCTCGGTCCGAGAATTGCCCAGAGAGCGCTCTTCCCGGGCTGCGATGTCCTGAGCTAACCGATTAGCCGGAACAAGCCCTATATTGGCCACCAGGGCCTCCTTAATGCGTTGTGCGGCCTGGGTTCGGTAGATGCCCACCAAGCCGTCTTCGATCGCCATCTCATAATGGCCGACCAGGAGCGCTTCCGCGCTTACGGTATCGAGAGCCCCGACGGCCCCCGCTACTCCTTGAATTTGGAATGATTGCTCCGAGAGTGCCGAGAGCCGGCCCACGGTGTCCCGCATGTCCGCCCGGGTGCGGTCGAGGCCACACGCCTCCACGAAGTCTTCGATCTCTTCGAGGGACGCCAAAAGCACGGAGGCCCGCAACTGTGCGGCCTCATCCAGGGCGTCCAATCTTGCCTCGAAGTCGGTTGCCCCAACGTCCCGGCCGTCATCTCCGCGCTTTGGGAATATCTTGTCCGGGTCCACGCCTAAGACCGACCCGAGCCGGCGGGCGATGTTCTCGGAGAGTGCTAGGAGGTTCCGCTCGAAATCTTCGAGGGCTTGAGCTTGTAACGCCTCCCGCTCCTCCAATAGGCGGATCAAGCCGGGGCGCTCAGCCATTACACGATCTCGGTGATGGCCTCGATCAGCTCGGCGGTGCGGCTATCGGGGAGGGCTTGGAGAAATTTGGAAGCCCGAGAGGGGCGGCCCTTGAAGCCGAGGGCACGGGCAACGATCGCCCGCTCCGCCGTCCCAAGTGCCATCACTTCCTCTCGGGGATCCTTGGCGTCCCGCGCCTTTGGTTTTTGGGCCTCCACCTTGGGGGGCTCCTCCACCTTTGGCGCGGGGGCCTTTGGTTTTGCTTTCGGTTTGGCCTTTGTGGGGGTATCGATGCGCTCTAGGCTCCCTGGCCGGTTGGCCATAATGGCCTCCGCCCTCTTCTCGGAAAGGGTTCCGGTCTGCCCAACGCTTACCACTCGCCCTTCGTCATCAATGAAGACAACTTGGGGGATCATGTTTCGATACTTTCCCACGCTAACCTCCTGCAATCATTAGAACATGTTGTGAATGATCGCGCCCTTTTCAGGGTACAAGCTCACCAAGTCCATATGTGATTCCACCACAGCTTCGACAAACTGTGGCTTTACGGCTTTTTCAAAGTCCAACTCACTGCCAAAAAGCTCAGTGAAAACGGCCACATAGGAGCCCGCATCACCGATGACACGAGGAGCCGCGCCGGGTCGGATACTCATGTCAGATTCGCGACGCTCACCAATCCAAACGCGGTTTGACGGCCAGATGAAAGTATTCTGCCCAACATCACCGGCGGCCTGTGGCATATGGGTAGCCGAGGCAACGCAAAGATCAAGGCCGATGTGCTCTTTGATCACCTGCTTCACGTGGTTCTCGGGAGCCACTGGCATCCCGATCACGCTTGCCAAGCCGGCGGCGGGGGTCCCTGTGGTGATCCTTGAGAGGATCTGGGGGTCCACGCTTAGCTTTTGGAAGACCTCTTCCGAGCAAATCATGTAGTTGGGACGGCATGCACCTGTTAGCTTGAGAGAATTGACCGCAGCATATAAGACTTCGAGGGTGGTATTGCTTGACCCGAGAGCCGCACCGGAGAGTCCGGCTTGCCAATCCAATTCGGTCCAACCACCCTTCTTCGTCTTGTTCTCTGCATCGAGGCAAGTGAAAAAGTCGGCGGTGTAGATCTCTTTCTTGATCCGCACCGCATATGCAGCCCGATCGGCCAAGTGGAGTTCTTCACGCGGGTGGAACCCATTTTCTAGGTGCTGTTTTTCTCGGCGTGCCTTGCCATCAAACTGCTTACAATCAAAGGCGCGGGTCAGACGATCATAGGCCACCGAATTGTCCCGGGCTGCGCCCACGGACTTCGCCACCGTAAAGGTTGCCGCAGCACCAAGAAGATCACGAGGAGAGGAGACCACGATCGAACCGGCAAGCCGGCCGGGGGTTCCACTCATATCGATTGCAAGGCCCGTGGCCACACCCTCATCTGGTGCGGCGGGGAGGCCGAAGATTTTGCTGAAACTCCACTCCTGATTCTTGGGGCTCGCCAAGAGGTAGTCCCGGAGCACGGTGGCCGGGTTTACTTGTGAATATGCCATTTTAGTTCACCTCGTTCCGGGCAAACGCGGCCCGCTCGATCTCTGGGTTGTTCTGACGGGCGAGCGCGTGACCTTCGATCAGGGTCTCCACGGTGCCTTCCTTTAAGTACTTTCGGGCAAGCTCGCTCAACTCTCGGCCGGCGGCTTCCTTGTCCATCTCTTTGTGGCCCTCAAGACCGGCGGTGCTTGACCCTGCGGGCTCACCAACTGGGATCACGGTTCCGCCTGGAATGCGGGAGAGAACCTCCACAACCACGTCGGCAGCTTCGATCAAGTCGTCACCCTCGATTGTGAAATCGGCGGGAACGGCTCCGCGCTCCTTGGCGGCCTCGATAGCTTCCCCTACCTTAACGGTCTTGGGGGTTGCGCCACGGGTCTCCAAAACCTTCCGGGCCATCTCGACCCGCTCAGCGTCATCAGCCATGAGTGAAGCGAAGAAAAACTCTCGTTCCACGTCGGCCACTTCGTAACGATCCAAAAGGTCGTTGGCGCTTTGCTCACGGAGCTGGAGGGCTGTGGCGGCCTCCTTCTCCTGGTATCGGTTCAACTCGGCGGTTGCCTCATCTAGCCGGGTTTTCATTTCCTCGGCCGCCCGTGCCAGCTCAACGGCCGGGGCATCATTGCCCAAGCCCAGAGCATCGAGAACGGCGGAGGCTTCTTTCGTCCCTCTGCCCAGGATGATCTCCTCGGCTTGGGTGGCTTTTTCTTCTGCCATGGTTGCCCCTAAAGCCGCTTTGGCGGCCTGTTCTGTTGTGTCAATCTCTTGGGACGGCTCACAAGTCCGCCCAGTGGTTAATATTTTATCACTCGCTGATCGTTTTTTATACAGTCCGCTTGACCCGTCATTATTCGATCGGTTGAGGGCAACGGGGCCCACCGAATCTTGGCGGGGGAGCGTGGTGATCGAAATGACATCCGCAAACGCCTTGGCCATCTCCTCCCCCGTTTGGGGGTGGTAAACCGGCCGCACTTTAATCCGTGGAGAAATGCGAAGAGCGGAGCCCGTGGGGGTCTGAGAGGCTGCAACGAGGGATAGGCCCAAGGCCGTCCACTCTTTGGCCGCATAGACACCTTTCTTCTTCTTGTCGTACCAAACCTTAAGGGCCGACCCATACGGCCGGTGGTCGCCTTTGTCGCCCCTTTGGGCCGATTCGATCCCGTGCTCCAAGCTGATCGGGATAACCTGTCCTGCGTCCAAGAGCGCTTGGCTACCCTGGGCCACTTGCTCGGCCAATTCCTCCGTGACGTCGAGGACTAGATCTCCGGTTTCAATGTCATAGATCGGGCCAACCCGAAGGACGTGGAGCGCCCCTTCCATTAGCTCGTTTTCGGATAACTCTTGGGCACCAAGGATGATCCCGTCTTCGGTTGCTTCCGCCCGCGTCAGATCATGGGCGGGGTTGCCCTCGGGGACTAGATCAAGATCCAAGGCCGCCTCGCCGTGGAACGGCCGCCCGGTCCGGACCAAGTGAAGGAGGGCGCTCGCCCTTAGCGCCCCGCCCCGTTGCCACGCTTCCCGCAGAGCCCCGGTGCCCAGTGTCTTCGAGGGCTCCCCCGCCCACGCTTCGTTATGCTGATCGGCAAGGGCGGCCAAGTGGCCTTCCTCTCGCTCGGTCAACTCCCGCGCCAACTCGATCTGCTTGATCTGATCGGCCTTGGTCTTAGCGTAGTCGATCGCGGCCCCGTCCCCGGTAGCGCCCCAAAGCGCAAAAGAAACCGCGGTGGGTGCCGGTTTGTCTCCCTCGAAAGTCTCCGGCTTGATGTGTCGAGCATTCCGGGCGAACCAGGCCGAGGCCTTCCGCCACTTCGCCCCGCTCCACTCGCCAGTCTCTAACCCTTGGCGGGCGGCCTCTACCGTGGCCGGGCTTATGCCTCGGCCGGCGTATCCCAACCCGTACCACTCCAGGCCGGCTTTCAGTGCTGCCATCATGTGGTCTGGGATCTTTAGATCGAGGGCTTCCGAGATGCGGCCCAGGGCCTCTTCGGTCTCGGGCTTATCCTGGCCACACTCGCTGGGCGCACAATCACACGGATCATACTTGCAATCCTGGCCCAAGTCCTCGCACTCTTTGGGGTTTTCCATCATGTTCGCCCTATTCATCAGCCCCGCGCTCAACAAGTCGATTCACGAAGCCGTTGGTTTTTCGTTTTGATTTTCCGGGGGCTTCGGCCTCCCGCTGCCCTGCGGGTGTCCGTAGCCGTCCGCCACTCTGGAGGGCTTGCCGGTCCATAGCGTCCGGAGCGTTCTCGGGTGGTGGTGGTAGGTCCGAGGCCGCACGGATGGCCCGCTCGTCCGCCTCGCTCACCGTGAGAATTGATTGGCTCACGAACTGGGCAAAGGCCGTGGCGTTGGTTTGCCACCATGGCGTCTTTATGCTGCCCCGCTCGAAGCTCACGATCGGCCGCTCTTCGGGCTTCAGAGACGCGAAATTGGCCCGCAGGAACCGCCGGACCGTTTGCCGGTTGAGCGCCGCAAGAACCCACTGAAGGGTATCGATCGTGGCATCTTCAACCACCTCGGCCTGAGTGGATACCATGGACCGTGATCCACCCTGGCCGGCTCGGCCTTGGGTGAGCCAAGAGATATATAGGCGCTCGGCCATCGTCCTTTGGGCGTGCTCGGCGGAGGCGAGAAGCGGGGTGGGGTCATAGGCTGCGGCCCGGCTTGTTAACTCTTCAAGCGTCCACCAACTTGGGACAATCAAGTGGCCCTCGCCGGATTCCGAATGGAGGTTAACTAGCTTCGATTTCAGATCGGCCACTTCGTCGAGGTAGTCTTGACGGGTAACCGGCGATGAATCGTCCGCCTTGCAGAATCGGGCGAATTTCTCGACGTCCAAAATACAGCGAAGAGGGGGATCGCTCCACTTGTTCGCGGCGTTATCATCCTGCCGAAGCCGTAACGCCTCGGACCTCCAAGCCCCATAGCAGGCCCGGAGAATGCTCTTTCCGTCCCACCAGCCTTGATCCCCGCGGTAGACCAGGAAGAGGCTTTGATCTAGCTTCAAGAGCCGGTCCTGGCTATTGATCGGCGCACCATAACCGACCCGTTGAACGATCCCGATCAGGTTCTCGGTGCCCGGCTCCGTCAGGTAGCTTTGATATGATTCCTGTCGCCGTCTGTGCAGGGTGCCCAGATAGAGCCCGCTCTCGGCCTTGTCATATCTCCAGCTTTCGGCCATGACTACATTGCCGTACACCCGCGCCGATAGGAGATGGCGGAGAAGTTCGTCCACCCCTCCACCGTCCGGCATGCATTGCCCGCCGCCGTCGGCGTACTTGCCCAAGCCCAGCCACATCTCCAGCGCCTCGGCCGCCTCTTCGGATGTGTGCTCTGTTCTTGGTACGTGGAGCTTGCAGCCCGTGACCCGGCCGTCCAGGTAATCGAGGGCCAGGGCAATGGTCGGGCTAGTCCGAATCATGCGGGAGATTGTGAGGGCCCGCCGCCGTGGCGTTGACCACTCAACGTGGTGCTCGTAATCGGACCCGAGCCGGCCAGCGTTGAGAGGTGTCCCACTCCACCCGGCGGGGCGCTCTTGCCACTCTTCCGGGATATCCTCGGCCGTCGTTTGCCTACTCGCTAAAAATGCAAGGGTTCCCATAGGGGGTGTCCGTTTTATGATCACTTGGTGATCAATTATAGACCAACCCCGTTAATTTTTCGACGGTTAAGAAAGCCGGGCCGCGGCGGTCGCCTCGAAGGTCTCGCCGTCTACGTGTAAAGCCTCCCGGCCGGTGAAGGCTTGCCAACGCCTCACAATCACGTCCACATAGGCCGGCGAGAGTTCCACGCCGTAACAGGCCCGGCCCTCTTCCTCGGCGGCGATGATGGTGGTCCCTGACCCTAGAAAAAGATCCACCACTAGATCCCCGGGCTTTGAACTGTGCCGGATGGCATGGGCGGGGACGGCAACCGGCTTTTGTGTCGGGTGGTGCTCGTTCTTGGGGTTTTTCGCGATATCCCAAACGCTCAAAGCGTTACCCTGTGCGGGAAAGTTGAAGGTGTGACGCCCCCGGGTCCCGTACATTGCGAATTCGTGACACCACGTCCAATGCCTCTTCGAGAGCGACGGCATCGGGTTGGATTTGGCCCATACGCAAACGTTGGAATAGTCGAAGATTTCGGCAAACATCGGGATCAGGGTAGGGAGATAAAAGTGGGACGTGGTGACATAGGCCGAGGCGTCCGGAGCCATGACCAGCGGGAGCACCGCGGAGAGCTTGCCGATATCGAAACCCTTGTCCCAGTCGGCCGAATAGAGATCCCCATAGGACTTCCGAAGATCGGCGGATACGAAGTTCGACCCGCTCCCCGCTAGGTCATAAGGCGGATCGGTGAAAACGAGCGCGGCCCGCTCCCCGTCCATGAGAGCCTCGATCGTCTCGGGGTTGGTACTGTCCCCACACTTCACCCGGTGGTCCCCTAGTAGCCAAAGGTCCCCGGGCTTGGTCACGGCCTCCGCTTCGGGCTCGGGGGTTTCGTCCGCGTCCACTCCCTCCCCCTCCTCCACTTCTTCCGCCGATAGGTCCGGGAGGTTTAGGGCCTCCAGCTCGCCGGGCGTCCAAAACTCAAGGAGATCAACCTGGGTCGATAGGTGGGCGAGGCTGTCCCCGTCCCACGTTAACCCCAACTCCCCGGCCCGGTTATCTGCGATGGCTAAAGCCCGCCCCCTCGGACTGTCGATCGAGACGTCTAGCCGCTTTACGGCGACCAGAGTGTCCCCGGTTGTTTCGACGATTCGGACATCCTCCAAGCCGATAGCCCCGGCCGCTTCCCACGTTTTATTACCGGCAAGAATCCGATTGTCCTTGTCTAGCACCACGGACCGAGCCGCCCCGTATTTCTGGAGGCTTGATTCAACCGCAGCCAACCCGCGGGCGTTGCCTTTGTTGGCGTTCATTTGATCAGGGATTAGGTCGCCCAGCTTGATCTTCTTCTTCATATCGCCCCCTCGATTACGCTGCCCAATCGTTGCTTGGCCAATTGCTCAAACGTGGCCCCGTCAGCGTGCACTGCGGCCTTCCCGGTGTACTCCTGCCACCGCCGCACGATGACGTCCACCCAGACGGGCAGAAGCTCCATGGTGCAAGACTTCCGCCCTTCTGATTCCGCCGCAATCATTGTTGAGCCGGAACCCCCGAACGGTTCGACAATGATATCGCCTGCCCTGCTACTCGACTTTATCGCTCGACGCATGGCGTCCACCGGCTTCGGCGTCGCGTGTCCGTGCCTATCGCCCCCCGTAACCCGTGGAAACTCCCAGACGTCGGTCATGTTGTCGTGCGTATTGTCAAAGTGCGCCCGCGTCGCATAAAAGTCGCGCTTGAG
>CEUT01044173.1_pt1 | contig 14776 bp, 22 predicted proteins | sample 531401 | NCBI WGS metagenome assembly CEUT01 (sample SAMEA2622821, study PRJEB7988) | marine metagenome | biome: marine biome (ENVO:00000447); feature: surface water layer (ENVO:00002042); material: "saline water (ENVO:00002010), including plankton (ENVO:xxxxxxxx)" | depth 5 m | reverse complement strand
ACTAAGATAAGGTGCTGGGGAGTAAAACCCGAAAAAGATAAAATTCACCTTAATCGACCATACATGGCAAGACTTAAGTACGATCAGAACTGGGGCTTCTCCACATATGCAATCGGTAAAACGTTTAAATTGTTAGGATAAATATATGCATATACTCAAGACATTCAGTCCATTACTTAAAGAGCCGGCTTTGATTGACGATCTGCCAGTTGTAGCGAGAATTAATAAATTTGATGAACCTACAGCCAAGGCTTTCTCATCAATTGTGTCAAAAGCACAAAATACGGGACAACCAGTCCTTCCTGTTATTATTGATAGTTATGGAGGACAGGTATATAGCCTAATGTCTATGATCTCTAATATAAAACATAGCAGAATTCCCGTAGCAACAATTATCGAAGGCAAAGCAATGTCCTGTGGTGCCATTTTGTTTAGCTTTGGGCACGAAAATATGCGTTACATAGACCCTGATGCAACTGTGATGATACACGAAGTTAGTGCCATGGCCTGGGACAAGATTGAAGAAATGAAAGCTTCAACAGCAGAAGCTGAACGTCTTAATAAAAAGATTTTTGAAATGATGGCAGAAAATTGTGGACACGGCAAAGATTATTTTCTTGATATAGTACACGAGAAAGGTCATGCTGACTGGTTCTTAGATGCGAACGAGTGTTTAAAACATAATCTAGCAAATCACATACACATTCCAGAATTTAAAATAGAAACTAGTGTATCGTTCAAGTTTCAGTAACCCTACTTAGGGTATGCCTATCAGTAAAAAGCTTAAATGGAAGCGCGCCCTATCTAGATTGCGCTTTTGTTATGATGAATTAGAATACACGCAAGAACTATCTAAAGATACAGCAGTGGAGTTTGAGGCATATTATAGAAGATTTTGCGCTCAAAAAAATATCAACATATCAAGCTTGGACAAACAAAACAAAGAAAGGCTTGACACTTTATACGGACGCCACGAAATAACTGACGGCAACACTCAAGATCAAGCCAGCATAGAGGCCCCCAGCGATACAGCGATAATAATTCATAACAATATTCCTTCGGACAAAGATGATAGTTATCAAATGTCAGCAGACGACATTGCAATGCACGATGCCTTCTCAAAACTTTTTAAACAAATTGCCCTCAAACTTCACCCAGATCGTATAGATAAATCATTACCTGACGACGAGATAAAGATGAGAGTAAATATGTTCCAAGATGCGAATCAGGCATTTGAAGACAAAAAATATTATATTTTATTAGACTTAGCGGACAGATATAATATCAGTACACCAAAAAATTATGAGCAACAAACTCGATGGATGAAACGTGAAAGCGAAAAGGTTGCTCAACAAGTCGATAAAGAAAAAAATACATATAATTATGGTTTTGCTGAAGCCGAAACTGATGAAGAAAAAGATCAATTAATTAAAAAATTTATATTTCAACTTTTTAGAATTATAGTCAAATAAGTTGTTGACTGCTGAACATATGTGTGTTATATTATATAAACAATCAGGAGGGCCCAATGGCTACAACAAACGAAGAGAGAAAACGCTACGTAAAAGAATACATCCGTTCTTTGGTGGCAATTGAAGAGGCAATGGAGCCTTTTAAAGAACAAAAACGTGACTTGCGTACTGAATATCGCGAAAACGGATGGCTCAATACCGACGAACTTAGGGCAGCTGTGAAAGCATATCGTCTATTCAAAGACAATGTTAACATTGATGAGGTTGTAGAAAACTTTGAGATGTTTAGCAATAACGAGAATAACACAGGAGTATAACAATGTTGCGAAACCTATTTGGCAAACACGGTGTCAGTGATCCAGACAGGAGTGTTGGCAGTAAAACAGCACTTGCTGGCTTGGCTTACGAAGAATTTATCGAATTGATTTTTTCCGATTCTGACATTGCTAACAAATTTAATTGCAATAGACAACCTGACAATATGGCTGAGCAGATATTTTATCAAACTTGCGCTGTGTACAATATTGATCATGTCGATACAATTAAAATTATTGAAGTACCTAAAAGAGATAGTGGTGGACCCGCAAAGACTGATGTTTGTGTGGCGATTAATGGGCTTTTTATCAAAATATCTGTGAAGCAATCCTCATCTGCGAACATAGCGGTGGCTGAATTTGATGTTAGCACCATCAAAGAAGAAGTAGGTATAACAGACGCCACATTGCTGCAGTTAATGAATAAGTTTCAAACTGATGCATCTGGTAAAAACTTCAACGTTGAAGAGCGTGAAATTTTAAAAAGCAAAATTGCACCTATAAAAAAAGAATTTGTGCGTTGGACGCTAACTGGAAGCCCCAATAAGCATGAAGAAGATTTAAGAATTGCAAATCACACAATTATGTTTAAAGTTGATTATAACACAAGATATGCTAGTTCTTTTTCTACCTACACAATTGAACAACAAGTTGATACTATTACTAGTAGAGCGAGCGGATACGGCACTGGCCTCTCTTGGACATATGCAACTGGGACCAAGGGCAAAAAGATTCAATTCAAATGCCCTGTAATGTGATAATTATGATAAAGAGCACATCAGAAGATCAAAACGAAATCATTAAGAACATACAAACGATGTTCGCACCTGACGGGTTTGAACTAGACCCAACATACAGCAAAGGTAATTTTTACAAATCTCCCGAGATTATTGAGCCTCGATATAAATACGATTTGTTTCCCAAGAACGATGAGGTACAAAAGGCGTCTGCTGATGATTTACCGTTTGATGACAGCAGTATTTCCAGCATTATGTTTGACCCTCCGTTTGTTGCGGGTCACACCAAAGCTGTACCTACCGGCATTATGGGTAAAAGATTCCATGGATTTAGGTATGTAACCGATTTGTGGGGGTGGTATGACCAGTGCTTAGCAGAATTTAGCAGGATTCTCAAAAACAAAGGTGTCTTAGCATTTAAGTGCCAGGATACTGTTTCGTCTGGTAAAAATTGGTTTTCTCATTGTTATATCATGGAGCGCGCACTTGTTCATGGATTTTACCCAAGAGACATGTTTGTCTTGCTGGCTAAAAATCGCATCATTGGCCACAACCATAAAAATAATCAAAGCCATGCAAGAAAATATCACTCATATTTTTGGGTTTTTGAAAAAAAAGCTTGCAATGTACCATACAATATTGATACAATATTAGAAATTAATAAAAAAACCGATGAAAGGTTTGAACAAAGAAGAATTAAACAACAAAACATTTTAGGAGAATAAATGAAGGCATCAAATGTCATAGACATTAATACAACAACAATTGAGAATAAGGTAAGGGATCTCGGTTATGACGACTTGCCAGGAAATACTGATCCGCGTATCCGTGATGCATGGGCAGCTTTAACCAGCAGTGAATTAGTTAGAGACTTTCGTGTACGCACAAAGCACGATTTAAGCGATTTAGTTTCTGAAAGCCACGAATACTACCCGACATTTCAACCAAGAGCAAACTCGACTCTAGCAGGCGATGTCAATTATTATGATGAATTTTACGTTTTAGAAAAACCACAAACGCAAATTCCCATTGCAACCCGCATAAACGACGAATTGTTTATGATATTTGGATGGAAGCGCGCCAAGGGCCATCTTAAAGCAATCAGCAAAGGTGCAGAAAGTAAGTTTAATTTTCTAGAAGTCATTTTTGATGAAGATGCAGAGATTTACGAAATTTTAAAGTTTTGCAGTTCACTAGCAAGACTAAGCAATAAAAGACTCGACTCTGTAAGAGAAGATTCGAGCAAAGATTGGGTACACCAAATTCAATCAGAGTACAACACAATGGCTAAGTTTGTTGAGAGCGTAAGACAGTGGGATGAAGAACAACAGATTGAATGGGGAAAACAGTGGGCCATCGACAACATTAGTTCAGATTTTGCTCACTCGTCCAAGAAGCGCTTCTTGGGAGAAATCGTCAACAAAGCATTCGCATCACATAGGGGTCAATCACTTTCGTTCCCATTGCAAGAAGAGATTGATTTAAATGCTAGAAGGTTTTTTCCCAATGTTGATTGGACAACCGACACTGGCAATGTGTTTAAGTTTGAGTGCCCAACACGAATCTATCGCATCTTAGAAACGCTAACGAACTGTTGGAAGAACGACTTACCAGCATCTTCAGTACGTGTGCCGTGCTATGCAACGTTGCGTGTTGGAGACAATCTAACTGCTTCAATTACTTCTTCTGAAACAATTTCAAAAGAGATCCCAAAGGTTGTTGCAAAGATTGCTGCAATTAACAAGCATGAAGTCTACAAGTTTGGAGGTTATCCAATCATTACTAAAATTTTGTTTGTAAAACAAATGCACCAAGGAGACTATCGAGCCTTTCAGTGGGAAGAAGACTCAGAAGAATTTGTAGAGGTTAAGGAAAAGCAATGAATAAAGAAACGCAAAGAACAATGTTCAGCTCGAAGTCTGGTAATTGGGCTACCCCTCAAGATTTTTTCAATAAGCTTGATTGGCGCTTTGGGCCGTTTGACTTAGATCCGTGCGCCAGTCCACACAATACGAAGTGCGCCAACTTTTTTACAAAGGCAGAAAATGGTTTAGAAAAAGATTGGGAGGGATTTACATGTTTTGTCAATCCTCCGTATGGAAGAGGTATTGACAAATGGATCGAGAAAGCTTATAATGAAGCTAAGAAATCTGACACAAAGGTTGTCATGCTCATCCCAGCGAGAACAGATACAAAATATTGGCACAACTATGTTATGAAGGCATCCGAAATTCACTTTGTCAAGGGTCGCCTTAAATTTGGAGACAGTAGTAACTCCGCGCCGTTTCCCTCCGCTGTAGTTGTGTTTGATGGAGGCGGAGAACTTTGGAGAGTAGAAGGAATTAACAAATGACAGAAGAAATTTTACAAGCAGCAATACAGAGACTTAAATCAAAAGCCACTGAAGAGTTGGCAATCATTAAAGATATCTATCACAGGCCATCAGAGCCTGGGACAGTTGACAGGATTGCTAATCATGCTTTGAATCTGGTCCAGTATGAAGGCGCCGCTTTGACATTGGCGCAATATGGTGATTTACTAGCGCGCCAAACTGAAAACGAAGAAAAATCAAATATGCCCGAAGAGGTAACTGAAGTCTTGGTTGAGCAGGAAAATGAAACTACTATCAACGAAGAACAGCTTGAAGAAATTTCGCCGTCCTATCGCAAGTCTACACGGAATGCTAAATTGTTGAGGAAAAATACTGAAGATGAATCGTAAGCAACGGCGAGCCATGAACAAGATCTCCAAGAAGCAAAACGCGGAACAACTTAATGAAAAAATGATGCAGTTTGATAAGCTGCCAAATCAATGCTCTGCGTGCACCAAGCCGTATGATAAAAAAGATAAACAAATGGCTATGACTTGGAATGTCGTTGTTAGAGAAAAAGAAAACATTGTTAGGCTTTACTGTCCCGATTGTTGGCAGTTAGCTAACGACGCTATAAAAACTTTTAAGGAGGAAATAGAAAATGTCCGTGAATAGAATTTCTACGAATGCGATGGAGAAAATATTGTCTGGAGGAATTAATAGCACTGATCGAACAACAGTGGTTGTAAAGTTTTATTCTAATGGGTGTCACTACTGCCATGCACTAAGCGAATATTTTGTAAATCTATCAGATGAAAATGATTTTGAGGATATATACTTTTTTGCTTATAATGTTGAAGATAGCGGAGGCGCTCTGGCAGAAAAACTAAAATTAAATGGTGTACCATCTATTGGATTGTTCCAAACTCAAAATGGTAAATGCATTAAAACTAGAATCTTAAAAGATCCTGAGCGTCCGCATGAGTCTACTTGGTACACCACAAAACAAATTAAAAGCTTTATTAAGAGAGAAAAACAATGATTACCCGTAATAATGAACACACCGTATCAGGTCTTTCGTACGATGATGTATTATTAGTACCAAGATATTCAGATATTATTTCTCGCTCTGAGATTAATCTTGATTCTGATTTAGGAAATGATTTGTGCTTAACCCTGCCCGTGTTTTCATCACCGATGGATACAGTCACAGAAGATAAAATGTGTATCGCAATGGATACACAGGGAGGCTCAGGAATTATACATAGATATAACACCATTGATGAACAGTCTGAAATAATTTCTAAAGCAGCAAAAAACATCAACAATAATATTGGAGCCGCTATCGGTATTACTGGAGATTACCTTGAGCGAGCATCTGAGGCATACAACCAAGGCGCTAATTTTCTTTGTGTTGATGTTGCACATGGCCACCATGCAACTATGAAAACAGCATTGCATCGTCTTAGGATCATGATAGGTGATGACTATCACATTATGGCAGGTAATGTTGCTACTCTTGAAGGTATAAATGATTTGGCTGACTGGGGCGCTAATTCGGTTCGATGCAATATTGGAGGCGGCTCAATTTGTTCAACTCGGATTCAAACTGGCCACGGCGTTCCTGGGCTACAAACAATCATAAACTGCTCCTTGACTGATCGTGATGTAAAAATTATTGCTGACGGCGGTATTCGTAATTCAGGCGATATTGTTAAAGCTCTCGCCGCCGGCGCTGATGCTGTGATGTGCGGTTCGTTGTTAGCTGGGACGTTGGAATCACCAGGACAGATACACAAAGGTAAGGATGGATTTTCATGGAAAACTTACCGCGGCATGGCCTCCAAAGAGGCACAAGTTGATTGGAAGGGAAAGTACTCTTCGTTTGAAGGTGTATCTTCAACAGTCCCATACAAGGGCCCAGTATCAGATATATTGTATGATTTGGAAAAAGGTATCAGATCTGGATTGTCGTACTCAGGGGCCCGCACAATCAGCGAACTACAAGCAAAGGCAATATTCGTGACCCAGACCAGCGCGGGAGCAACTGAAAGTGGAACTCACATCACCCATAGGCAGTGGTGATGCCTGATATAGACTATGGTAATTTAAACAAGCGTATTGTTTTTACAGAAAACGATAATCGACACGCACAGTTTATGATGAAATTGCGAGAGGTTGGGATTACACAATCAAAATTCTTTCGCTTAATTATTACTGGATTTATTGACGACGATGACAGGCTATTTGAGTTTATTTCTGAAAACAGTGGACAGTCTAAGTCCAAAACAAGCAAGATAAATAAATTAAAAAACAAAGGAAAAGAATTGATGAAAGATTTAGCGTTTGAAGACTCAGAGATAGAAAACATCTTTGACCTAATTGCAGAGGAACATCCAGATTTATGAGAGGCGACGGATTATTAGCATGCTCACGTAAGTGTGTAGAACTTAACGTTGCTTGCCCACACACAGACTGCAAACATTGGATAGATTTTTCGAAGGAAAATAACTGCTCTTTGGTATCTGTGAAGCGCAACGGTTCTATGACATTAAGACAAATTGCCGAAAGGCTGCATCTTTCTTTTGCAAGAATAAAACAAATAGAAACTAAAGCACTAAGTAAGATTAGGAAACATACGACATCGCTGAACTCATTTTTTTAGGTGTTTATAGCACATTAAGACTATTTATTTTGAGTTTATTTGAATAAACAAGGAGATTTTATAATGGCTCGTAAGACTTTGTTAACAGAATCCGAGATTCGTCAATTCATGAAGTTGGCTAACTTGGAACCACTTGGCGCAGCCAAGATTGAGGAAATGTATGGTACCCCACCTGGAAACCGTGATAAAGAAGATCACAAAAAAGAAATGACTGAAGATGAGGAACTTGAAGAACAAGCTGAAGAAGTCGAAGAGGGCCGCGGCGGCAAAGTTATGGATCGTGACGAAGACGAAATTGATGAAATGCGCGGAGCCATGGACCGCGACGAAGATGAAATGATGGACGACGCAGAAATGGACATGGATGCGGCTGCTGATGACATGGGTGATGCCGAAATGGATATGGATATGGACGCTCCCGCAGACGATATGGACATGGGCGGTATGGATGACGCAGCCCGCGAAGAAGTAATGGCTGATGTTGTACGAGCAGTAGCACAAGCGCTTGGTATTGAAGATCAAGTATCCGTTGAAGCTGGAGAAGATGATGGCATGGAAGGGGGTGATATGGACGCAATGCCAGAACCAGCGCTTGATGACGAACCAGCCGCAGAGCCAGAAATGGCGATGGGCATGGAAGACGATGAAGAAGAGCCTATGATGGAAGAAGAAGAATTGGAAGAATCTTCCGAAGATGATTTGGTAGCTGAAGTGGCGCGCCGCGTTGCACAGAGGCTCCAAACGCAAAACCGAAAAGAACAAATGGTCGACGCTCTTGCCGAAAGAATAATGAAAAGACTTACAAAATAACTTGACAAAGTTAAAAAGAGTAATTATAATATAACCACCTGTACTAGTTACTGGTGGTTATTTTTTTGGTGAAGCTTTGGAATTATTATTATATCTTTTGGTGTTCATATTTGGGTATGCAACACACAGAACTTTTCACACATACATTGCTACAAAGACTGGTTCATTAATCTTTCTTCACGGCAAATTGACAGTCCTGCTGATGTTGTTGCGCGCAATAGAAAAGTATTCATACGTGAAAACATTTGGTGTTTTACAGCTTGAAGAAAAAGGTGCTAGCGATAGCGAAATAGCAGCATTTAAAATATTCATCCAAAATGACATTGACTTTTTCAAAAAACAATCAATAAATGCTATAAATAAGCCGATTCCTGAGTATCTTAAAGTACTTGAACATTTTGAGACTTGGGACGAGGCAATGATGTTTATTGCTAAATACAAACGAGAAATTCCAAAGGAGCTAATATATGATAAAAAAGATTAAAGATATAATTTCTGGACCTGAAGAAGAAAAGAAGGTGGTTATATTGGACCCAGCCTCGCTGGGACCACAAGAGCCAGACATGAGAGTTGTTGGGTTGTTTGCCGATGTAAACGATGAAAAAGTTGCAGAGATTATTCAGAGTATTTTATACTTCAATGAATTGAATTTACAAGCTGAACAAGATAATCTAAGACCTATTACATTTTACCTGTCAACTTATGGCGGTAATGCAGATGATATGTTCGCTATGTACGACTTAATGAGAAATATAAGAAGCAGCACCGAAATACATACAGTAGGTCTTGGAAAGGTTATGTCTGCTGGCGTTCTATTACTGGCAGCAGGAACCAAGGGGCACCGCTATATTGGTAAGAACTGCCGCGTTATGATACATTCTGTCATGGGAGGTAACCATGGTGCCCTACATAACATGATGAACGAAATGGAAGCTATTGAACAATTGCAAGACATGTATTGCGATGCTTTAATATCCGAGACAAGACTGACGAGAGTTAAATTAAAAAATATGCTAGAACGTAAAGTTAACGTCTATTTATCAGCAGAAGAAGCGGTGGAATTAGGCATTGCTGATGAAATTATATGAGGTTTTATAGATGGGCGATTATTTGAAAGATATGTTTATTGAGGTACGGGAACAGAAGCCAAAAGATGATGATCAGATTTTGGATATGGTGTATAGCGCCATTATGGAATCTTCAACTAAGCCACTTGTAACTGAAATGGCAGCAGATAAAGCAAAAGAATTTGTACTATCCTTACCTAAGTTCACCCCAACAGAAGCCTGGGGTGATCCAAACTCGATGGAGAGACAACAGATTACCAAATTGTTTAATGCTATCGGTGGTGGCCGCACAGTGGAAGGCAAGCTTCAATTCCTTCAGAGAATTGTGGATCCAAACAATAAAATTACATCGCCGCGGCGCATCATATCCTCAATTATTATTCTGGAATCATTAAAAGCGGTCATCGGCAGTTTCAATGCGTCGTCTGCGGGTTTTGTATTTGAAGGATGGCTAGCTGCACTGCTTCAAGGTACCCAAGAAGCTGAAATTTCTGCAAAAGGCAACCTACCAATTCAAGATTTAATTGGTTTTGAAGGCACTGACAAAGCTATGCCAATTAGTCTTAAATTACTTGGTCCCAAAACAGTAGTTGAGGGAAGTTTTACAAACTTGGTAGATGGACTAGATGAGTTTGGCAAGATGGTATATATTGTTGCCAGAAAAGATAAAAACACTGGTGCCATGACGATTGAAAAATTTACATTCACTCAAGAAAATTTTATGAAAGCATTTATTATGACAGCGAAAGGTGGAGCCAGAAAGACAGATATATTACAAATTCGGGGCACGGACTTAAGCAACGAAGATTCAATTAAACTTATTATGTCAAAAGAAACCTGGCCTGAAAGGTATGATTTGTTGCAACAAACCAAAGGATATAGTAAAAATGTCCGACAAAAAAGATTAAACAAACAGGTGGACCAGGAAACTGACGCCGAACTCCCACAGGAACCGCAACAAGAGCCCATCAATGAAGGTGGCAAAGGCGATGGTGGTTATCAATGGAAGCTGTCGGTGCCTCAACTATCGTCTGGTACCTTTAAAGATCTGCTGGGTGTTACTACGTTAGGCACGTTGCCATACTCTGAAGAGCAAATTGTAAAAGTTGCAAGAATGCACATGGATAAATTAAACGAAGAAGTAATGCAATTGTTTAATGCAACCAAGGCCTTGTCTGACAATATCAATCGCTACTTCCTTGTGGAAAAGAGAAGCACAGCAATCAACTCAGGGGAAAAAGCTATTCAAGATTCTATTGATATTCAACAAACTCTTCAAGCACAACTTCAACAGCCAGATGATGAAGAAAGTGCTTGACATAATTATCAAAAGAGATTATAATATAATATAACTTCGAGGTACTAATGAGTCGAGAATACGACGACAATCAAACATTACAACAAAAGATTATGAGAGGGGCAAACATTTTAGCAGACAATGTAGCCTCAACACTTGGCCCGAGAGGTCGCAATGTTCTGCTACAAGAAAAAGGTAAAACACCGTTTGTTACAAAAGATGGGGTAACAGTGGCACATTTTGTGGCCTTAGAAGATCCCATCGAGAATGCAGCGGTTCAGGTTATCAAACAAGCAGCGGTTCAAACAAATGCTGATGCTGGCGATGGTACGACCACAGCAACAGTGCTAGCGAGAGCAATCTTGAGAGAATCACAGAGATTTATTGCTTCTGGTGTATCTCCCACCGAACTACAGCGTGGTATTTTATTGGCTGTTGATGAAGTTGTTAATAATTTAAAAGATTTAGCACACCCTATTCGTAGTATCGACGATATCGAGCACATTGCGACCATATCGGCCAACAATGATCCCACTATCGGCAAGCTCATCGCCATGGCAGTCGATAAAGTAGGACAAGACGGCTCGATCACAATTGAAGAATCTCGCTCGCTTGAAACTTCGATTGACATTACAGAAGGTTTTCGCTTTCAGTCAGGATACGCCGCGGCAGCTTTCGTGACAGATGAGCGCCGCGCCGCCATGTCGCACGAAGACCCACTTATTTTAGTTACTGACTATAAGGTTTCTGCTGTCGAACCTATCATGCCCGTGCTTGAAATGGCCGCGAGAGAAGGTAGGCCGTTAATATTTGTTGCAGAAGAAATTGAAGGCCAAGCACTGGCGGCTATGATTATGAACGCCATGCGAGGCACACTCAAGATCGCAGCAATCAAGGCTCCGCATTACGGAGAAGAACGCAGAGATTTATTAGAAGATCTAGCACTTTCCACAGGGGCTAACTTTATTACACGCGAAAGTGGTACAAAATTAAATGAGGTGACTTTGGCGGATCTCGGAAGTGCAAAATCTATTGAATGTAGCAAGTATTTCACCACCATTGTTGGAGGTGAATGTGACTTTGAAACGGTTGAAACAAAAATTGAAAGCCTTAAAACACAAATAGAAGAAACAGAGTCTATTGACGAGTGCGAAAGAATTCAAGGCCGTGTTGTGAGATTATCTTCAGGCGTAGCAGTAATACGCGTTGGTGGCTCTACAGAGGTAGAGATGACAGAAAGAAAGCATCGTATTGAAGATGCGCTTGAGGCTGTAAAATCGGCACTTGATGAAGGCATTTTGCCTGGGGGTGGCGCCTCGCTTTTGCGCGCCAGTAGTTCATTAGTTATAACAGCCGATAGTGCTGATCAGGCACTGGGTGCATCGGTTATACAGGTCGCGTGCCGCGAGCCGCTTAGACAAATGGCTGTCAATTCAGGACATTCATCAGCGGATATAATCATTTCTAAAATTCTTGAAAAAGGACACGACACAGATTATGGTTGGGATTTTAAGCGCCACGAACTGTCTGAGTTGTTTGACGCGGGCATTGTTGACCCTGTAAAGGTAACCAGAACCGCTCTACAAAACGCCGCCAGTTGTGCCGGTACCCTAATTACTACTAATTACGGTATTATACAGACGGATTAATTATGACTACTATAAGAGCGGGCGATCTAATATATATACCACAAGATGTGGATCTGTGGGACTTTGAAGAAGGAACAACGGGCGTAAAATATTATAAGACGCAAAAGCCTATAACTGGTGTTTTTCTTAAGATGGACGCATTTAACACGTGTAGAATTTTTACAAACGGCCAAGAAAAATCTGTTTCTTTAAAATGCATTTACCCAATGGAGGAAACATGTTAGTAAGACTAACAGAAGTGTGCAGAAATAACGCGCTCACAACAAAACAAAATGACTATACTTTGAGAGAAGTTTTTATAAATCCTGAACATGTCGTGATGATTCGCGAAGATGCAAGACTACAAGAGATTAATGAAAGCATACCGCTCACGGAAGGTCTGAACACAAATCATAGGTTTACAAAATTAACAATTAATCGCGGTCATACAGGTACTGAAATAATTGTTGTTGGTGCACCTGATATCGTTGAGCGCTCACTAAACACAAATAAGCAACTTTTAAGAGGTTAACATGGGACAAAGAGTAAACTTACAATATACAGTCGACATAGACGAACTACCAAACGAAACATTAAGGTTAGTTAAAAAAGCGCATGATCAATCAAAGCTGTCCACATGTATCTTATCTGAATTAGCTGAAGCAGAAAATATACTGACAATGGACAATATGGAGTGTGTAGAAAAAGCACGCCTTGCGCTTATGAATATTGACTATGCGCTGCAGGACATACAAAATATCATAAAAGGTTACGTTGCACACAAATCAGGTATTGATGAGCAGTCACAACAGCAGATGCATGATGTTCCAACCGCGTCACTTTATGAACCAGGCGAAGTTGATATTGATCAATTAGAAAAACACATCAACAATTTCAAAGAAGTGTTTGAACAACAAAATAGCGCTCATAATGATATTGCTAAAGAATAAAATACATGAAACAAGCACCTTAGCGCAGATCTTGAAAATAATACCCGAAGGGTCTGTAATTGACAGCTATATGTTTTTCAGTGGCCAACTTGAAATGATGTTGTCCAAATATAATAGGTTTGTATGTGCCCATACGACACAATATGTAATTTATGAGTTTTGGATGTGCCTATTGGAAAACCCAGACAAAATTTATGAAATTGTCAGCACTGAATTTTTTAAATTTGACGAAAAAGAATTCCCCTTTTTGCAGGAAAATTTTGCCAAGTATAAAGACCAATATATACGTTCAGCGTTGTTTTACTTTTTGAATAAATGCTCATCGGATGGTGCAGTATCATTCGGCTCCATGGAATCCAGCGAACTTAATAAATCCGATTTAGCAGTTTTAAAAACATTTAGAAAGCCAGAAAACTTTTTTTTAATATTTGATGGTGGAAACATTATCGACTCTCTCGCAATGTCTCGGGGAGATTACCAGATTATTAATGCCGGCAAATATTCATTAAATTTATTTGAAGAGGGAAAAAGTTATGGCCTCGAAGAAACACAACTAAACCACGCAGAACTGCTCGATTATTTTAAAAACACAGACAAAAATACAGCAATAATATACAAAAATGCACCACACGTTATCAACAATTACTCTAAAATTTGTGATAAAATGTATTTTATAAATCAGCACGGTAACGTCACAAACGAGCAAGATGCAAAGGAAATTTTAATTGCCAACTTTTAATATTATATTCGCGTGCCTTTTATTCGCGCTTGGGCAAACACTTGGCTGGTTTCAATTAAACTCACAATTTGTGTGGGATTGGTGGAAAGATAAACCGTTGATGGCGGCAGTTTTGTTTTCGGTGCCAACAGGCATATGCTTTTGGTACGGTATCAAACTTTGTTATGAAGAATGGGGCGAAGTATGGGGCCCTAGATTTCTGATATTCAGCATGTCATATTTCACTTTTCCATTACTAACATGGTATTTTTTACATGAGAGTATGTTCACCACCAAGACAATGATTTGTGTTGCGCTTTCGTTTATGATCGTAGGGGTACAACTGTTTTGGAGATGATATATATATTCGATGTAGATGGTACTCTAACGCCCGCAAAAAGCAAGATTGATCAAGGGTTTGCCAAAACTTTTTACAACTGGCAGAAAGACAAAGAGGTCTATATAGTTTCTGGCGGCTCGTTCCCTCGCCTTATCGATCAGCTTACTCGCAAAATCATTGAGCAAACAAAAGGTGTATTTAGTTGCATGGGCAACGCACACTACAAAAAGATAAAAGACATTGACGGCTACAGTTCGTGGGCACTACAATATAAAAACAAATTTACCGTAGCCAAGCCAAAGTTATTCTTCAGCGAATTAGAGAGGTGTGTTATGAGTTCCAATTATCACACAAACGTCGGCAGACACTACGAAGAACGGACAGGCATGGTAAACTTTTCTATTGTTGGCTTGGACGCGACACCCGAGCAGAGAAAAGAATATGCAGCCTACGACAAGCAACATAAA
>CEUT01068013.1_pt1 | contig 14796 bp, 26 predicted proteins | sample 531401 | NCBI WGS metagenome assembly CEUT01 (sample SAMEA2622821, study PRJEB7988) | marine metagenome | biome: marine biome (ENVO:00000447); feature: surface water layer (ENVO:00002042); material: "saline water (ENVO:00002010), including plankton (ENVO:xxxxxxxx)" | depth 5 m | reverse complement strand
CTTGAGGGGCCTGTGTGTAATCCTGTGGTTCGTGCTTAGGCACGGCTGACAGTCCACAGGCGAGCGAACCCGCCATTGTAGTCTGTCCCACGCACGGTCAAGACCATGCCACCCTCAGCGCACAACTCGTAGAGTTCCGCGTTGGAGTGGATTTGGACACTGAGGCCACGGGCTACGGCGTTGCCGAAGCGTGCCGCATCTGTGGGTCCGTCTGTGTACTGTGCATCAGTGTGATGTTCAAAGAACACTGTCAATGCCACTGTCTCGTTCGTGTTGCTGTTGTCGAAGATGGTCAAGCAACCGCGCTCTTCATTGAGCGCCGCGCCGTCAATCTTGAGGGTCAGCATATCGCCGACTCCCTTGACCTCTTCCCATACCTTGACGAAGCGTGTCTCAGGGGTTTCGTAATCCCCCGAGATACTGCCACCGTAAAGGGCCTGTTCCGATTTCTTTGCTGTCTTAGCCATTGGTTCTCACCTATCCTGTCCTCTGCATTGGGGTATATAGTCTATTGGGTCGTGTTTGCATCGTTATTACCGACTCTGCACCGACCATCGGTTGTCTTCGCGCATTCAGGATGGTCGCATTCGCGCTCCCATAGGACAATGACACTCTTCATCGGGCCGAGGGTCCAATCAACGCAATCAGGGTTGTTACAGAGTATGACGGTGCGAGCATCATACTTACTCGCAAACGTCGTCATATCCCAACCACATCGTCCGCACATCATTCTTCCTCGCCTCCAAGATGGTACTTCTCACACTCTTTATTCAAGCAAACAGGGAGCATCGTCCAATAGTGCATCTTGCGGTGTCCGCACTCTGAGCAAATCGGGTTGAACATCATTTATTTCTCACCACTCCTTCGGAAAAATTCTATCGACAATTCATCTTCAACCATTTCCCAACGCTTGAGGTCTGCTTCGGTCCAATCGGTGAAGTCATCGTAATACATAGCCATGACATTTTTAAGACTCAGATTTTCATTTCTCCATACATAGGAAGCCAACGCCCGCATCATTTTCTTTTTCATTTCCGCTTTATTCATCAGTTTCATTCTCCTTTCCGTCATCTTCGGGTGACGCCCCTTGGCTGTATTTTTCTCCTGCCATATACCGTCCTTTGCTTTGGGGTATATAGTCTACTCGGTCGTGTTTGCATCGTTATTGCGAACTACCCGCCACATTGTCATTACCGCACCATCTCGTCCTATCATCTTACGCTCAATCAATCCCTTTGCATTGAGAATCCTGATGGCCTGTCCCGCTTGCCTTGTAGTGACTTCTGAATTCGTCCACAGTGTCAGCCACTCTGCAATGGTTCCAATCGGAACCCAACCCATTCCTTTCATCCGTTCGTAAACCGCTTCACTGAATGCAATCGGTTTTTTCGGTCGGTCAACAGCCTTGTCGCTTTCAAGATACATTTTCACCGACGAATAAATGTCGTCAATGTCCACACCTCTCAATGTAGTCTTTAGCACCTTCTGAAATGCAAACAGATTTCCTGCCTTGCTACAAACCATTCGTGCGTGTCGATGACAAAGCACACCGTAGGTTGCAGGTATTCTGCACTTGCCATTATTGGCCTGACAAGTGTTTGCATCGTTATTACAATCGTCACTCATTCTATGCTCACCTCAGAAATGCTAATATCGCCTTCAAGCGTGTCCTGTTGGCTTTGAATGAGAGCCTGTGTATGTCCGATAGGTTCGACAGTGCGAACTTCAGACCCCTTGAACGCCCACGGCTTCGATTTGCCATAGTCAAATTTCTTGTCCCAAGAATTACCCCACAACATTGCCACATCTTCCAAATCAAGCACACTCAATCGAACCGCCTCCTCCGGTTCGTATGCCACAAGGGAATTCAACTCACCATCCAAGATTCCGGGCGCAATGAATCCGAAATTCCCGGCTCGTCCGTAAGCCCCCACTTCCCGAAGAGGAATGTCGAATTGTCTCTGAGCGTACCGACGAACCAAAGTCGCCATTCGATGAGTACGAATTGAGAATTTGTGAAAGACGGCTAAACTTCGATATTTCTCCTCACACTCACCAAAATACTCAGGGTAGGCAATCTGCCAAACCGCCTTGAGGATTTTCTCGTTATGAGCAACAGACACCACGCGCCCATCCAAGTAACACCACCACGCACCAAGACCATGACACTTCGCCCCAAACTCACCGTTCGGTCCCTCCATTGCATAGCGCTTTGAGCCATGTATCACGGCAATTGAGGCAACATCACACCCATCCAATTCATCATCCGTCTTGTTTGAAAATCCAATTTTGAGTGGCTCCAATGCCTTTTGCGCCCGCTTGAATGCTTCAGGTGTGAGCATACAAGAATCCGTGTCGTTGTAGAACGATTCCCCATTAGCCGCCTCATTGCACACCCAAATACAATGTCGAATAGCCCCTGTTATGCTTGATGCCATCAGCGCATTGAAGAACGGTCCCGGCTGTTCACGATTCTTTCCGTTTCGATTCGCCAAAACTCCATATGCCGCGTTGCCCGCCAATTTCCACCACTGATTACCAATTGTACCGCTTTTGTGTTTAGCCCTCTCGTCGGCTGTCATTTTGAAGATGCACGGTCCTCTTCCGGGTGTACTTGTTGCCATCAAACCTCCAAGGATTTTCACCTTGTCAATCTCGCAATGCAAAAAGTCGCCAAGTGTCAGCGTAGTTTCGTAGTTCTTCATAGTCGCCCAAACCAACCCTGATGAGGTGGTGGGGTTTGCATCGTTATTACTACCTACGGTCGCAACCCGAACAGGACACCTATGAAAATTCCCCTTCACACGGAGATGCAGAGAGCCATACTTCCAAAACTGTGAAGGGTTCGATTGAACCACTTCAATGATGTGACGACATTCAGTTGGGTCAACATCACGCGCACCATCCCAATCAAACACCTTGAGATTCTGTCCACTCGCATTGTAGGCTCCATCAAGGTCTCCATACAGAACACCCTCAACCATATTGTGAGCATGACTCGGATGTGTCGGCCCTGTCATACCACCAAAGTATGCGGGCCACACAAATTCGTGGTGGGCCTGTGACAGATAGAACGGTTGATAGTGCTGAGACATTACATCCTTGGACACGGTGGCCCCTGAAATGAATCTATCAGGTGCGCCTTGGAATCCCATCCCCTTCAAATCAGCCGTCAATTGTTGAGCCGATTTGAGGGTCACAAGAGCGTCTATCATTCCGTAAACGGGACAGTTGAAATCCGGCTCCATTTTGTCAAGTCCGATTTTCTTACCGCAACCCCTGAGATTTCTCGCTCCCCATAATTCACGGGCGACAGGTGCAATGTCCCATAATTCACCACGCTTCAATGTAAACGGAACGCTTCTCGCTCCAAGGTACAATGCCTCAATACGCATCCCGGTTCGACTATCATCGTCTGATTCTTCCGCAGAGCGGAAGATGTAACGAACCCCTGCACCTTGCATCGTGCCGCTTTCCATCTCCTCAACAAGTTCCGTGTAATCCGCCATTGCACCATAATCGAAGTTGCCATTGTATGCGACGGCGCATCGTTTCACGGTGCGGCCCGACCGTCGCCATCGACCTGCTCTCTTGACATTCCTTGGTTGTCCCTCGTACATGATTTCTTCATGTGCTTGCTGTGCAACTTGACGCAACTCTCCCAAAGAAGTACACCTTCGGATGACAGTACCCGTGTATTTGTCAACTTGGTTGCGTAACGATATGTCAAGGGATGCAATTCGCTTTACTGAGTACCAATCGTTAAGCCACGCAAGGAATCCGTAACGATTGCCACTCTTGTCCTCCCACACGGCTTGGTAACTTCGCAATTCCTTCTTTCCACACCTTGTAGTCTCAGTGTCAAACCCAAACAACTCCCAATCTTCGTATTGCTTGACAGGTGGTTTTTTGCGCTTCCGTTTTGGTAAATTGGGAACCGGCTCTTTACATGGAATCAATCTTGCCATTTTATCACGCCCTTGTGTAACCTGTCGCTTCGTCATATTGACTCTGCAAATCTCCTCTGAATCCCTTCTTTCGCATTTTCTGTTCCCAAGCCTTGCGCCCCTGAACAGACTTACCACGCCCAAGCCTCCATTCTGCAACCCCCTTCTTCAATTTGGGTCGCTCGATAGTGTCACCCGGACCTTTGCCTTCAGCCTCAGCCTTGTCAAGAGCGCGTTGCGCCGCCCTCAAGGTCTGATTCTGTAATGGCGAACGTACATCGTTTGCTTCCAAATAGTTGACCAAATCCAATGCTTCGTCAACTGTCATTGTCGTCAAGTCATCCGTTGCCATTGCGGTTGACATTTTCGATGCTGTCGAATCTCTAACTCTGCCGGGTACTTTACCCAATGCCTTTCTGAATGTTGACAGACTCACGTTGGTTGCTTTCGCCGCCGCTCTTTGTGTCCCATAGGCTCTCAGTGCGGCGTTCGCACTGTCCCGTGCCTGTCTGTTTTGCGGTACTCGTCGCGCCATACTATTCGCATGAGGGTACACCTTAAGAACTTTCTGTGACACCGAAATTGCGGTGGTGGCTCCATGACCGACGACTCTTCTGAATCATCGGGCAATTCTCCTGTCTCGCCTCCGGGGCCATCACCACCTACTTCTATTCGGGATAGTCCGTTGATTGACAACCATTTGCGAGCCTTTTTGGAAAGTGGCTACCCGCACTTTCACGCTCTCATGGATGAATTGAAAAATCACAGGGACGAACTACCGAGAGATGCACAGTTGGCGGTTTTCCTTGTAGTGGGTGGATTCATGCACTCACTCAACGACGCCGTACTTGAACACGACCTTGACATATTGACAGCAATCGGTTCGGCTGTCAATTCAGTAATGGGCAAACCGGAAATCGCCAAGCGAATTCAGGATATGATGGATGGAGCCGTTGCCGACATTGTACGAAGGCAGATTGAGTGATTGCATCGTTATTACAAAGTAGGCTTACCCATCAGATTGTACCACTAAGAAAAAAGAGGGCTTAGAATGGCAAGAAAACGGGGTCCTTCTGTTGCTCTAAAATTCAGAAAGTACCGCGAAAATTGGGTGGATGCTCTTTTCCCACTTGACCGAATTTCAAATCCACGACAACCTGAATCACTACCTGAAGATTTTGATTTGATAAATCCGGGGACTACAAATTCAGTAATTACCGTTACAAAAAGCAAACCACGCGAAGCGTTTGCCAAGAGAATTAGAAGAGAATTCGCGGAAGGGAATTTCAAATTTGATAATGGTGAATGGTTCGTTGTCGATGTTGAAGGTCGTGAACTTCCGGCGGTAGTTGATGCTACACGATTTCAAAGAGAGAATGTACCGGAAAAATATCTGATGCGCTCCCTTCCGTCTTGGATGACGTTGAAGAACGTATGGCCCGGTTTTGATACCGAGGATACGCGGGAAGAAGTTGACAAAGTGGTACGCGCTCGACAGAGATTGAAGAGAGAGGGTAAGGCCGGTGATTTGGATGAATGTCAATCGGATGCCATTGCTCCTTCAATCGCCGCACAAATGGAGGGATATGTTCGCGTAGCACTTTATCCAACCGATGGACCGATTCAAAACAGACCAAAGACCAAAGAAGAGAAGCAGAGGTCAAATGAAGCAAAGCGAAAAGCCGAGAAATACAAAAAACGACTCCAAGATAAATTGGAAGCCGAAGGTGGTCAAAATATCGCGGTTCGCGTACGCAAACTGCGTTGCGACGACGCTTCCCCTCCCGGATTCTATTGGACGGTGTGGTTAAACAATCCTCGCGTTGAAGATACCGTGACTTATGACGGTATGGAGCCGCGTTCTGATTTTGGTCGCTCTGCGGCAAGAAAATACAAAAAAGAGACCGAATTGATTGAAGAAGGCAAATTGACAGAAGAAGAGAGAACTGCAATTAAATCCACGAAAAAGAAGCGAAGAGGTGGACAAACAAAAGCGGGTGGGTCTGAAGATGTCGCCACTTCAAGTTGGAGCGCGTCAGGAGTCACAAAAGGGTACGCCGAAGGTGTGCCAGCAGTTCAAGCCGCAAGGCCCGCCGCTCGCGTACACGAACGCTGTCCTGTCTGTAATGCTCCCGCAATGGAAGACTTGTCGCCGCGTGACCGGAAATTTTGGTCAAAGCCAATGGCGTCAAGTACGGGTGTCGGTTGTCGCTCAGGCTGGGTTTATCCTGATGATTGGGAGCCAACAATTGAAGTCGAAGACAAGAAGGGGAACAAGAAGAGAGTTCGCAACAAGCCGGGCGGCAAACCAACAAATCCTCACCTTCCTCGCGTGAACGCGTACATTGAGAAGGTCGGAATAACAAAGGCAATTGAAGAAAGCGAAAAGTATCGGAGGAATCTCTGATGAGTACCGGACGCAAATTGGTGTGGGCAATCATTCTGCTCGGCGCGTTTGTATCGTTACAACCACCTGAAGAGGTGGGTCCATATTCACTCTCCAACGCAAATATGCGTAAAATGGGAGGTCAATTGTGATGGCGAAAAAATACGAAAAGCACCCAACCGATGACGGCAAATATCAGAGTGTAATTGATAGTTACGGTCACGGCATTGGAAACGGAAAGTCAAGACAGGCAGTTAGCAAGAACCACGACAAGGTGTTGAAGGCTCGCATTGAAGATGCAAAAGCCGGTGAGACACTTCACGCGGTTATGGAAACAGAACCCATGCTTGAATCTCAACCTGAAAGTGAACCTGAAACTGAAGTGAAAGTGAAAGAGTCGTCCGAACCGGATTGGCTCAACATCGACTTTGGCGATGATGAGGGAGGCGAGGAAACTCACTCAATCCCTCTACCGATTCAGGGTTTGATTGGAGCAATGTCCGGTCAAGCGGACCCTGATGCTGTTCGCACACCTGCTCAATTGCGTGCTTGGTATCAACAACAAGCGAGATTGGTACGCTACTTCCTCGCAGGTATTGTAGACCCTGCTGTGTCGTGGTGGATGAAAGGTATTACTGCGGACCCTGAAATGGGAATCAAGCGTTCTCAATCAGAGTGGGATATGACAGAAGCCGTGACAGAACAATTCCTTGCACACAATCAAATTTCAGTGATGGTCAACCCGAATATGCTCATGGCCGGCATGATGGGAGCGTTGTATGTCCCACCTGTTGTCAAGGCTGTGCGAAAACGTGACCCAAATCGAAAAAGTGCGATTGGCGGATTCATCCAGCGATGGCGCTCACGACGCGCAATGAAAAAGGCGTTGAAAGCGAATCCGCACTTGAATGCGGAGGACATCGAATGGGATTGACCCCTGCGACTCTTTTCGGCTCAAATCGTACCGCACCTGCTGTCACACAGGTGTACGGGATTTCGGGGACCGGCAAATCGTATTTTTTGGCTGAGATGCTGAAAGCAACTCGCGTCAAGGACATGGGGCCTCATTGGAGGGCCGTCGTTTTCGATATTAAGTGGGACGGGTATCAACACCTTGTAGAAGGAAAGAAGAAACCCGGCGTTTGTTACACGTTTGAGCAGTTTGTACGCTCATTCACGAAAAACAAAATTACAGTCATCCATCCTGAGATGGAAGACGCGCACGAATTCTTGGACGATGTGATTGCTCACCTGTTTGACACAGCAAAGCGTCTTGACGATTTTAGCGCAACTCTGATTCTTGAAGAGTGTTCAACTTTCATTGGCAGCCACGCCGCCGCGATACCAAATTCAATCAAACGATTCGCAACTCAAGGTAGAAGCCTTGGTTTGTCGATTCTGCTCGCAAATCAGAGAACACTCACGAACAAGTGGACCGATACTCAAAGTCAACGGATTATTTACTTCAGGTCGGCCATTCCTGATTTTCAAATGCTCTCAAAAAAATGGGGTATTGATGGACAGGCACTTGACCAACGACTCTCAACCAAAAAATTCAGTTTTGCGGAATTCGACCTTGAAAGTCTTGAATTGAGATTCTATGACCCATTACCGGGTCCTAAAGAGAAGTCCGTAAAGGCACCTAGAGAGGTCGGAAATTCCGAAGTGGTACAATCTGACCCCGAGGTGTAGTTTGTAATAACGATGCAAACACAATTAATATACAAGTAATTGACTCGCTCGGCACATGACTGTCACAAACAGTATCTTGGACGGTGCCCGCTTGGCGATTACGCTTGGCCTGACACTCGCCCTTGTGAATGGTGTATTCATGCGCTTCAGTCCGAGCAAACGCTCATTGGACCGCATCGTTAGCGATATGATTGGAATGGGTAATGGAGGGACTGCTTAATGGCTAAAGATGGCTTCTTGGTCGGTCTCGCTATGGTTAGCGTTTGGGCCGCGACTTACATCGCAGTTCGCGCACTTACCAACCCATTCTTCAATCAAGTACAGAATTTCGTTGGTGGAACGACCAGCGGAGTTGGTAACGGTGGCGGAGGGATGTCCTGATGGCCTACGTTGATTTGGTCTCCTCAGGTATTACTCCTGTGGCAGTTGGCGCAGGTCAGCAGACCACATACAATTGGGCCTATGACACGCCTATCAGTGCAGACGGTTCTCCTCACATCACCATGCTCGGAATCCAATTTGATATGAAGGGTGCAGGTGCAGTTACTCTGACCTCAACACTCGGTCGATGGATTGCCAACATTCGCATTAAGGTTGGTTCCAACGAACTCATCAACTTCAACGACCCATTCGTTGACCCTGATGGTGTCACACCCGGCAACCTATCTGCTCTATGTCAGAAGGTCGGCGGAACCGATACCTGTGTTGAATTCGGTACAAACCAAGTTCTCGGTGAGTTGTCCCTTCCTTTCGGATTGGACGCAACCCGAAGCCACCGAATCAACATTACCATGACTGTCAACAGTGAGACAGATTGGTGTGGTGCGGCTCTAACTCCTGCCGCATCGGAAATCAACACAATTCACTACTACGGAACAAGTGCTGAGGCAACCCTATACGGCAGCCGACAGGACTTCGATTTGACTGCAAACAGCATCCGAACAATTACCGTCTACGGCAAGCAAGGATGGTCTATGCTCGGTGCAGTCGCTATCAACTCCGTTGCTGACGCTGACTACATCGACGCAGTTCGTGTGAACAATGGTGCATTCCGTGAGTTGTCCATTCACCAATGGCGCAACATCGACGGTACATCATGGCGCAGTCCACTCCGCAACCTGAACAGTGGTGCAGGTGTTGTGCCTTCAACCCCGCAGTGGCTAACAGCCCGTGAGGGATTCTTGTTTATCGACCTAATGCGAATCACCGCAGGTGCGAACATCGACCTTGCTGTGAACTGTGGTGCAACAGGTGGCGTACACGCCTTCTTCCCTGTATGGGTTGCACCTGTTGGCGCTGGAACCGGCAAGGCTCCTCGACAATCCGCAAAGACGGTTCAGAACACGACACAGACAGTAATCTCAGAGTGAGCCTCTAAGGAGGTGTCACAATGGGATATGGTCAAAACAGTGAATTCTACCGCTTCGACGACTTGGACACTACCCTGACCCCGATTGACACAGCCGGAGCCAAACAGGTAGTGTTCCAAGTCGATGTGGCTTCACCGGGCGCATTGCGTGTAACGAATCAAACCAACCCTGACACGACTCAATACATGGTGGTCTACAACGCAGGGGCGCAGATGGACATACCGCGACCATTGGTTGTAGATTGTCCAAGTGAACGCCTCTATTTGCGGGCTGATGGTGCAACAACGTGCATCTGTTATGTGTGGGTGGTCAAATGAGTATCACACACGACGACGTACAGAACGCAACCTTGGAGGACCATGAACAGCGACTTCGTAATTTGGAATCCGTCTGCTTGGAACTGACCACCAACATCAACGCAATCACGAAGATGGCTCGCGTTGGTCTGATGGTCATTGCGGCAGGTCTCGGTGTGGATATTACAGGAGTTGGTATGTGATGGCAAAGGGACCAAGGAGACAAACCCTTTTCGGTATAATGAGAGTTGGGCCAACGTCCTACATTACGAGAAAAAATAGCCCTTATGCAATGTGGGGACCAGTCAGAAAAGCACTCAATGTAAGGAGGTTGAAGTGATGACAAGTCCCATTAGTAGGTTCATCAAACGTATGAATAAATTAGGCATTCCTCACAAAAATCGAGGTCGAATATGGAGTTCGACAAGTCGATTATACGAAAGGAGGCTGAAATGATGGCACGAAAATACGGTTGGCTTACATTCCATACAGTTAGACCGACAGAATTAATGAAATTCAATCTGGGGTCGAAGGACTTCAAGCCGCAACCTACACTTCGTAAATTGTTGAAGGAATTACGTCGAGTATTTCCCACGCAAGAGTTTTCAGTTGAGCCGAAAGGTCGTCAATCTGATTCGGCTCCACGGACGATTTTTTACAGGAGGAAATGATGATGCCGGTAACAGGACGCAGTGGAGGAGAATACTCAAACGGTCAAGGTGGTGACGGTATGGACGGTCTGATGATGTTGATTGTCGTCGGCCTGATTATCTTGGTGGTGATGAACTAATGCAAGCAAATTCACGCGCTCTTTGGGGAATCTTCGCGGGCGGTGCGTTGCTGTTCTTGGGCGTTATTTTGTGGCGTAGTAGGTCGGAACCTATTACCGCAGTTGGTAATAACGATGCAAACGGTGAGGTTGATTCGGGAGGATGGGAAACCATCGAAGTTGTGGGCACTGATAATGATGGGATTCAGTACGGTGTGCAGGAGTTCGTACAGAACGATGCAACCGGGACCGTCAGTCGTCCGTTCCGTGCTGTGAAATCGGCAGGTGGTGGTGGTTCATGGATGATTGATGGCGTTGCCTATGTTGACCCGTCATGGTCACAGGAAGGTCGAGAATACGCCTCAGGGCGTGTGGCCTTACAAGGACAGTTCAAGACCAAGGCTGAGGCCGTACAGCGTGCCACAGAGAATTATGAGCGTGCTATTGCAGAGCGAGAGACAGCCGCACCGGAATCCAACCAGCAGACAGACACAAGCACTCAATCAGACGCCGCTCAGGTCATTGCAGACCAAGGACTTGAGAACGTGGTCATTGTAGACCAAACCAGCCCGTATGACATGGTAGACGCCTATGGATTCACAGTACAACAACAGCAGATTTATGACCCGTACGGTCAGACCATGTAGGGGGGAGAGAGAGATGGATATGATGAAGATTGCACTTTTGGGTGGAGCGGCACTATTGATATGGATGGCGATGAAATGAGTAGGACAAGAGGGCTGATTGGAGGTTTTGATAAGAACGAGTGGGTGATTATCATTGGCGGCATTCTGCTGCTCCTCATCCTAAGACACAAGTTCAGCGACAACATTACAGAAGCGGCAGGGGGGTATTAGAAATGAACCAAACACAAATAATATACACGATTGTAGGAGCAGCGGGTATCTACCTAGCCCACTCAATTGAATACAAGGTCCAAGACCAAGAATTCAAGTGGGACCACATGAATCGGATTGTGCTTTATTGGGTCGCCGGCGCTGTTGGGTATTGGGTTTTGCTGAATGCTTCAGGGGTGAAATTGTAATGCCAACAGTTTACGATGCTACTTGCGGTCGAATCCGTGTCTCGTCGAAAGTGAAGGTAGGCAAGATTGGCTCACCAAGATGGCGTGCGTACTGCGCTCGGACTGCGAAAATCGCGGGTTCGTGGAGGAGTGATAGATGCTCAAAAAATGCCGTGCAACGGCGCAGATGGAAGTGCTAAAATGCCATGCGGTTCATACGGTTACAAGAAAAAGCGCAAACCGCGAAAGCGGAAAAGGCGCTCAAGCGTTCCGAATTTCGCCGAAGATTTGCTTAAGGCACAGTTTGGCCGTCGCTTGTAGTTTGTAATAACGATGTAAACAGGTGATTGACGTGGGAACGAAAAAAGGACAGAAGCGTAAGACCGCGCGACGTGCTTACGAACGTCGGTCAAAGCAAATCGCAAAATGGAATTTAGATGATATAATGAAATTGCCGATTGACTTTTTGAAGATGAAACGGAAGGGGAAATAATGCCAAATTTCAAGGAGTACATGCAGGGGGAAATGGCAAACGGTGAACCTATTCCGAGCCGTGAAAATCCATTCTACTTCATCAGCAAATCCGGCACTACTAATTGGAGAAATCAGGACCGAGAATTGGAATTGGTTGATACAGTAGTGTCTCAACAAGGGACACTCAATTTTATCGTGCGCCAAGGTCATTACGTCAAAATCGAAATCGAACACGAAGAGAGTGGTTATTTCAAAGGAAGAAATATGGGAATTGCGTCGGATGATTACGCTTCGTATTCCTATGATTACGACGGCAATATTCAGCAGATTCCCGACCACAGAATCAATCAATTTGAGACAGGCATAGGAGGCAATTCAATTCTGCAACTCACGATGTATGGTGGTAGTGCAATAGCGATTTCTTCGGAAGAATTAGACCACATATCAAGTGTGATTGAGACCGAGTATCGACCAAACATCCATGTGGGATTGGGTGGTCGTGACGATTCTGCATGGATTTACTTGACCCCATCTCCACCACAGATTATCGCGGGTGAGATTGTAACAGACCCGGTTGCGGGACGCTCTTTGAAGTTCTACGATTTTGATGACACTGTGTACGTCCGTCTACTTGAGGTCGGACTGACTGTTGACGCATCAGGTGAAACGTATGAGTCGGCGGTAAATGATGCAGTATCCTTTGGCTCATTCAATCGGCATGGAGGTGAAGAGGTTGGCTCACGTTTTGAAACGGATGTTGTTAATGTGGAGCGAGCGGGAAATTCACAGGACCCAGCGGGACAAGTCTTTACGATTACAGTTGTTGAAGATAGCATAGACCAAACTTGGACTGTCCACGTCAATGGCGTCAAGTGGTCGCCATCGGGAGAAGGTGAAGTGTATTACTCACGCGAAGAAGCAGACACGGAGGCGGCAAGGCTGTTGGAGTATTTTCAGAACAATGAGTTGCCGAACGTGTTGAAGAAGGACATATTGGACCCGACCCCGGAGCCTGAACCATTCCAATGGTCTTGGAACAACCCTGTTGTGAAGTGGGGTACGATTGCGATTGTTGTTGCTGTGATTGGATTTGGGATTTACACGTTTACTCGTACAGCGGCCACAGAGAGCGGAAAACGCCTCGCCGGTACATCGTGAGGTTGGAGTGATGTTTGCTATAACGATGCAAACTGCACCGGAGAGATTATAAGGGGTCTTGAATGAGGGGATAGCATGGCAGGAGAAGAAAACAGCCAAGGGGCGTCGCCCGAATACGACGGTCAGGAGATGGAACTACGCATGGACGTGGCAGATGCATTGGAAGCGGTCTACGGACACTTCGACGGTGTGAACGGGATTGAGTGGTATTGGGACGAAGAAGCCCATGACATGATGCCGGGTAGTCTTTACTTGAATGTGACAATGGACAGTGGTGACGCTGTAACAATCACAAACGCACACGACCTGTTTAACCACGGTGCGCACGGATTCTTTGACGCCGTGTGCAAGATGGTTCACGAAGTCAAAACCATCCCAACGATTGCATTCCGATGGACGACACTCCGACAGGGTATGAAGTTGGAAGTTGAGACAGGGATGCAGTTGACCAACAAAGCACCTGCAAGCACAGCCATCGTTAAGCGCGATTACGGTGTGAAGCGTGGTCTATCCAAGGTCAAGACGCAGATTGCGTTTGAGGCTCTCATCATGGCGGTTACGGACGCAATCAATGTTCGCCGATTCAATTGGGGTGAGGACTGAATGAGTGACAGGACTATTGAAATTGTGTGTAAGGTTGAAATGTACGCAACCATGACCATTGGTGTGGAGGATTTGATTTACTATTCAATTCAGGAATTCGTGGAAAACCACACTGAGTATTTGGAATTGAGGAGTGGCATTAATTCCGTTGACATTGACAGTGTGGTGGTGAAATCGTGAGAGTCTACACAGCAGACCACCACTCATCAACTGTCACCATTGATGGCGTTCAGTTCAGCGTCTACCGGGTGTGGTGTGATGTAATCAAACCCGTAACCCGAAAGGGGTATGTGGTTGCCATGTTTATCACCCCTACGGCGGCTATGGCATACGCACGACAGCGACAGCAGAACGAGGAGGGGGGACTACTGCCTCTGACACCTTATGGTAATAACGATGCAAACACTGACTACGACTCGCTCAAACTGCTTCAGGACAAGCCCAAGCCCAAGCGCAGTTACAAGACCAAGGACACGGGTAAGCAGGACTTGTGTAGTCGGTGCAAGCGACCCGGACACAAGCGACCAACCTGCAATTTCATCACTCACGGGATTACGGGGGAGTACATTGATGACCGCAATTGAACCGCAGAACCCAAGCGAACTACCGCGTCTGCCGGTTTACATTTCGTGGGTCGTTGACCTCCGACACGAATACAATTTGCAGGTGGCATTGGATAAATTACAGAGGATGATTCGATGATTTCAAAATGCGCCTGTGGATGGCAAGGGTTGACCGACACGCTGATGATTGATGGGACGCCTCATTGCCCTGCCTGTCGGAAGCCGTTCTTCAATTGGAAATGCGAGGGGTGTGGTGAATAATGGGTGAGTGGTCTGAGAGTTACAAGGACGATGGAACGGACCGAACCAAGGATACCTCCGGGGAGGCGGCTGTGAAGATTCCGTGCCGTCAGTGGTGGGGTAGCGCCACGGTTCAGTATCAGTGTCACGGGTACTTCACGCTGGATTCAATGGGCTTCGCCCTTGGACCCTGCTCGGTGTGCGGGGAGGCTCCGCCCTACACCAAGGGGTAGTGGCAATAACGATGCAAACAGAGGGGGAGGGGGTGATGGGC
>CEUT01062453.1_pt1 | contig 14840 bp, 7 predicted proteins | sample 531401 | NCBI WGS metagenome assembly CEUT01 (sample SAMEA2622821, study PRJEB7988) | marine metagenome | biome: marine biome (ENVO:00000447); feature: surface water layer (ENVO:00002042); material: "saline water (ENVO:00002010), including plankton (ENVO:xxxxxxxx)" | depth 5 m | reverse complement strand
CGCAGCGTTAGCTGCGTGTCCGTCAAATTTCTTAGCAAAGTAATTAAACCCATTAAGAATTTTTCCGTCTGCAATAAAATTTTCAATATCTTCAAGATTTGAAAATTTGTTCCGGTGGTTCCCTACATCCGCGGCGTCAAAGAAAACAGCTTTATGTAGATCACCGTCCAAATCCAAAATGTAATCGAGCAATTTCATTCTATAATTGATTCCATTGTTGTCTGTTGTATTAAATTCAGATAGTTTTTTAAGAGTATCGGTATCGCCGTTAATTGTAGCTGTGTTTTTAACTGTCATTGCGCTAATATATTGTTCATATTTTGAACGCAAGGCACGTACACTTTCAATGAATGCCCTACTTTTCTCGGCGTCAATTCCTAAATTTTCGTCCAACATTTGCATTTGATCCAATTCTTCGTCAGACGAATGCATTAAAATATTGCGCAACAGAGCTGCACCACAAAAGTTTTTGTCAAGATTGGAAGTAGCATCAGCTCCAGCATTGAAACTATCCAAAAATTGATTTTGGTTTTTGACTGCAAGCTGGATTCCACACTCATTTTGAATTTTTTCAATAATACCGTCTCCAAATTCTTGAAAAATTTGATCTTTGAAGAACAAATTATTGATATTGCGAAGAGTTGAACCTGCACTCTTAATCAAACCGTCCGGGAACAAATCCTTAATGCCAGTGTTTGGATCATTTTGTACACCCAGCATGTATTGATTTTCAACCCCATTGAAGCCGACATTTCGCATAATAAGCACGTTTTCTGGCCTCTTTAACACGGCTCCCATGTACACTCGCAGTTGCATGCGCGCCGATTCTGTCGACGCATCGGCCGACACGGTCGATCGCGGATATTGCATTAGCAAATTCCCGGTGTCTTCTCCCGGCGAAGCCAAAATTGCGTGAAGCGTCTTGATCTGGGTAGCAACAATTTTTCGAATGCCAGGTATGGTTTTGTCATTTGCCATTTCACCTGCAGGCACACCATACATAATACCAGAAAATTGATCTCCGAGGCTGCGATAACAGCGATCTACAATGTCGGTGTAAAACAGCTGATCGTCACCTGCTGTTTTGCCCTCTGCGTACGTGTGGTAAATTTCCACAATTTCTTCAAGAGCGTTTTCTCCGGCGTGCGGCGCTGCGCCCCCGGCCACGTGCTTAGCCGGCGGAATGTGGACAAAAACCGAAGCGGTGCTGGCTGGGATCTTGTACCCAGACTCTACCTTCATTTCAATTGGGCCGCCTTGGGGTCCCTTTACCCCTGTAATGGAATATTTCATGTTTTCGGCGCGCGAGTACTGCATCATCTCCGGAACCCCATACGGCAGAATCAAAATGCTCTTGGGCTGACGACTGATATCGTATGCGGTGCAACGCTTTGCAGCAGCCAACAAATTGTGAATGGGGTACGGCTGCGTTGAAAGCGCACCAAAAATGGTCTTGTAGAAAATGTTTTCTGCCCGTCGTTTTGCGTCCCCGCTGCCGCCGGTGCCTGAGCGCATCAACGCAGCAACCAAATCCGTGCCTTCATCCAAAAGGGTCTGGTACCCAATTGAGACCAGTTGCTCTGCCAGGGCTGCGTGTTGCGCCGAGACCTTTAGATCCATTTCTTTTTTAAAAAAATCAGGCACGGAGCATGCGTTAATGTTGAAATCCACGTCTCCTCCATAGCGCTTCAGCATCACCCGGCGGGTTTCTTCCTGCACCGACACCACGGGGGCCGGCGCGCGTTCAGGGACCTCCATGGCCGTGTTTCCCACCGCAAACTTGCGCTTGACGTAGACAACATTTGCTTCTTGGATAACCGGCGGAAGAATCAATTTGATAGGGTCCTCGTACCCGACCAAGTGCGACGCCGTATCAATGGACACAATTTTGGTGCTGCGTTCAATGTCCTCTTCTTTGACCCGCGCGAGCGAAGACGTGGAATGCGGCTCCACATAACGCGCACTTGGAATTGGCCCGTAATTATCTTGTCCGGAAGGAAAATACTGGGGATTCATATTAGGATCGTACGAGTTGTGTGGATATGTTCCGGCGTGCCATTGCTGCCAGCTGTCGAATGGCCCTGTTCTCTCCATGGCGGATCAATATTACTATATGGCGTTATCTTATATATATTTATTTTACCCGATGACAAATCCAACGACGATTTGTGCGCACAAAAACATGAATTCCCGCCGGAGGGGAGCTCATTTCAGCGTACGCCGCGCGCGCCCGTTTAATCGCAGTCAGCCGACCTCTAGGGCTTCCCGTAGCGGTAGCGAGCACCTCCTTTCCCTTTGCGGCAATCACCCAAACGTTCTTTGACACGCGTTTGTGATCGCGCCAGCCAGGTGCAACCACCCGCGCGCCGGGCCACGTGCACCGCTCAATGTTTGTGCCGCGACGCCGCCGCTTCGGAGCCGCGGCCGTTTTCGCTTTGGAGCGCGCCGGCGCAGACGGCGTCGCCCCGGTAAAGATTGACAACGCAATGCCGCTGTTGAGCGGATACAGCGCCGCCCCGTCGCTGGCCGACACAATAACGTACCCCGTGTGCGCCGTCGGCAAACTGTGGACACCAAACGCAAGCTGTATCGCGTGGTGCATGCGCTCGGTGTTTGCGACCAAAGTACCCCCTACCTTCACCTTTGGTTGCAAGCTGCATGGTATGTCGTAGGCCTTACGGTGATTGGCCAACGACGCCTGGGTCGACTTGAGTTCGAGTACAACCACTTTACCGCTTTTTTGGTGGACACCCACGCCGTCGATGTGCGTTTTGAGCTGCCCCAGCTTGGTTAGCACGTTGGACGCGCGCAGCACAACCCCAACCTTTTTGAGCGATACGCGAATGGCCGCGATGCGCCTGCGGACCCAAGCCGGCGTTTGCGGCGGCACGTCACCGGTCACGCAAAGCCCCTTAAACGCCGTGTCAATTTTTCGCCCAGCCTGGATGCCCGTCGTCGGGTTGCCCATTCCAGTGCACCCACGCCGCTGAAAAGGAATGCCGCGGAGCACATCCTGCTTGATCCACGTTGTGATTCCGACTGGCATCGTCGCTTTGTCAAAAAAAGAATGTCTCTTAAATACACGCGTCTACGCACAATCTGCCACAAAGGAAAATTCTTTGCCTTTGAGCAAAATCCCCTTGTCGTCCAGCACCGCCTTTCGGATTGTGCTCCAAGTTTTTGACATGGACCGACAAGTAATGTTGAATTTCTTTTGGTACATGTTGTGCGGAATGGCGTGCTGGCAGACGCCAAAGCACGCCGGAACAATCACACCTCCACGAGCGTCGACCACGTCTTTGCCCCCCATGTGCGAAAGCACCGTCGCCGAAAAAAGCATGGGCCACCGACGCATTGCTGGGTGCGTCGGCTTGCACAAGTTAAGCAGGTCGGACCATTGGCACAGCGCACGCGCGAGCGCCAACGATAGTTCGGGCTTCAGGTTGGGGTACAGCTTGCGCACGCAGTCGCGCCACCGCCCAATCAATTTTATTGTGCGACTTTTGCGGTCAATTGAGTTTTGCTTGCGCTTGCTCTGTTGCGTCTTGGAAGTCTGCCGCCGAACCCGGTTGCCCGCGCTTTCAAAATTGTAGCACACTTCGCGAGGGCCCTCCAACTCGTATCCGGACACCATGCAAAACGTACCCTCGCTGTTGGTCACCAGCGGACAGTCGCCTGCGTGCACACCGCAGCGCGTTTTTGCCATGACTCAGCAGCCACGACTGCGGCCGTGTATGATCACGCTGGCTAATGCCAAGCATTTAGCTGCCACGTGGCACCGCCCTCGTTCGGTCCCCGTCGGTGAGCGTTTTCACTTGTATTTCAATACCCAAGATGACGTACGCCTTTACGTTGCTGACGGGCGACGGACTACCTGAAACAAGTTTCTGAACCTCAAATTTGTTAACATTTCTATACTTGAGTTTACGATCCTGCGATGCGGTCCAAACAATTTCCTCCAAAGCTACTTTGGAGTTTTTAATTTTGACTTTTACCGTTTTATTTGGTTCCCGCGGTTTGTTTGATGGGGGTGATACTGGAACTAACACAAAGTCTTCATTTTCTTTGTAATCCGCACTAATTGGTTGAATCGATTTAGTACGGTCGCGCGTAATGCCTTCTCCGGACAAACGATTTAAAATTATTCGGTTCGAAGCAGAATGCGGCCCAACCTCCCCCATAAACTCATTGTCCACAAAAAAAAATATAGTGTCGAGTGGATGTCGATAGTACACTAGGAAACTGCGCTGAATTTTTTCGAGATCTTCTTGCCTAAAATCAACGCGATGTTGTTGAACCTGGCGACCCGGGCTGCTGAGATACAATCGACAATCGCTTTGATAGATCCCGACGTTTAAAATTTCAATTACACGATGTCCAACTGTTATGTTTTTCCTCACTTTGCCTCGAGGATGCGGCACCACAAACACGTCGTGATCCAAATAAATTCTTGCCAGCAGGTTGTCCCCACTCAAACCGACAGGCCACCTGCCGTCTTGCGGCAAGGGAATGCTTGACCCAATACGAACAATCACGCCGTCGGAATTGCTTACTTTGCTCGACACCAATCGAGCTTGCCGATCGTGCACAAAGCCGTGGTACTGAAATTTGGAATCTAATGCGTGCGCTCGCCCCGGAACATAACAGCGGTTGGCCCGACCGTTGGTTCCAAGATCAAGACCACTCCGTTCGTCAAACGAAAATGTTATCAGCGGGTCAAACGCGCTAGTTCGTTTGTACGAGGAAAAGTCTGTTTCAACCATTCCCGACTGCTCACCAAACTCAAAATATGTTTGCGTTGCTCGGCTCAAAAAAATTGTGCACAAACCGGGCTCAACATTGCTTACATTGATGCAAAACGGCTCTTTTGGGACTGACGGCTTGGGCCAAAACGTTTGATCAAACGTGTTAGCCGTAGAGCACAGCTTGAATGGAGCGGGAGAAGCTATAAGACTTAAAACATCGGGCGCTCGGGACGGCCGCTGACGAGACACGGCGCTTGCATGCGATATTTTTCGGCGTTTGAACCGATCCATGACCGCGACGCCTCGGGCATACTCTATGACCCCGCATATAAGCATATACGACAGTTGGCGACCACATCATTGCAAACAATGTCGCGGTGCCCGGAAGTGGAAATCGGCGCGCCGCACGCCGTGCTCGTTGCCGCCGTCGCGGTAGCAACGGCGCTCGTTGCCGCCTCCAAACGGCGAGTGCAGCACATCGCACTTGCAATCTTGTCGCTCAACGCTCTAGCCGGATTCGCGCGGGGTCGAGGATGGTACTACTACTATATAGCGCAGCCAATTGTGGTCGCCTTTGGCAGCGCCGCCCTCGTCAAGCAGTACGGCGGAATCGCTGATGCGCTCGGTGCACTGTATGTTGTCATTGTTGCCGCCGTCACCGCCGCAATCGACCCGTGCAGCGGGTCCATTTGGGTCAACCTTCCAGACTTGGTTCTGGTCGTGTACTTGCTGGTGGGCGTGGCCGGACACTGCCGCGCCGTCTACCCGACATGGTGTGCTGTGGAAAGCGCAGCGTTGGCCGCGCTGCTGTCGCGCGCGAGCACCAGCGAAATAGCCCTGCGCGCCGAACACCTGACTTGGTGGTCCATTGCGCTTTTCGGGCTTTGGGACCTCACACTTTTTATTGAATTTTCGTTGCACGCCAACACGATTCCATTGCCGAGAAAACTTTCGCAACCGTTGACAACAACCGTGAGCGTGGTCAACACCATCGTGCTTTTTGGCGTATTGTTCATGAGCGCCGAAAGCTGCGCGTTGCTCACAGATGCTCTGCACGACGCTGGCGTGCCACTGTACCTTGTGGGAAACTTTGCAATGCATTACTACCCAGTGCTGCGGACAATTTTTAGCTTAAAATCCGTTTCACTGGACGCCGCGCTCAAGGGCGTTGCAATCACTATTGTGTACATCATGGCATACCCCGCCACCGACGTGTACGGGTGCAACCAGCCCGCGCCTGCATACGCGGCCAGTATTTTCGGAGGAGTCGGGATTGCCACAACGGCAGTGTTTATTTTTGTAGATCATCTACTAAACTATGGCAGACTGGGAACAAAACGCGAAACAAGTTTTACTAGCAAGATTTTTAAGGAAACGAGTCGCATTAAGCACGTTGTTTACAGCTACTATGGGCGGAAAATTTGAAAAGCACAGCGACAACGGAACACAGATGAACGGCGAGCAAATTCTAAATGTTTTGCACGAATCGTTTTCGAGACCGTACAGTGGCACCGCGAATACACGACGCTTGTTCAACAACGATTTTTTTTTACCACCGCAGATGCTAACTAACTTTAAAGTCAAACGCGGAGTCAGTCTATCCAATTATTTTCGCGTGGCGCAGCTTTACTATTTGATTCGTGACTGGGCCAACAAGAGCAGCGGATTGCCGTATATGGTGGTTGAGGGATATGGGTTTAAATTCAGGTCTCTAAGGTTTGAAAACTCAAATGAATTTACGATTCAGTGCCACCTTAGAAATAATCAAGCGCCTTTTGCATATATACAAAATAAAACGTTAAGGTTTAGATTGAATGGCGCCAATCTGTGTAAAAATGTAAAAGGAAAGATTTTGTCCGATTGGAATATTAATTTGTATCAAAATGCCGGAAATAACTTAATACAAAAAGGAGTATTTTTAGATATTGAATACGTTTAATTTACGGAGCTATTTGTGGCAAAACTTTGTTCAAAAAATATCTTAACGTTCCTTCGAATGAATTCATTGTTAGTCCCATTTTTGATGCCACTTTGAATGCATTCATTGTGTTTACAGGGTTGCCCCCAACCAATTGGGAACTGAAGGAAAATTTATTACTCCAACAATAATCACAATAAATAGCATACCCAACCAGCAAGAAATCATCAGGAAAAACAAATACTTGTTCGCCATCTTCAGACATTAAGTCATACTCGAGATCATAGTACTTTAGCTTGGCTTCAAAATCCTGATAAACTTCCTCAGAGCACCGACAAACAATATAATTGTCGGATGAACTTCCAGGTGAAAGTAACAATATTGTGTGGTCTTCATCAAAGTATTCACACAGAGAATTAATTCTTTCTACCCAGCTTTCTGGTTTTTCTTCAATTTGGGTTTTCAGTCGCTTAAAACCAAAGCTTTCATCTTGGTTAAATGCGCTGCCCGCATTTTTTTCCTGGAAAGACTTAAAAAGTGTTCGAGCTTTAGTTGGTGTTGCCGAAAGCTTTGCAAAGCTTTCAAGTGCGTCTCCAGCCATTTCAAATGTACAATGCCCACGGGTCATGCCGGTGTACGCGTGCTGTGCGTTGTGCGTTGATAAAACCGGGTTAAGTCCTTTATCGCCAAAGTGACCGCCGGTAGCAACTCCAACTAATTGAGATCCATAGAGTGGTAACGCACACCCAAAAGTATTTCCCCCAGTACAATCACGCTGAATAAATCTAATGATCGCTTCGCTTGTAAACATCACAGTTCCATTACTGATGTTATCAGTGTCGTCCCCAAAAACAATAACAGAAAACTGGGAATTCATTTTTCGAACACAAAACGTGCAAAACAGAGAATTAGTGCACCCGTTAAATGCAGTGATTTCATAAACTGTTTTGTAGCACAAATTCCACTTCTCAATAGTTTTAGAATCAATGACGTAGGTCCCGTACATTATAGATGTTTCCGCATCAAGTATGATTGATTGTTCGCGCCGTAGTGTGAGATCGTCCCCGGCACCGCGCACCAGACGGGACTGAAGGTCGGAGGGCGTGCGGTTGGGTAAATACTCGCGCGATGAATTAAACCACGCCTTCTTGTATTGCCTCAAATTGTGTGTTATTGTGCATAAACAGTCATTATCAACATACACAATCATCTCCGCGGGGGCGGCTAATAGCGAAGTTGCAGACTCCCAGCGTAAATTGACCAATTTGTTTTCGACTACATTTAAATGACATCGCTGCACCATTGCAGACGGGCCGCGACCAACTGCAAGCAACATGTTGTCCAGCAAATGGTACGACACAGTAGCGTCAAATGCAGATGAGTTCAGCGAAGTAGAACTAATGCTTAAGTCATCTGCCATTTCGGTGCCTGAATTCCAATTAAACTGCAACATGTAAATTTTTTGTTTACCCAAAATTAAAACACACTCTTTTCCGTCAATTTTATCGTACACAAAACGAGCGAGTGACACAAAGTCCGCATCAATGTGTGTATCTGGAGGGTAAGTCACAATTTTTTCCGCTTGATTTCCTGTTTTTATTTTTACTTGATTTCTGTTCCAGAAAAACCGTGTATTCTGAATAGAAGTTGCACAAACAAACTCATTATTGTCTGGGTCTGGTGTCAGATAAACAAAATAAGAACTTAGCGCTATATCTATCTGGTCATGCGGTTTATGAATTCTGTCTTTTATAGCGAAAACTTTGTTGGTGCCAACGTCAATATAAAAAATGTTTCTTTTATTTTGTTCAAATGGAACTTCAAAAGTAATTAAATTGCCGTATTTATACGTTACGGGGGTTTTTATTCTTTTAAATTCAAAAAAAATGTTGTCATCTGTATGAACATTTTTAAAATTTGTAACAGGCACAAGTGGATCCGCATGCGACCTTTTTAACACGTATCCGTGTTTTAGATGATAAATTATGTGTTGAGACGTTAGTTCGAATGATTGGACAACAAAACGAGCGGCCTGATGAAAGTGACAACGTGGGCACGCTTGTAACAATTCCAACATCCAAAACAATTTTAAATCGGTATCGAAAATAAATCCGTTGCTTACACTTTTAATAGTTACATCAATTGTTTTCTGGTTGTATTTATCACCTTTGTATTTTTGCTCTACTTCTTTTTCATCTTTTATATATTTAAAGATCAGTTCAATGTCATTAGAAGCTGTTTTATTAAAAACAATTTTTATGGGAATTTTTGTTTTACTCTTATAATTGGCTACAGCAGATTTGTGTTCTTTTGTGCAATTCATTGTAAAAACGTAATTTTCCCCAATGTAAACGTCGAAAAGAAGTCCAGTTTCATCCTTAAATTCAGATAAAAACGAACAATTATCTGAAAAAGGATCAAAAGCTCGTATAATACAACATAATTTAAAAGGGTTTATTGGAAAGTCTAAAAAAATGCTGAAAAACAAACCAGGCATAATTTCAACATCAATTGTTTCATCTGAATGAATAAAAGAATACAAAAATTGGAAGTTAGCCTCATCAATTGTAATTGTGCACACAACATCGAACAGTCCACGACCTTGCATTATTTGACCTGTTCCAGAACTGTCAGCTTGACAATCGGCTGTAACACCCATCATTTCGGAATTAATTTCAACTTTAAAAGGATCGCCGCCACATTTTAGTCGCAGCGCTGCTTCGCACGCACACGTGTCGTGTAAATGCTCGAACATCTTGAAACAATTTAAAACAACATTGTTTTCAGTCAACTTTGCAGGTTTTACCAGCATTGAGTCAAATTGTGGGGACAACGGCGGAACAGCACGCAGGCGCAGTGTTGTCAATCGACTAAAATTACTTCTCATTGAGACACACGCAAAAATGTCGAGCAACTGTCGACAGTTATTGAGTTTGTTGGAAGAGCCACAAGACTCATCACCTAAAATCACGTTACACGCCGCTCGTACCACCGAGAAACTAACGCCGGTAAAAACGTGCTCGGTCAAAATTTGTGCCGTCCATTGCCCATATGTTTCAAACACGGCCTGGGCCACCGGAATCAACGCAAAATAGACGATTGGAGTTTTTTCGTGTCGATTAAATTCAGTGTCACGAAGCGCGCGAAGTAAAAGAGATTGCGCCTTGGCAGATACACTTAAACTCTTTTCAGAAACCGCTGTTTCGATCATGGTGCTGATGACTTGGCGCTTTTCGCTTAAAGCGTCCCAATCCTGAAATTGGGGCTGTTGTAGCAGCACTCCTAAAACATCTCTGACAGCGCGTAGATTGCTTTCTCCTCCGTCGCAGTCATCAATAAGGTCGTCAACACTGCGCAAAAACATTTCGGAAGGTTTGTGTAGTTGACGGTTCAGCCGATCGCTGGGTGGTACACGGAGATCTTCTGGAATTAAATTGACGCGAAATCCAGTGTCAATCGAGTCTGACTCGGGCGAAAGCGTAATCCGAGAAGTCAACAGCCGAACGCTCGTAGTGTTAATTCCGGCCATGTACAATGATTTTTCCCCCGTTTCTGAAAGTGACCAATCCGACCAATTAAAACATCGACTTTGCATTTCTTCAGCATTGTCACCGTCAACGGCAGAGTGCGCCAACGCGAAACTTACGCCAGGATTTTTGGCATTAAAAAACTTAAACTTTTCTTGCAAAGCAAACGATGGATTTACCAGCTCAATCAAAGCTTGGCGCTGCGTTTGATTGCCCGCCACCGACAAGTGCAAAAATTGATTAATAAACGGGGCTTGTTGAACTGACCCAATGGACAGATTTTGCGCCATTGTCGGAACGCCAATGATACAAGTGTCCAGAATACGCAAACAAGAAAGTTCATTAGGCTTTACAGATTCCAGCATGTTTAACTTTAATAGCTGCAGTGCCTTTGCTTCGTAAAGCGTTTTCCAAACGCTGGCCCCAAAGTCAAAGGGCACGCAAACATGCCACTTGGATGTTTCATCTTTTAGCATGTAGTAAAACCCAAACACCTCAGCGCAACGCGTGCACGAAATGTCCCGTAGCTTATAAAATGTCGACGACGTCAAGGTGCTGCAGCTCGATATTGCATAAAAGGGTTTGCTCAAAACATATTCAAACCCACAAACATTGTTTTTAAAATAATAGTCGCTAACGTTAGTGCATCTTTTGTCCTTACAGTACAAATCAAAACACTCTTTGGAAAAGGATTCCTCACTTGATAAACTTTCCTGATAGATTTCCGCAGCATCGAATACTTCTACCTCGTTGCAATGGCGCTTGAAGTGCATCAGCTTTTGAAAGTCATTTAACTTCAAAAGTTGTGTTTCAAAAGACGTTTGCCACGAGAAGGCCTTAATACGCAAAAGTGCTTCAGCTTGAAAATGTACTGGCATCAACGCTTCAATAGTTTCTACTTGTAAAGAAGAATTTTCCTCATGCGCTTCACAGGTAGCATACCACTCTCGTAGATGATCGTAGTAGTCCTCAATATGGTCAATACTCTTCAAAATATCTAAAACACTATTAAAAGCCACCACGTGATTTTCTGCGTTATGGAGTAAAGATTGATTTTGTTTATAATAACGACGAAAGACGGCAGTCCAATCAGAAACAGTTTTTAAATTTAAACACTTTTTGCTTTTTAAAATAAACTTTTTTCTGTGCTCGACAGATTTATCAGAAATGTCCTCTTTTGTTGTTTTAAGAAACACAACACGCGGAACTTGCTCAACAAGCATTACCGCAGCGCTGAAAGTCGCACCATCTTTATACGAACTTTCAACGTTTTTCTCTACTTTAGGTGCTGTCGGCGTAGGTTTCTGATTGAGCTTTTCGACTAAAGTTAAGAGGGCCGATTTTAATTGATTTTTTATATCATCAGGTAATTCAGTGCTACCAGGAGCTGTGCTTGCGGCACCTGCATCGTCAGACGTGATTCTTTTTGGTGTCGCTGCTGTTACAGTTGCGCCTGCGTAAACGGACAGATTTTGAACCAAAAACTTCCTTGTTGACAAATTTTTTTGAGTGTCATCGAAAAAAATTTCCCTAAAACGGTCAAGAATTTCTAGAACTTCAGATTTCTCCTGGCCGCTTTGAACAGACTTACAATAACGCCGAGCAAGTCGATTGTAATAAGTCACCGAGTCAAAAAGATCTGATTGCTCATTTCTGGCTTCGTCATCCATATTAATATCTTCTCTATTAGAATCGACTAAGAAACGCTCAAACGGATCGAAAAAATAATTGGCTGTACTTATTTTTAGAGGCGTTCTTTTGCTCGGTGTTAACAGTGTTTGAAGGTTTTCTGGCAAATTTGTAAATTCAAGAAAGGAATTTTTGTCAATATAACTAGGTACTTTTAAACTTGGTGTTTTTATTGGAGTACCTGCCGCAACACTATATTGTTGTTTTAACGCATCTGCTCTCCCTGATGATTTCATTGTTACATCAGAAACTTGGGGTTGACCTGAGCTTTGACCTCTTCTAGATCTATTAGATAAATTTTTTAAACGAACATTTACCTTCGTAAGGTTGAATTCTTCGGTACTGTAAGCAGAGTTTAAAGTTAGTGGAAAGTTTTTTAAGCGGTTACCTGTATAACTCTTTTCAGTATGCAACTCAACAAAACCATCAAACACTGCCTTGCCTTCTGTTGGTTGAAGAGAAGGTTTAAACAAAGCATTGAATAAAATTTCGCCTGCGCTTTGCGGTAAATTGAACGCATACGTTTTTGGCAATAAACTTGGGAATTGACGTTCTAAACAAACACCGCGGATGACAAACCAATCAAGATGGTCTTGCGTTAATGTTACTGAAGTATTTGAACCGCCTTCAGGTGTAAAATTAATTTGGTCGTTAACTTTAATAAACGACTTAGATTTCCACTTCTCATAACTTGCTTTAAGAACCTCTGTGTAAGCATTCATGACGCCCGAATAAGGCAAAGCAAACTCTGATGCTGCTTCTGCTGCACATTTAAAAAAATAAAAATGTTCAAAACGTGAGAAGGTAATGTCACTTGAAGCTGTACGAAAGTCGTACTCTGAGCCACCGGTTTTTTCCAAAAATTTAGATTGTAAAAGCGAACCATGGACCAAAATGTGACTTAACGCTAAAAGAAGGTCATGATCCGATGCTTTGCTTAACCAACTCAAAATAAATCCTTGTGTGACGTACAGTTTTTTTTTAAATTCATTTGCAACAGGACGTGCAATAACTAATACTTTTTTTAGAGTCTCGCTAAACTCTTGGTTTCCATTTAGTGTAGTGAACCACTCTTTTATTAATTTAAAAAAAGGCGTATTCTCAACGTCAGAATTTGTAGTAGTGTTTTCCTCTAACCAATTGTTTTGCGCTAGATTTAAAAGTTCATTCAGTTTGTCTAATGTTCTTGCATTCTCTTTCAACTCAATTTGAATTTTTTGACTGAACCGATCCAGTAAATATCCCGCAATTAAAAATAGCTCTACCCTATCATACTTTAATTCTTCGTCGCCCGGCGTTTCAAAGGATTTAAAGACCATACGAGACTTCTCAAATTCATCAATCAAGTCAAAAGTTAAATTTACTTGTGTTTCGACAAGTTTAAAGTTGTCCGTGCTATGAAAAAAATTGACATCTTTAAATTGTTTTGTTTTGTTTTGTTTTACAAAAAACCAATCGAGGTCAACTCCCATCAAACCGAGAGACTCGGTTTGTAAATCATAAGTGACCCACTTATTGAGATCGACGTCAAACACCTCGTTTGCGTAATCATACAGCAAATCTACTGATGCATCCTCGAATTTTAATTCAAAAGATGGGTCTGTCATGATGCAGTTTGTTTTAACTTTTTCGAAAGCAGTATATAACAACTTCACCGGGAATAGCATTCTTAGGCATGGAGGACGTTTTACAAAAGTGGTTCGGACCGCACATTGAACTTCGCCGCGTCTCCGACGCGGCCACCATTCTGTTTATTCCCAAAGGCCAACGACTTAGTGCTCGCACCGTTCAACACGTTGCGGCAGCAAACAATTACGATTACACCGTCGTGTTAAACTCGGCGTCACAAACGCATATTCATTTTAAATGTCAGTCAGACTTAACGTCAACAGACACCGAAGTCCGCGCGGTGCCCTTAAACTTTTCAAATTTTCAATTTTCGGATCAAGGCAACGAGTTTACCGACTTGATTGTGCGAGCGTTGCCCACAACACCACCGTTATTAATTGGACCCACCGCGCGATTCGGGACATCGTCGATTGCGCACCTTTCTCCGCCGACAGCCGGCTCGGTGGTCATAACGGGCGTGGAGCTCCAGCGGCTATTGAACCACCATCAGGTCCTTGACGCTCACTTTGATTTCAAGCGCATCGTCTTTGTTGGTGCGGCAAAACAAAGCACGCCGTCGCCGCTAGCCCGGCAGCTGCAATTGCGGCAAATCAAGGTGCCACACGCGGATCAAAAGCGATTGCGTCGCTTGAAACTACATGCAGCGCTCCGCCGCTACGCACAGACCATGCCCAATATGCAGCGCGACGCTGCAATTGCCTGATTGTATTCTTAAGCTCGACCTGCTAACGCCGGAAGTGTGCATTGGGGTCGACAACTTGATAAAGGGCGCGTGTAAAAAAAACTACAACAAAAACACAATGGATGTTTTGCTTCAGTTTCAGAGTCGAAACGTCAAGGCAAAACAGCAAGCACAGGCGTTGCGCCGGCACGCCGAGGCTACACGGCGGATATTACAGGACAAGTCGTATTTTTGGAATATTGAACGCGAAGCAACCACGCAGTATCGAGAGGCACAACTTTCACGAAGAACCAAACCACCCGCGTCGATTGACCCAGTGACTTGGTTTTTTTACAGCAAGGTACGGGGTAAATGGAGCCAGCACTACGCTGCAATTCACAACAAGAAAACAGGTTCTCAAAAACGGCAAAACGCAGTTAAAGAATCGCATCGTCTTCAGCTGAGCCACGCCGGCTTTTACGCGCGAAGCAGCGCCAAGATGATGGCGACGTTGCAGACACCGCCGCACGACGTCACCAAGGAGCTACGGCGCTTTCATCCGTTCAAGAGCCCTAGCCGTCTTCAGCAGTCGCCGCGCCCGGTCGATACACCACTGTTTTCCGCAGATATTTTCGAGGAACCGGATTGGCTCGTCGAATTGGGTTCCTTCC